>OMLO01006043.1_pt1 | contig 10177 bp, 9 predicted proteins | sample 1674811 | NCBI WGS metagenome assembly OMLO01 (sample SAMN06265003, study PRJEB25207) | coral metagenome | isolation source: Coral host | place: Mexico:La Bocana,Puerto Morelos, Mexico | collected 2008-11-13
CCTTAGTTATTTGAGCCAGTATAAACACTGTACAAATGTACCAGGGTTTAGTCAGTTAATGTCTACCTTGGTAAACGCTTGAGTGTAAACACAGCAAGAGTACATGTACATGTAGAAACTCGAGTCAAGCACTGGCCTGATGGACCACTTAACTTGTACAGTACGCAGACAAAGTGCTGGAGCTTACCAGTAATTAACTAGATATGTAAAGCTAAACATGACAAAACACACAATGTTAATGTTCCTACGAGTCCTTACAAGCATTCTACAATCTTCCTGATAACTCACTTTTCACAAGTTCTTCGGAGAATTTTCTCTATCTTCTGAGCAAGGCTGACTGCAGGTTGCTGTGAGACAAAACAAACAAAACAACAAGAACTCCAACAGGACTCTACAAATATTTTGAAACACTGTGACACACTAGCACACTATGGTGTCTAGCATATGATTGTAACAGAAAAAGGAAAAAAATAAAACAAAATATTAACTCTACCTGATAATATTCAATGATCACCATGGTACTTTTGGGAGTAATGCCACACTTAATCAAGTTTTTAGCCATGTCTTCAGACTCTGCCAGGTTTGCAATGACACGTAATGTTGGACCTTGAATCTGTAGCACAAAAAACGGGATTAAAATTGACTACATGCAACTATAAAAAGGAACAAAACTTATCAATAAAAACATAGTCCCAGAATTAGATACCCAGGACTCGAAACAAGAGATGCTTTACAATGTAGTTCTAACCCACCCTCTGTACCTTTCATCATCTTTCCTCTCCCCCCCAAAACCATGCAAAATCAATAATTAAAATGGGGGAGGCTTATTGGGGTCACTTAAGCTGTAACCTAAAGTCGTTAATATTACATTCAACTGGCATTTTTTCCCCACAAAGTCGTAATCAGAGAAGACAAAAAATTATGTTGGGGTTCAAGTGCTCCATATTAAGGTACATGTATATGGGACACATACAGAACTGTATATGGAAACCTAAACTCATTATTGTAAGGCATTAATTACCCACATGTAGTAAGAATTAACTAAAGGTAAAAAGCCAATGCTGGATTACATTATCTTAAAGTGTAATCTAATATCAATGTACGAAACCTAGTTTACCTCTTTGTGATAAGAAAACATGTACCTTGCAAGTGTCTGGACGATTTCCTGCAATGAAATAAAGCAACATTTTGTAAATATAGACTAACCTCTCCACAATGGCCACCTATGATACAGAGGTTAGAATAAGAGTGAATGTGTGGAGACAATCTGCCAGGACGAAGAAAGTGGCTGTTGTGCAGCGGTGCCAATTGCATGTAGGAAGGTGGCTGTTGGTGGAGGTTTGACTGTAACCAGAACAACAGATTACACTACAAGTGCAGCTCATATATTGTACTCAGTATATTTTTAAAGACCCAGTGTTGGCTATGATCATTGCGTGTTGCGAGCATCGGAAAAACAATAGAGACCTCGACAGTGCCATATAAATCAAAACCACAACAGATGCGTGAAAAGCATAATCATGGTCAAAACTGTGTCTTCAAAACAAAAAAAATGACTTTTTTAAAGAGATTTTCATGTTTACATAGTTGATTATTACAAGTATCTCACCTCATTTTCCAGTATTTTGTTTTGACATCGTCCAAAGTGAGTGGACAGTTGCAATATGAGCTCCAGACATGAATTCAATGACCCATTAGTAGACAAATGTACTGTATAGAAAAGGACATTAAAGCTACATTTAGAAATGTAGTTTTTAAACTATAGACATGTGGACCTTAAGAGTACATGAAAAATTTATCAGAAAGAAGCTTGCATGTACATATTATTTCATGATCTCAAAAGAGGGTGCACACATGTATAAAGCTGGACGGGTGGAGGGCTGGAGGGTGCTTGGTCCATACTACAGCAATGAGTGAAGCCACGGCCTGAAACCAGATATCCACCCAGTGTTAATGCTGGAAATTAAATTTTGGCAGAATTTGCCACTCAGGTGAGTGACTCTCAAAATGCACTTGTCTGGTGCAATTTTCACACACCCTGAAAGGTGCCTCTCCTCTCCAAACTAAAAATCTTTTGCACTGATTCACAAACCATGTTTTTTTTTGGTAGCTCGTAATCACAGACACTGAGTTTCCCAATTTTTTTTTTTTTTTTGTGTTTAGCTTTCTTGTTCTTGTCCATTTACCAGATGCCTCCTTAGGATCACAGACCAATAATATTTTGCTGTTTTATCCTTGATTTTATCACCCACTTTTTGCAACACTCCACGAGGAAGTACATGTAAACACAATATTTTGAAATTCACATATACATGTACACCTAAAATCGATACATTGGAGTAATCACCTTGTTGGCAGGTTTTTCTTCAATGAAAAATTACATTAAGAAGACCTTGAACCCAAAGATAACTAAAACAAGGTATATGTTCTTTCCAATTGATTTTCAAAAGAGTTCCTGTTGATGAATCTTCACAAGATTTATTTCTTAGCAAGCAAACATCCATGCTCCACTCACGCACCATCATGTACTAATTACTCAACTAGAGACTCGACTAAAGACCAACAGTATCACTTAATGCACATCTTTACAACTGTTATGTAAATTATCACTACAAGGAAACCAAATTAGCTAGGCATCTCAAAAACTAAAAAAGGTAACAAAACTTAAAGCACTGATCTAGAAATATTCTTGCCAAAATGGAAACGTCATCAATATTCAAGCTTAAACAATTTTCCAAAAGTGCTGAATGTGGCAGGTGACACTGCTAAATTGAATAATTACAAACATTGTGTTTAAATAGCAACTGCATTAAAACTTAGTTACATGTAAATGCAAGTAAAAAGTGCAATTTGTACATGTATACACAAGAACGTCACTGCAAAAGTGACAAGTTAAATGTAGCATGGAGCAAACCTGCATCCTCCAGGTACGTTAAAAGTCCATTCTTGTCAATCATTTGCCAGCTCAGTTCCTCACTCAGGCACAACTTGCCAACGATCTTCATGCACATTGCAGCCATGTTGCTGTCATTTGCAGTAACTATTGGTGTTTGAAACCACTTTAACAAAGCCTGTATGTTGTAGTTAAAAATTAAACTCGGGTAAAAATTAAATTCCTTTGTCTCTTAACCCTATTAATTCATTGAGTATGACTAATTAGGGTTAGAAGACAAAGGAAATTGAGAATCAAACTACGTTAAAATTATTTTTATTTGAATTTAATTTTTAACTACAACAGATACATGTACATGTATGTACAATTTAAAGAAAAAAAACATTTGCACAGAGACCCAGTCATTCAAAACAGCAATAAACAAATTCTATTTCTAAAAATTACAAAATTACAATATTGCAAAGGAAATATCTTGACTTTACAGTCTGTTATAAAAATGGACGTACTTTCTGTCTCTCTTTTCTTTAACCTTTCCCTGTTCTCTGGCAATGAAAGGAAACTCACCTTCCACACTATTTTATCTTTATAAACCAGTTTTCTGTATCGATCATTCTGTTCTGCAATCTACATGCATGATACAAAACAATGTACAACCCTTAGTACAAATATAACTGTGTAACAAATAATTAATAGAAGCTGACCATTTAAAGGAGGTGATCAAAATTTAGCATGATGTGGGGCAAAAATTAACACGAAAACAAAAGGCATTCATTCAAAAAGCACGCATTCTACTTTAATTTATTGTTTATAACATATACAGTGTATGTGCCAGGAAATACAAGTGGTTGCATGTTCTTAGGATTCCACCCCATTAGTCAAGAGATTTTATAGTAACATTGTTTTGTACGGCAAGCCCGTAGAAGGTGAAGTATGCAAATAAGAACTTTGAAGATGTCACTGAAGAGACATAAACAATCTGAAAGCACATTGTTGTTGATCATTTCGTTACATTTCATGAATGGAGCCTCTTGCTAGATTTTTCTTGTTGTGTTTCATGTACCATGTACCGCATATACATTTTGTACCATTTTTGGTATACACGTGGCTGTGCTGGTTTTTCATTAAAGTGTGTTCCGCCATCTTTGTTGGGGTTGTTTGGGTACCCTAGTTTATTGCAGATATACCACACCTCTATTTTTTTCAAATGTGCATCTTTTCACATTAAATACATATTTTTGTACTCTAACAACTACAAAACATATTCTCTGCCACATGCACGAAAATACAATGTACCAAGAAGACAGTTGCAAGTAATTGTGATGCACATTTCAAAGCTGAACTGAGCACTTGTTAGTATTGCTCCAGGCACCTTAAAAATTTCAACTGCATGGAGCATTTTGAAGTGATAAATATCTTGAAAAAAAATTCTACTGAGAGAGCATCTTAAGATAATGTAAAGTGAACACAAAAGAAAAAGAAGATAAAGTGTATGAAAAGTAAAATTTCACTATCTAAATTTCACTGATAAGTGTTTTTAAACCATACTTTTTGTCATTGTTTGTAATTGTTAGAAAAAGAACTTCAGGCTTCCACATCAGGTGTGTACAGGTAACTTATACAGTACCACTCAAACATAAGTTACCACTCTCTATTCCAAAATGTACGCTTCACTGAGTCCCGCGAGACACTCGTCTCGCGAGACAAGAATCTCGTCTCGTGAGACGAGAAGCTCGTCACGCGAGACGCGAAACGAGAGGTAACTTACTTTTGAGCGGGACTGTATATGAACTTTTACGCTATTTTTCTTGTTAATATGGGAGGAAGAGAACAAGTCTGTTTTTCTGACATACATGTACATTGTACGTATGTAAACTTCATTCCTTTATGTACTGCACTCTCTTTTTGCCCAATAAAAGTCACCAAATGAATCTGAATTTACGATTGATCATCACAGTTACAAACACCTTAGGCAGTTGTGAAATTAAAGCCTGAAAAAGAATTCAAGCCTGAATGGTATTCAAACCCTTGACCTCTGCGATACCTGTGCAGCAAATCCTTCACTGCAGAGGTCATGGGTTTGAATCCGGTTCAGGCCTAAATTTTTTTTCAAGCTTTAATTTCACAACTGCTCAAGTTGTGATATAACTGCAATGATCAATCATAAATTCATATCTTTCCCAGTTGGTGCTGAAGAGAAGTTTTCCACGCTCCTGGGTTCCACGCTCCTGGGGAGGTCAAGCGATGAAGTACATTTAAACACAATATTTCGAACTCACCTGAAGAACAATTACAGTTGCTGCCATCTGCATTTTCCAACTCCAAGAACGTAACACATTCAATGCACGATCAGCAATGGATGCCACCTGAATAACTTTGAAATTTTCTTCAGACTGATCAAACCGGTCCTCTAAGACTCGTTTTTCGTATGGTTTTAGTCCACGTCTGTATGCCTTGACAATCATTTTCTGGCAATTGTCTTTCAAAATCAGGTTTCCAATTTTTGAAAGAGCATTTAAGGAGACAATTCTGTCACAAGCTGCATGTTCCAGGCAACACAACGTTTTTAATGCATGCACTGCTGGGTAACAACCCAAAAGATCAAGGTCGGCATCGCAGAAGTCCAACAGAGCTTCCACCGTATTGTTTTCCATGATATGGGTACGATTTGTTTGAGTATAATGAGGAAGGGTCAAAATACCCTTCAAGACCATTAAACTGTTAAAATGACATGCATTCCAGGGTTGTGCATTCTTTTCTGTACATTCGTCTGGAATTCGAATCCATAAAAGTCTGACCACAAAGCTAAGAAGATCAGTGCTAATCAGTACGCTAAGGAGAAGTTTCTTCTCAGGGCTCCCTGTTTTCTGTATGAAAAAACAAGGCAACAAATAATATTGTCAAGAATTTGTAAACAAACTCATGAAACAACATTGCTGAAACTACTCACACACAAACATATTGATGCATATATGTATCTTCCATAAGCAAACACTTACGGCATTGAACACTTAAATAGCCCTAAGAACATAATTATACACATTAATTGGTTTAAAATTGTGTTTCTATAACTTGATAGAAACACAGAAGTAGCCCAAACTGTTGACCTCAAGATGGCGTTAGCAAAGAGAATTTACATTTTGATGATCAAAGTAATTAAACATGTTGTTTTCTTTTTTTGGTAGTGGAATTTTCTAAAAATGTAGAAGCACTCCTGGAAGTTTATGAGAGCTTGAAAAAGCTGTGGAAACACCCGCCGGCTTGTGTTCCCACAGCATTGCTCATTCTCCTTATTTAACTTCCAGCTGTGGAAACATCCACTGGCTTGTGTTTCCACAGCATTTCCCATTCTCCTTATTTAACTTCCAGCTGTGTTTAACTTTTTATTCAACAACTAGATTATGTGATAGTGGACAAGGCAGCCTCAGTCAATTCTCACGCATAGAAATCGAGAGCGAATAATCTAATTGTTTTAGTATAAAACTTCTACAGTCATGTAGTTGTTCGAAACTTTATCTACATGCAAATCCTTTTCACAGACACCTCGTACATGCAAAGAAGCAGTCGTCACTTTGTTCACAGGTGCACCCTGCTGTGCTACACACTATCTACAACAGAATAGATAGCGAGTAGTGTAGCCAATCAGAGAATGGAATTCATGATAGAGCACTAGTAGATTTATACTAAACTTGATAGAAACACGAGACATGTTTTATATGTGTATTCCTTATTTATAATGCATAGAAAAGTGTAACTTCTACACTAAATTGTACTCAAAAGATAACAAAATTGATAATAGAGCCTTTCAAATGTTCCAAACAACAGTGAAACAAAAAGTACTTCAAAGTCTTGCCTACAATTACGGTTTTTTAGAATACACCAACTCATTTTTGCCAACATTTTTGACATACATGTATGCTTCATCCTAATTATGATGCCTACCTACATGTAGATTCTAGTAGAAGTTACACTTTTCTATGCATTAGGACATTTCATGAAAATGCTGTACTTGTATCTAACCTTTGATAATGTTGTACATAAACATCAAAATGAAATTCCTTTGTCTCTTAACCCTACTGTAATTATTATTTATGAATCATGAATAGATACATGAGGGTTAGAAGACAAAGGAAATTAACACTACCACAGCTATTATTTTCTTTATGACCTTTTATTCAATCATATACAGTAGGAAAGCAGGTAATTTTACGTTTGGAAACTTTCATGCAGCATGTCTTGCAAGTTAATGTGTATTATGCTATTTAGAAACACGTTGAACGGAACACTGGTTATTACTGAAGACAACATAACAAGACAACACACACAGAGAATCATTTGCAGTATTGTAGTTTAAATTGATGTGAAAAGTAGGATTCCATTCTACAGAAAGTGCACTAGTAGTGAGTGTTAAATGCTTAAAATATTGTTGAAGTTTCAGGCTGGGTATTTTTTTCTTGCAACTTGTCACACAGAATTATACATGTATGACAAGGAAATGGGTTGCTATGAATAAATATTTTCACTAGCTACCAACCAATAAGTTTTATTATTTCAGTGAAATGATGTAAGGGTTTCATTAATGTTTTCAAGAGGAGGGTAACTGATTTTCACAGGGCAAAACTACATCTACTTTTATTGAATAAACGTTCCACAAGATGGTCAAGTAAGCCTTGAAAATTCATTCATACAGACAGTAAACTTCCCTGCTGCCTGAACCTTAATGATAGCCTTCAAACATACATGTACTGTACAGTGTAATCACACTCTTTTGGTATGCTGTGGCATGTAACTGCACGTGTAGTTGGTGGCTCTGTCTAAACCTTGAAGCACACATATTTGTACTTTAGCAAGACTAAATAAGCCTGATGTGTCGTTGAATCAATGAACATAGTGATACATAATGTAGTATGATTAGATATTTACCACATCCAAATTACTGGGTAAACTACACGTATGTCAATATCAGATCAGTGATCAGCTGAGGACAGAAGACATTGCTAATTGACTAACTGCAATTTGGGTAAACAGTGTTTTGCACTTAAAAACCTAAATGTAAGCTTACGAAGAGAAAACTACAGTAGAGTACTAAAATCAACCCAACTCAAATACACTGTATTGAAAACAGCACACTCCGCATGAAATATGCTCTTTCGATTTGCTAGTTAAGTTTCCGCAACCAGTAAATTTCTTTTTACAGTTCCTAATATTCGTTCAAGTATCACGAAATTCTTGGCAGTTGAAATATTGGTATCCGGACAACTCGCCCCCTGGACAGTTCGCCCCAGACAACTCGCCCCGGATCTTTAGACAACTGGCCCCCAATAGGAAAACTCCTATGTTACTTTGGACAAATATATTTTTATGCTCATAAGGTAACAATTTCTTGAATGAAGAAGAAAGTTTGTACATTACGAGACCAAGACTTACGTTTGTAGCCTTCGATTGTAACGATCGCGTAAACACATGAACGTGACCATTTCGTAGTCCAGCCACAACATTTGAAGTGAAGCAGATCTAACTGTTTATGTATTTTTTGGTTTGAAGCATTCTGGAAGAAAGGTTGAGGTTGGAGAAAAAATTTAAACAGTTTGATCTGTTTCACTTCACTTACCTCAAATGTTGTGGGGCGAATTGTCCAGGGGGCGAGTTGTCTGACATTCGAAATATTCATTACAGTGTGACTAAATATAGCACTCTACTTTGCCTCCTTCACAGTTTAGCGTTCAAAGTCGTCGACGGAGCTACAAATTAGGACCTTCTATAAAAATCTCAGAGCTACTCTTAAAAAAAGTTAGTAATTAAAACATCCGAGATCGCCAAATTATCAATTTCACGTCCTTATAACTTTAACTCCTAAGCTATTTAATAAGACTTATAAATAATATGTTCGCATTATTTCACACCTTATTGCGCGTGTGATGAGCTCCACATTTTTTCAAACTCTCACTATCGAAAAACGTTAACCATGGTTCTTTATCGCACAAAGAAAGACCTTTATATTAAGGTTTTTTGTTAACTACTTACCAAAGTGGGTGCGTTTTCGACCAGTTTCAACATCTCGTATACTGCTTTCAGCTGTCCTTCGCGAAGGTTCTGATCTCGACGAACAGTCAGTTCTACCGCTTCTATTGGACTCTCCCCGCCTACTAAATACTTGAACAAGGCAAGAATTTTTCTTCGCTTTTTCTTATTCAACGAAATGCCTGTCTGAAGGTACTCAATAACGCTTATATCGATCGCTCCTTCTCCCATCTTTTCAGGAGTATAAAGTGTAATTCTCTTGCCAGTTTCTTACCCAGTTCTTCTCGGATCTTGCATCCGTGGAATAATGTAGGTCTGGGCAATGGTAAGAATAATTAACAATTAGACCCGTAGCCTGCAAGGGCTACGGGTATTGACCCGTGGCCCTTGAGGGCGAAGGGTCTCATTGTTTTAGTATCACCCAACTAGTCGGACAGAAAAAGTAATAATAAAGTTAGCAAATGCGAGTTGAAGAAAGATTTATTTGGGAATAAAACGAAAGAATTTCGCTACTCGGTGACTACTCTAGTAGCGTAGCCAATCAAAATGCAGGATTTGGACTAGTGATACTAAAATATTCATGGGGGGTCCGTAGGCCCCCCGGGCTGTACTTGGAAACTGTTCGACCGCCTGCATCCCTGTAGGCTACTTGTCTTTGCCAGCTACTTAGGCATGAGTTTTTGGTGCAAGTCGGATCGAAAATGATAGCTCCTGTTTTTTTTTTACCGAGGTTTTGACGTCTCTGGCATAGAAACGGCTAATATTATTTCGTTAGGACATGCACAAAAAGAGGGCCCACAAGTAAAAGTTTGTCAGTAATTTTAATCCCTGGTATTCATGTGACGTCATCATTCTCCAAAATGAAAAAATAATTAATCTTTCCAAAGCTTTAGTTTGTGTCGAAAATCTAGAGTATTACCGTTTCGTTTTGATGGCAAAACGCAAGGACAGAATGTTTCTGTTACAAAGCTCTATAAATTTGGGTGAAACCCTTTTCCGAAAAACGCGCGAATGAATTATCGCACAGATCTAAATCATGGCAAGGTTTTTCATATATCAATCATCTTTCATATCCCAGCTTCTTGACGTATTTTATTGAATGGTTTCGATTTTTGTTTTGATAGCGTGACATGCAACAAAGCCACTCGGTCAGCACTCGATAACATATCTCGAACGGCCCTGTTATCTTTAGCCTGATTCTCAGACGTCCGAGGTCGATCGCTTTCCCTCTCTCCCTCTCCCGTCTGATATACTCTGTGCGAGATC
>OMLO01006044.1_pt1 | contig 10177 bp, 3 predicted proteins | sample 1674811 | NCBI WGS metagenome assembly OMLO01 (sample SAMN06265003, study PRJEB25207) | coral metagenome | isolation source: Coral host | place: Mexico:La Bocana,Puerto Morelos, Mexico | collected 2008-11-13
AGGGCAAAGGCAAGAAGGGAAAGAGCAAAAGCAAGAGCAAGTGAGATCATCATCATCTGAATGCAGTCAGTCAAAGTTGGTAGCGGAGCTCGTGGGTTCCATCCCGGGCTACCGCATGCTGCGCATCTTCGCTGGAGTGTTGTTGGCTGTAATGATTATGGTCGGTGGTTGCTTTTCCTTTAGCTGTGCTTTATCGGATCACGCGAGGTTGAATGAAGAGGTGGCTGTCAAAACAATTGACAATGGACACGTCGGTGCAGAAGACCTTCAGCAACGACTGGAGCAAGAGACACAAGAGATTCATGACTCCTACCGTGCCATGAGTGATTCCCTGCACCAAGTTTTCAACACCGTTACCGTCACACGAACAGATATGTCGTCAAGTGAAGTGGCACCAGAGTACGCTCAGAGAGAAACCCCTGAGTTGAAACTTGTGACAGTGGAGAATACAACGCAAGGAGTTTTCAGCAATCGCACATCAGCAATGAATTATGACATTGTAACACGGAGGTTGCAATCGGTGTGGAATCACAATTTCCGCATCACAAACCTACTTAGGAGGAAGGCTTTCAGATTTGTGTTCGTGGCAGTTGCATTGTTGGGCATGTTGAGTGTTTTTGGATGCATGAACCCAGGAATGCCATATAGAAACTCTCATGGACAGCCCCGTAATCATGCACATGTAGGAGATGCCGGGCCTCCTTTTGTAGGAACAGCTACCCTCAAAGTGCCGCCAGCCTGGAGTGCAGAACGTGCTCACTGGTACAGCCTTAGGTCATGGGTTAGTGATTTAGTGTTGTGGTCTGCTTCGACAGACATTGATGTGCAAAGGCAAGGCCCCATAGCTGCCTTGCAAGTCACAGGAGCTGCCAAGGAACTGATACGGGAAATTGCACCAGCAGTCCTTCAGCACGGCCGCATAGACCCGCAGACTGGAGCACAAGTCAGCGGGCTCATGGTTTTAGCAGAAACGCTAGTGGCAAGATATGCGCCGCTGGATGCCGAAGTAGCCACCCGTGCAGTTTCAGAGTTGATTCACTTCAAACGGTTGCCAGGAGAAAGCACAGATGCATTCCTGGTACGGTTTGATGTCGTGAAGAACCGAGCTGCCAATAGAGGTGCAATGGCCATGAGCTATGAAGGCATTGGGTTGTTGTTGTTGCAAGGACTAGGTTGCAATGCAGAACAATGGGACCGACTTTTGTTCCACAATGAAGGTAGGCTGCCTCAGAATGAACAAGAACTAGGATTACTGGTTGACCGAATCAGACGCACAGGACATTTGTATGAAGGTGGCCATCGACATATGCAGCAAGGTGGTACAGGTGACCCAGGTCAGTTCTTCCAGCAGCAAGTAGGTCCACATCCCATGTCTTTCTTTCCCACATTTGAAGGACAGCAATTCACTGCTGGTTGGCCAGCTGATGGTTCATATTTAGGAGGCAATGCATTTTTCGGAAACATGAGCAAGCCGCCTATGCCAGCAAGTGCCGCACAAATGCCTCATGAATATCATAGTGAATTCAACCCATGGCAAGACGAGCAAGCGGCATGCACGCAGTGTGGTCAGTTCTTTGAGGATGAAGACATTTCAAGCGCCACAGATTCCAACGATGACATGTTGGAGGTTGAAGCATATACCGCATACCAACACATCAAAGATGAAACCATGTTAGGGAATGAGCTGTATTTGGACTATCTAGCTGCACGTAGTAGGTGGAGGCGGTTCTCTGGAAAGCCACCTCGTAGGTATCGCAGGTACAACAATCGTCCTGATAGGCAGTATCGCAGAAAAGCAAGTTGTCGCGTGGTCCATTTGCAGGAACATATGCTAGCTTTTTACCACAGAATTCTTTTGCCGGAGGAAAAGGCAAAGGAGGCAAAGGTAAAAGTAAGCAGGGCCGAAAGAACCCCAGAGGCAAAGACGGCAAAACATTGTTGTGTGCCACATGTGGTTCTGATAGTCATTTGTGGCGCAAGTGTCCACAGAATGCTGGTAAGCAACAAGCATCAGGCAATTCGCCACCAACGTTGGCGATGTTGTCAAATGTTGTAGACCAACCTGTGAATAGCTTGCCAGGAGTGACTTTCAACTATATGATGAGCAGTGGTAAGTCCAGCCCGCCAGATGCCATGTCTGTTGCGTCCCAGTCATTGTCTGGCTATGAAGCTGAATTGGCATCACTTCGCAGTGTGACCTCACAGAAAGCACGTCGTCGGCCACACGAAACCAACGCCGAAGAGCAGAGTAGCAAGTCAAGTCTAGTAAGGGACCCAGAACAGCATTCTCCCACTGCAGCCGTACAAAGCCATTCCAGTGCTTCATCCAGTGGAGCAGTCACATCTTCATCATTGGTCAATGCATTTCTCGGTGGACACAGTTCATCCTTAAGTATCAACAAGTTCTGACAAATTTCCGCAATCGTATCGTCAAGGATCGAGCGTCCTACAAGTTCCCAATTCCTGGTCTGTTCCATTGTCGCAGGCCACTAAAAGTGAGAAATATGACGATAGCAGTGCAGCGTGTCCAGGAAGAAATGTGTTTGACGAGGAAGACGAACAGCCAAGGTCAAGTGCAGAGACTATGCCTCGCGGTCAGACAAATGACCAAACTCTCATGACTCCGGAAGGTCAAACGCCAGGAGCATTTGAGACACCGAATTCAAGTACTGAGAATTCATTTTGCACGCCCGAACAACGAGCGTCAAGCAAAACCGTGCTGACGTTACACGACCTGCTGCATTATCGTGATCAGCCAGGACAAAGATATTCATGGTGGGAAAGTGGCCATGCAAGTCAGTCTACTGCAGAAAGGCATTCATACCATGTACGTACCCGTATTGATGGACAAGTTGGATTACTCGTAGATCCCGGAGCGCATGACAACCTCATTGGCAGCGAAACATGCCAGCTGATGCAGGAACAGTTGTCAGCCATTCCAACCGCCAAGCGGCTGGACCGGCCACTTGTTGTCAGTGGCGTTGGGAAGTCATCGCAAGAAGCAACAAGTTCTGTGACAATTCCATGTTCCTACAAAACAACAGAAGGAGACGTAGTAGAAGGAACATATAGTGCTCCAGTGGTTCCTAGTTCATCATTACCACCGCTGCTTGGTTTGAAGTCTTTGCGTACAATGAAAGCAGTAGTAGACACTGCCACACCAGCCTTGATCATTCCCGGACCAGGAGGATTGGAGTTTAAACTGAGTCCTGGCACCTATGTCCATGAATTAAAAATGTCAGACAGCGGACATCTCATTTTGCCCGTTGGAACATCACAGCCAGGTAGCAGCAATGACAACCCCAAGATAGGAAGGCTCGACTTCACCATGCAGTGTCGAAAGACGCGGAGTCGAACGCCAGAGAGAGACCCCAACCACTCGTGAGTGCGAGCCGCAATCGGTTGTATGATACGAATACGAACTGCTCAGAAATCAAGCCGGTTTCTGAATACAAAGATGTTAGTCCGAATACAATTGTGTCAGGAACTCTTCAAGCTGTTTCAAATTCAATAGGCACTGTACAATCCCAGGGTGTGAAATCATTCTCATCAATGCCCATGAGTCCCTATCCAAACAAAGGTAGCGCCTTTTCTTCTCATCCAAATAGTGTTAATGTTTTGCAGGCGCCCGTGGTTTGGATCATAAGTGATGTCCAAGGACTAAGACAGCATGTGTTTCTGGAGCTGGGCGCAAAAGTGATCAATGTGTGGTTTGATTTGCATTCCAAAGGTCAACTTGAGAGTTTGCAGAATTCGCTAGAAAGCCAACGTCCAGAGTTGGTATGGGTTCGACTTCATGGACCATGCATTGGCTCAGGAAATCGCCGTGACAATGCCAGAGCGCAAAATTTGTCACGCATCATTTCCCTGCAAAGTAATCTGGGCGGGAAAGTATTGCTAGAAGCCAATGTCCGCAGTCAAGCCTGGAACTTGCAAGCGTTCCGAGCATTCAGTGAAGTATTCAATCATTCTTTGCACAAGGCATGCCGGTATTGTCCTGCAGTTCCATGTCATATGATCACTCAGATCCTAAGTAATTTTCCTCTAGAATCCCGAGCAGACTGCTTGTGCAGGCAAGGAGCAGAACATGTAGAGTGGAAAAGTTTGAAGGATGCAACACAAAGACAAGTGATCAGTTCATTACTCAAACAAGTGGGTAGCCAAGCACTTGGGCGGCAAGCGCCCCCAGATGCATCTCACGTAGGTGACATAAACAGGCAACCTGAATTGAATTTAAAGCGCGTCCATGCGTCAACAGCTGATGTTTCACATGCAAACTCAGACGAGCAAATAGAACAAACCCCTTTTCGTATTTCCGCATTACATTCCAATCTCAAGACTGGTAATCCCATGGTTTCTCGTGAAATTTCTTCTTGCAGCAGTAGCATTCAACCTGGTCTCCTTCCAAACCATAAGACAGCCAGGTCAAAGAGTAATCTTGCAGTAAGTTTCGACGATGATGTCAAATCCTTCCCAAGCGACCAGAAGAATGAAACTGAAGCCTTTCCAACAGATGAAGCAGAAAGACAGAAGCTGAAAAAGAAAGCAGGTCATGTTCCTGTCCCTCGCAAACATGAATATGAGGTGCATAATGACGATTGTGGAGAAAATCTGTGCAGCATTGAACCTGATGTGAACACCTTGCGCAGCCAAAACGCAAAAGCCAGGCATGATGAGGAACAAAGTCATTTTGAATATCAAGTGTTCTCGTTTCTTTCAGTCTGGAAGTCATGGCTGCACGGTAGTGATGCAGCGCAATCCGTAGTTAAGCCGAACTGTTCAAGCGTGCAAGATTTTGTTAGCGCAACTAGCAGTTGGAGCACCGACCATGGAGCCGATGTGGTGGAAATCTTTGGAGGTGAAGGAAAGACATCCTGCATTTTGGCAAAGCATTTCGATTTTGTGAAAGGCCAGAATTTTGACGCAGTAGTTGGATTTGACCTAAGCAGCACGCAAGATGTACAATGTTTGTGGCAATACCTGCGCCGAAATCGACCATTCATTGTCATCATGGCACCTCCTTGTGGAGGGTTCGGACCATGGTCAAGACTGAACCGAATTATATTTCCTGGAACATTTCAGAAGACCCTAAAGTTGGGATTGCCACTGGCCAAGCTCTGTGCTGCCATTGCTATGTTTCAAGTTCAGGCAGGAAGACACTATGTTGTTGAGCAGCCAAGAGGAAGTGACATGTTTCAACTGCCTGAGTGGCAGGCACTCGTTGACGTGTCATATAAGTGCCAGTTTGATCAATGCCAACTAGGCTTGAAGGAAAAATGTCCACCATATTTGCCTCTTCTCAAGCCAACTGAAATGTGGTCGTCTCATCCTACGATCACACAGCACCTGGCAGGTCTTCATTGTAACAAACAGCATGAATCTCATGGCAAAGTGAATTCTGAAGCACAGGTGTGGCCCATTCAGTTGTGCAATAAGCTGGCAGTAGGAATTGCAGAATTAATGATCAGTTCTCAAACAAAGAAGCAGTATTTTCCAACGTATGATTGTCCCGGTTGTCGCGGACACGCCCGCAAGGACGATAAGAGACACACCAGAGACAGTACATGTAAGTGGAAAGATGTTGAACCAATGGAGTGGGGCTGTGAAGCTTGCCAAAGACATAGACCACGATCTCACACTAGTCACACGTTTGGTCCTGATTGTCAGTGGGCCATAGCAGCCACAAGAGAGGCAGGGGGCCGAAGGCCTCGGAAAGGTCACCATCCGAAAAAGCAAGTGTTCCAGCTTCGAGAGAACCCACCGGAACGCTTCGTCTTGATGGATCAGCCAATATTGACGTTGTTTCTCCTGAGGAAGTCTCAGCTGTTCCAAACTCGGTCGACGCTGTTGTTCCAAGTGCTGAAGAAACAGCCGAGATTGCCCCTTCGTCCGCTATTTCTCCTGAAGTATTGACTCCTGAAGAAGCAGAAGCCCGAAGAAAACGGAAAAGTGAGTCAATGCCAACTAAACGAAAAGTGGATGCAAGTACTCAAGCTGAACAACAGAAGGTCAGGGCCTTAGTCCCAGTCCGAGCCTCAGAAGCAGATCAAGAAGAACCACCATGGACCAAGCATGACTTGGGAGCTGTGTTGCAGCAATTGCGTTCTATAAGGCCTGGAATAGTTAGGCGTGCCTTAAGAAGACTACATATCCGGTGGTTTCATTGTAGCGCTAAGAGAATGAAGATGTTACTGACAGCCGCTGGAGTAAGCCCGGAAATTATAGAGTTAGTCGAAGAGATTGTAAGCGCGTGTTCCATTTGCCGTATGTGGGCAAGACCTGGCCCTAGAGCAGTCGCAAGTACAAGCATAAGTACCCGTTTCAATGAAACTGTGCAATATGATTTATTGTTCATAAAAAGACACACTGTGCTACATATGCTCGACACGTGTATCCGTTGGAGCGCTGCCATGATCATTAATAGCAAAGAGACAGATGAACTTTTGAACGGCATGGATAAGTTGTGGTTCCAGCAATTCGGCTCTCCTCAAGAGCTCGTGGGAGACCGTGAAAGTGGTATTGCTGTGCCAGAAAGTAGTGCATCATTTCTTGAAAGAAGAGGGATAAAGTTAACCCTCAAAGCTCGTTCCCAGCATGCCTTCATGATTGAAAGACACAACGAAATTTTACGGCAGCAAGTCCATCGGTGCGACGAACAGGCCACATCGGACGGCCTAAGAGTAAGTTTTGCAAATGTCTTAAGTGAATCAGTATTTGCTAAAAACAGTCTGTTTGTTTGTGGCGGCTTCACTCCCTATGAGGCCCTGTACGGGCGGACGCCGCAAATTTTAAACATTGCAGACATTGAACATGAGGGTGGCATGGAAGGCGATAGTTTCCGTCTCAGACAGATTGCCATCAATTCCATGATTGAAGCAACTGCGCTGGCCAAAGCCCAAAGAGCCGAAGTTTCCAAGACTAGGATGGCCGGAGAATTGCTGGATTTGAAGCCTGGAGACCAAGTTGAATTCCACAGGCCACCTTCCACAAAAGATCAGAGCGGGTGGCATGGGCCTGCCACAGTTGCTGATACAACTGCAATCACACAAGGAATCATAGCAGTGCGTTGGCAAGGGCGAACTTTAGACTGCCGTGTGCAAGATGTTCGTCGCGCAATAGTATTTTTTGAATTCCTAGCAACGCAAAGTCAGGACTCACCAGTCATCATTCTTCGTATGGGTGTTGAAAACAGTAATGGTTACTGTGTTCGTCTTGGCTGGATTCAGCGAAAGAATCATTGGCAGGCTTGTGAAGCCAATAAAACATATAGCAAAGTCTTGCTAGCAGGTTTTTATGTTGCCAGTGTTTGCTTGAATCTTGCAGGTACAGCGAGCTTTCGCTTCGGAAGAGGCTTGCGCACAGTGTCCGCTGTGCAGTGTGATGATTCTTTCATATTTTGGTGGAAATCTACAGAGATTGATCTCTGGCATCATGCATTTATTCCCGCAACATCGCATTTGAATTTTCCCCGACTGACAGGTTTGGCAGAGCAAGATACATGTTTTGTGCAATTCTTCATGCATGACAGTGAAGCCATAGCGCAACTACGAGCAGAAGTCACTGGAGTGCCTAACCTAGGAGGAGTTTTTGAGCCGAATATGCCAAAATTGAGAGACGTGTCTGAAACAGCAAACACCAATAGACAAGCCAACAAATTGAAGGCAATCCAAGACAGCACAGCAGAAAATTTACATCAGGATGACAGTGCAACGTCTGATATTGGTGCTGATGAGCCACAGCTTGTCGCATTCAACCTAAAGGAAGGGTTGCATTCTATCATTGGTCAAGGAGAGCTCGAAGTAGGTTTTTCACAACTTCCATTGGTTGAGCCAACTGCAGACCGATTTTTTAATGAAGTGTTTGTTGTATCAGACGATCAATCAGATGAACCAGCCGAACTAGTGTTCACGCATGTCACTGCCAAATACTTAAACATCAGAAATTCAATTTCCCCTGGAAGTGAAATAGTTTTTAAATATCATTCCACTGATGAGGTCCCAGAGGTAGTTATTCAGCGTGTGAACAACATTCTGACAAGAGAAGAAGCCCTAGAACGAACGGATGAATGCAGAACAGCCATGATAAAAGAACTCCAGCGATGGAGTAAACACAAGGCATGGCGTCGCAGAAGTCTGAAGGGTTCAGAAAATTTGTTACGGTCCCGCTGGGTGCTGAAATGGAAGGAAATGAAAAATGTGCGAGGCATCAAAGCCAGGCTTGTGGTGCAAGGATTTCTTGATAAGCAAAGTGTCTCCAACTACTCTGGTACAACGTCACGTTGGGGACAAAGACTCATAATAATCTTGTCAGTTCAAATGAACTGGTCCTTGCTGAGCTTGGATGTGTCAGAAGCATTTTTAAGAGGCATTACCTTTCAAGAATTGCATGAAGAAGACCCAAGTAAACCATGCGAAGTGTACAACTAAAAATTCCACCTGGAAGCGGTGAATTGTTCAGGGCCTTAGAAGGAATGGAAGACTTCAATGAGCACGAAGAAGCATTAGAAATGCTGAAGCCTGGGTTTGGACTCAAAGACGCTCCCCGTCTTTGGAATCTAGCCTTGAAACGCGTGCTTCGGGAAATTGGAGTGCAACCCATTCAAACAGACCAACAGCTATTCGTAAAGCATGATTGTAATAAGAAGCTTGTTTTGGCCATAAGTGTTCATGTCGATGATCTAAAAGTTACTGGTTTGCCGGACGAAATAGCCCAGGCCCGGAAAATTCTAGAAAATCATTTTGATGAGTTGAAGACAGAAGAAAACACCTTTGAACACTTAGGTTTGCGACACACTCATCATGACGACGGAAGTCGGTCAATAAGTCAAGAACATTATGTCAAAGAGCTTCGCACCATCCCTGACGCAAACCTTCAACATCAGTTAGATGAACCTGTAGATGACAATGTGTCCAAATTGTTCATGTCATTATTAGGTGGCGTTGCGTCGACAGTCCAAACCAGATTAGACATTGCAGTGTTTGTGGCAGCGCTACAGCGCAAGCTCAAGAGTCCAACTGGTCGTGATGTTGTCAATTTGAACCGCGTAGTACGGTATCTTCAAAGAAACCCATTGTTCTTGAAGTATGCTAAGGTTGACAACCCATGGAGACTTGTGGCTATAAGTGACAGCAGCTACAAAAGCAATGATGGCGATTGTCTCGCTATGCGTAGCGGTGTCATTTGCTTAACTAATAAGACGGGGTTAGTAGTTGGGGATAACCAAGTTCAACTTCTAGACCTGATTTCTAAGAAACAGTCACGTGTTTGTCGGAGCACTTATGCGGCAGAGATGTATTCAGCTCTTGACTTGATTGGTCTTGCAGTAAATATCAATCTAGGCCTCACAGAGGTACTGTCAGGCATAAGAAGCGCCACGGAACTTTCAAGTATGCAGGAACATGGCGAAAACGTCATTAAGCTTGATTGTGTGATATATAGACGCGCGGTCTGTGTTGGATAGTGTAACCAATGATGAAGTACGCACACCGAATGATAAGGTCATGCTAATACACGCATTAAAGCTTCGTGAGCATTTGGTCCGCAACCAGATTAATCGCCTAATCTGGGTAGACACCAGAGATATGATAGCGGACGCATTAAATAAAGGCAGTATAAGTCGAGATGCAGTGAAAACCCTAATGTTGCAAGCTGTCATTCGTATTGTGCATAAGCCAATGATAGTTAATGCTCCTACACAAGGTGCATCTCGTGAAAGAGTCGCTGCCATGTTTTCAGACTTGCAGAGGCGTGTTTCCAACCTCAGTGAAGACCAAGCGATTTTGCAACACTTGCAGATGTGGATGGCAGAAAGTAAGTACAGAACAGTGCACAGCAGGAAATGACAGATTTTAGAGGTGACAGCGCAAAGCTTGAAACAGGCAACCTGAATTGAAATGTACTTGCTTGTTCACATCCTGCTTCAGGTACACATGTCCTGTCAGGTACTTGTTGTTTCATCCGCAGATCGCGATTGGTGCCCAAGACAAAGGCCTCTAGGTCTGAACGATACAGGAGAAGATTAGCATGGCCCCTGTGTATGCAAGATGTTTCACCAAGATGCATGAACTTTTGCATGGAAGAGAAAAGGTCCGACAAGAGCAAGGGCAAAGGCAAGAAGGGAAAGAGCAAAAGCAAGAGCAAGTGAGATCATCATCATCTGAATGCAGTCAGTCAAAGT
>OMLO01006045.1_pt1 | contig 10177 bp, 6 predicted proteins | sample 1674811 | NCBI WGS metagenome assembly OMLO01 (sample SAMN06265003, study PRJEB25207) | coral metagenome | isolation source: Coral host | place: Mexico:La Bocana,Puerto Morelos, Mexico | collected 2008-11-13
TCAACAAGAAGCTTGTCATTACATGAAGGGAAGTCCTCAAAGTTCGCGTCCTGGAAAGCCTTGTTCCTCGGTGGTTCCGGCCTTGGGGTCTGGGGTTTACCCAGCCAGGGTGCGGCGGGGATTACTGGAAGTGTTCTGTTTTAAAAAATCTGGAAGGTTAATAGCATCTAAATGGCATCTATTTAGCCAATTACTGGGCAAAACATGTTTTTAGAGGTTCTGTTTTTTTACATGAAATCCAGTGATGCATGCGATGTTCATGCAAGTGGGAAGGAATGTGTGAGGTCCAAATGATGATAGGACCTTACAGTGTTTGGAACCTCAAACATGACAGAATGTGTTTGGTTGGTGAACTGTCATGAACCAGACTATTGAAACCTCAGACATAGCAGCGGTGCAGTTGTTAGATTTTTCATATGCGGCACATATGTCGTTGACAACGGTGACAACTGAGAGTTGCTTGAAAGGGTTTTGAAGTGGGAGACCGGGCAAGATCCAGTAAGGTTTCTCCATTTCCAGAAAAAAATATTGTACATGTGCTGAATGTTACATTCATGAATGTTGGAGACTTTGTACTTGCATGTAAACATTGCAGATACCCGGAGTTGCTAGTTTGACCCAACCACTTCAAGCCTCGAATTTATCTAAGCGCTCAGCTTCTAGATTCTAGATCGTTTTCTTATCCTTTTCAGTTTGAGGGATATACATTCACGGAAATACAAACAACCACATCAAAAAATAACCTAATACATATTAAGATGGATCTAATTATAGAGTTGTACATATCACATTTCATCCTAAGAGTTCTTTGCCTCCCAACCTCTTGGTAGTATCAATATGTTAGTTGTTTAGTTGCTATTGAAAAAGCAGTTGTTGTTTTTTGGGCTTCGAGGTTTGCCACCTGCAAAGTCTTGGCCATACAAGGTGCAACTGGGGGGTTTGTGGTGAATCTGGTTGAACGAAGTGTCTTTGTTGGCTGACGTTGAGATGCAACGCAGGGTTCCAACAAAAATACTTGCTGTTGAAGTGTTCCGAACAATGTAGGTTAGTACAGTTTTTGTTTGTTTTTGATGATTGCTGATGTATAGTGCTGGCGTTTTTGGATGAATTGCATCTCTTATTTCATGGGCGTCAAGGTTGGTATATAATTTGTTGTTCAGCCAGAAAAAAATCATTGGATTGCAACTGAAGTTCCAAAGTAATCAATAGATTTTCATGAGTTTAACTGAGAAACTATTTACATAGAATCCACATATTATCTAGATACACGTATAAAGATATGTATAGTTGAATACATATATATACATTATATATATATGTGTGTGTTTTCTTTGTAGAATCTATCTGTTTGCATTCAACCAGTGGGATTTTCGCGGGACCCTAAAGATATGGGACCTCCTTATGGTAAGCTTCCCATACTATTCCCTAATCCCACTCCCAGTCCAGAATCCCTAAAGATATGGGAATAGTATGGGTCATAAGATCCATAAGGGGGTCCCGTGTCCTTGGGAGTCCCTGGAATCACCCCCTGATTTGAGGCACCTTTGACCATGCTCCTGGCCACATCGGCGAACCTTCACCTGCGCAACAAGCGTGGTGAAACGCCCTTGCACGCCATGGCTGCGAAAGGACGAAGAGAGGCGATGAGGCCAGATATGGAGCGATTTGGATAGGTTGGGATTACCCTCCCTAAAACTAACGTAGTCCCTGAAAATAGGCCATCCCAATAGGAAATTTCATCTTCCAATCCTCCATTTTCAGGGGCTATGTTAGTTTTGGGGGGTGTACACCAAAAAAGCTGTCAAAATTGTGGATGTTTTCTGTAAAGTACCAGAAGTTCACACATGCACAGACACATCAGTCGAAAACATTCCCCAAAGTCACCCCACAGACTGAAAGATTTTTGACAGAGTTTGGAGAATTTCCATTTGACTACAAAACAAATCAATGGTTCCCTATTCTTACTGTGTGAAAGTGGCGAAGGTGTATAATTTTGAAGATTTCTTGTTGAAGGTGAGGATTTGCCAGCTAGCGATGTCACTTTGCCAAAAGATATACCGATATAACCTGAAAACTAACATGAAAAATGGAAAAAACAACCAAATTTGAAGATGTATCTCCTATTAAAATACAGGTGATTTTCCAGCCAGCCATTGTTAGTTTGCTAGAGGGTATGACGTATCATTTACCCTTTGGGGGGGGGCCCCCAGCACCTCGGGCCACACAAGTCACCATGGTTTGGGGGAGATACTGTTGATGGTTCAGAAATCCAGCGATCACCAGTTGATATGGTAGTTTATCCCCCATTATTTACAACTTTTTTTATATATCCCAGGTGGTTGTTTGGGACTTCTGAAGCGTCAACAGTATGTTTCACCCTTTGGTTAGAATAGACTTCTAAATCGAACTGGTCGTTCAATAATAAGTGAGCATGTGTTCAACGTTTGACACCTTTTGCTGGATTGATTTAGATTGATTAATATCCTGCAGACTCCAGCAAAATCAATCTAAATCAAAGTTACTAATCAATCCAATTGATTTCCCGTGCTTTCTTTTTGTTGGGATGTTTTGAGACAGGACTGTCACGCAAATTGTCTTGGAGATTAGTGAATCATAGGTCTTTGGGTCCCGCAATCCTTGGGAAAGTACTCCAGCTTGCCATCTGAAATCAGCCTAGATGGGCTGAGGTGGTCACCAAATGCCAGGCTTCCCCAAATCCCCAGCAAGAAAATGCCACAAGATTCCAATCCACAACATGTCCTGTAGAGCTTTTTTTGGGGTATTTTTCAAGGTAGTGAATAAGATAAGTGTGATAAGTGACAGTATTTCGTGAGATCACCTACAACCTCATTTCCCTCAATCCAAAAGATAGTTAAGTTCTTAAGTACGGTCTGTACGTGAAAAAAAATCATCCAATCCATGCACCTGCTCCAAAAGAAACCCTAAAAACCTGGACCTGGACCTGTTTGGGTGCCAATTCCCCTGCCCTTTGAGTTTTCTGGGAGGCACCCTGGACGGACAAAGGTGCTGCTACAGAAATCCCTGTTTTTAAGCGCCGTTTGGGTGACGGTGCACTTTTATACTCAACGAGGAATCAACGGTAGTAAAGTATCTTTGAGAGAAACAACACCCAAATCAAAATACTGCGAAACCTTGGTGGAAAACCACGCCCTCATCTCTCACCCAAAAAAAATTCTCATTTTGGATCTCTCTTATGTTTTTAAGTTCATGGAAACCAGCGCTTCAAGATCAGGCATTTGCTGGCTGAAGGAGCAGACATTGATTCCAAAGATGACAGGCCAAACTTCGAGCTCCGGGATCTTTGTGGGCTAAACTTAGGCCTTCTAGTTGGTTGGCTTTCCAAGTACCCATAGGCTTATGTAGAGACTCATCTTTGTCAGATGTAGTTACTGTATATGGCTGTTTCCAAAAATAGGGGTACCCCAAAATGGATGGTTTATAATGGAAAACCCTATTAAGATTGATGATTTGGAGGTACTACTATTTTCGGAAACACCCATATTTTGGCGTTTTTTTTTCCAGTCAGAGAGAAGCGTTGTAGTTGACCTTTTTTCTACAAGAAATTAAATGTTTTGGTTGTTTCCTCCAAGTTGGGTGTATTTTTTTTGGGATGTATTTTTCTCCAGATCTGGCTGAGATCTCTTTTTCCATCAAAGCCTCATGTCCGAAGCTGCTGTAAATATATGTCATATGTATATATATTTCATGTATTTCCGTAGTTGTTCACCCCAAACCGAAATGAATCTGTTCATACTGATTTCATGATTTCATGCCAGATTCCAAAGCACCAAAACCATACATTTCACCATCAGACACTACAAGATGGACCTCTACCAGATATAAATTAGGTTATAACCCCTATAAAATGACCTTATAACCGGGTATAACTGAGAGTTATAACCAGTATAAGTATAGACTTATATAACTGGTAGGGGCCCACTTTGTCAGGTTTTGGACCCCTTTGAACGTCGCCTGTGCTTCTGGTCACGTTGGTATCGCAGAGCTTTTGACGGAACACTCTGTACAAAGTGGTGGGCCTTGTGTGGGCTTAGCAGCCAGAGCTGGGTCATGTGGCGAAGATGTTTAGGAAGGGTGGATGATGTAAACCCTGGAAGTCCAAAAACCATTAGATACATTAATACATGGTGTTTCCAATAAGACCAATTTTTTAGTAAGGGTTTACAATCAACAACTTCAGGGAAATATACTTTTAATGGTCGGCTTGACTTCCAGGGTAAACAGAAACAGAAACAACAGGGATTTGGTTGGTTCTCGGAATAAGTTTGCCCGTTCAGAGGGAATCCTTGCCAAGTATTGAGGATACGGACGTACTTGGATGTCCCAGGAAGCTAGTAAATGGTTAGTAAATGGGTTATGAAATTAATATTTCGACCCTAAGAATCAGCTCCAAAAAGGAGGGGGTTGATGGTTTGACTCGCTTTTTAGCAGGGTTCTTTTGGATCTCCAGACCGTCAGCTTTGAGATTGCATGATTCTTAGGGAATGTATTTTATTATCTTTTGTTGAAAATTCCCAAGTTGGTTCACGATGCACAGAGCAATCTGATCTTCAGGTTTGGTGGTGAAACCTGGTTGCCGCATCGGAGGTCAACAATAATTCTCCACCCAGATATGTATATACGTATATACATATATTTTTTTAATGTACATATCTGCTCTGAGTTTCAACATCCACCAACAATTCCAGATTTACCCTCCAAACAAACTGAAAATAAACTTATTCAAAGTTTGTCTCGATTGTGTTGATTTGACCGTTAGCAAAAGTGCACTCAAGGCACATTGAGATGGTCAAGTTTCTTCTCCTCAAGAAGTTTGACCAGGCCTTTTTTGAAGGGTAGACCAGGGAGTTGGGCATCAGCAGTGACAAAACACCAACTTCGAGGTGGTGAGGAATGATACCCCTAAGAATCAGCGATTGGACCATCCAAAAAGGGGGGGGGTTGACATGTTTGACTCTCTATAGCAGGGTTCTTAGGAATTTCCAAACCACCAGTGACTTGAGATGCCATGATTCTTAGGGACGATTATTTTTTTTGTGAGTAAACAAATGAAACGTTCCAGGTATGTCAAATTGATTCTTGTGTAACTAGAAACAACTTGTTTCCAATCAATTCGGAATAGGGTTACAGAGCAAGAGATGAGTACTTTAGTGGTGTCCAACTAAATGTTGTGGTGTTGGTCATCTAGAGTTGCTTATTGTTTTCTTGTGCTACTAAATTACTCAATCAATTTGAGGAAGTCTTTCTCATCCCCAGGAGCTATTGGAAGGTTATAGCCCACAGCACTGGGCCGAAATTGCTGGCCACCATGCTGTGGTGCAACTGCTGACTGCACCGGTGGATAGGTGAGATGCGATGGTGGATGGTAAGGTCTGGATTTTAGTTGGTGCTTTTCTTAGCGATTTGGAGCTAAAGGTACCTAAAGTAACGTGCCCTAACCGCGAGTGATTTGAAGCTACCCTTACGTTTTGTGTTTAATTTTTTCTCGCAGATCTTGGTGTATCCAATACCCTCCAAAAAGTTCATAAAAAGTTATCCGAGATCCCAATTAAATTTCTTAGGAGGTGGACTAGGTGGTCGCAACTCAAATATTTTCTATTTTCACCCCTACGTGGGAAAATGATCCAATTTGACGAGCATATTTTTCAATTCGGTTGAAACCACGAACTAGTGGAGATTTTCAATATTGGTAGATGTTTTTTTTTCAGAGAGCGTCGGTCAGTACTCTCTGGACTTGCTGCCCCTTCAACTTGGCACGGTTTCTCGTCGGGGATATACTCCGTCAAGAACCCGCAAGTTTTGCCTAGAAAACCAAGGCTATAAGGTGTTTCCCCCCCGTTCCAGCTATATATCCATTGATTTTTCGGCCATTTATAGGGGTTAATTGTAACTCCACTTACAAATGGATACGGGGCCCACTTTGTACAGATGTTAGTTTCACTGTAAAAGTAGCATGATTTTTTCAAAGCTCACTTGAGGTGAGGTTTTTCAAAGAGGTTTATAATACCTACTGTTGATGGAAGAAATCCTGCCAACCACCTGGGATGCATGAAGCCCTGTAAACATTGTGATGTATTTATGGATATTGACCATATCAACTGGTGCAGGATTTCTGCACCATCAACAGTATGACAATGTTGGAACCGAATGAATCTTGAGTGGGGCTATCAAGTAGGATAATCAACCCTCTCTAAGCAACACAAGAGGGGCCAAAAGTCACAGGTGGTTGAGTTCTTTGTACTTTTACTGCAAACCTTCCCGGCTGTCTACATTACCTTGGAGATCTACTATATTGGATAAGCATCAGCAACTCAAAAACCCTCAAATCGACACCAGTTGCTTGAGGAGCATGGGGGGATATGCACCCCAGGTTTTGCAGGAAGGTTGGGCAAAAAATTCTGGATGGTGGTTTCAAAGATCTTTTATTTTCACCCCTACCTGGGGAAGATTCCCATTTTGACTTTCATATTTTTCAAACGGGTTGAAACCAACATCCAGAATTGTTGTGAAGCCATAGGAGGTCATGCCATCAAAGCGACATCCCAACGTTTGAAGGCCTTCCGATGTGCTCCAACCCATCTTCTCTCGTACGTCCAGAGCAGGGTCATGAAGAAAAAGTGCGAACTCGCGGAGGGAACCAGGGATTAAAGTCCAGGGAGGTCAGGTCATAGTTGAAACAGCAAGTAAGTAATACACTCCCGAAGTTGAACGTTTCGCCCCTTGGAAAAATCATGGGACTGCAAGACGATCCGATCTCATTTTGGGGTTTGAGTAACTTTTCAGGGGCGAACTGTTAAATTTCAGGTGGGTAATAGTTTTAGGTGGCGGATTCAAGGATTTGGCAGTTTTAGCCTTACTTGGGGAAATGATTCAATTCGGGTACGTCGGATATTTTAATTTCAAAGAGGTTGAACCATCATCAACTAGAATTGATGGCTTAAAGTTAGGACACCAACAGAAGCACAGATTTGGCACTATATACCGATAGGATCCATGTATGTATGGTATATTTACCTACATTTACCATAAAAATTGACCCTTCATGTAGGTACATATACCATACATGGATCCTACATGAGATCTACAAAAATTTCAAGGAAAAAATGTGCGGTGAATAGTTTTGAGATCTCGAGCCGGTTCTCAAAAACCAATTTCCAATCCTTGGCAAAGTGAGATCTGAGATACCCAATACATACCCACTATATAATGTGTATATAGGGGTACCATCCCAAGGGTAGGTACGCATTTTTCCTATGATTGTTGCTAACAAAGGTTGTTTCAACACACCTTTGGAACACACCCCGAAAAACCTTTACCAACAGGCTACAAGGGATTTCCTTTCATAGTTTGGGGGGGATTGCCTGGAGTGTGTGTTTGGAGCTCAGTGAAGAAGGTCACAGTAAACGGCTCAATCTTTTTTGCTAACAAACATCAACGTAACATCCTTGTGTTTTTTCTGGATTGTCAGTTACAAGATGCTACAGGTGTGCCTATAGGCTTTCGATTTTTTTTGCACAGTTTTTGGCTATCGGCCAGCCCACTTCTCAGTCTTCCAATGCCTTTGCCTTGGAAAAAAAAATCCAATTCTGTCCAATTGGGCAGCTTCAAAAAACAAGAATGGCTTGTTTAGAATGAAAGGATATTGAAGGGCTATAGGCTCTAGTTGTTATAGATATACAACACCCATTTAGAAAGGGAATTCACCATGCGGGTTGATTAAATCCCTATCAACTATCAACTAGACACATGTGTCTTCAGGCTTTCTTTTGTTAAAACTCTCTATTTCGTCCCCTGTCGAATGAGGTCCATTTTTCTTGAAGAACTTGAAATCGGTCTTGAAGTGGTGGGCATTACTCTTTCATGTGAGCCCAGATGGCTTGGGAAGTGAGGAATCTGTGAGGGGAGGAATCGTGGAGCTCCTTAGATCCAAGCAACCTACAGGGGTCGGCTTTTAAAACAAAAATCTCCCATGATTGCTTCAAGGGATTTTGTAAAAGGAGCTTAACAGATTGCCGATTTGTTTCACATGTTTTTTCTTGAGCCCTTTTCAGGCTAAATCGCTTCCATTGAAAAAAAACAGGACTTGGATATATTCCATAGGATGCATGTGACTGGTATATATATACCCTGAAATATACGTAGTAAATGTAGGTATACGGTTTACATATACCCATACCCTTGATCCTATGGGTATAACTATATAGATATGTATCTCAATGTATGTAAAAAAGACTGTGCATGGCTCCTATGGGTATGTTTGGTATTTATACCTGCAATGATGCACAAAGTGGGACTCCCCACTTGAATGTCTCAGGAAGTTACCAAAAGCTTGGCAAGTGGGTTATATCTCCAATATACCCCATTTATAAGTAGGTGAAATAAGCCATTGATCCGATCACCATTGATCCATCCACAAACCCGTCCCGGCACATCCAAGCAGTCGTTGTGCTTCAAAAAAAGGCACATCCTTTGGCTTTTTCTGCGGCCAATGTGTCCGGAGATCCATTCGGCGGGCTTTGGTGTTGATGGGCTTTGGATAATTTATGTAGGGATTACATTAACACCGAAAATTAACATGTCCCCCCCAAAAAAAGGGGACGATGTTTGAAGGGAACTTTCATTCTAGAATCTTCCAACCATCAATTTTCGAGGGAGATGATGATATGTTAGTTTTCAAGGGGATTATACTACCATCCAGACCATCCAACTACAGTATCTATTAGTAGGGCAGGGATTCAGGGATTATGATTTGTTAAAAAGTGGTGGTGAATGTAAGTGAAATCGACTCCCTGAAACACACAGCAAAAGCCGTTTCAAAATTGGGTTTGAAGTCCAAAAAGGAAATTTCATCGAACCCAAGAATTGATGTTCAGGGGCGAAATGCTAGTTTTAAGGAGGTACCATCTATTGGTAGTGATTATGGCACTGCACATAATTGGCATGAATTTGTGTTGCATTTTCTGATATCCTCAGATGAGCAGCGGAAAAAATGTGGTTGTTTTACGTTGTAGTGGACTTTTAGTACAACGTTTAGTGCCTATTCTAATTCATGAAATGAGAATTTTTATCACCTAACCAACCAGCATTTCATGGTTTTGACAGTCAGGCTTGAGCCTGAGTTGATAGGTTTCAATGTTGCGTGTTAAAATCAGAAATAGGGAAGTGGCTTGGAGGTTGCTTTTAAAGCCTGGTAACCAGCTGGGGGTAGGTAATCTAACTCCCTAGTGCTCCAAATGCCCTATGAGAAGGTGGACTAGGCTCCCCAAACCCACTCCAAAACCATGTCCAGAAGGGATTGGAGCATATGGGATTATTCATTTTAATGACCCGGGAAGCCCCTTTTTTTTTTTAACATTCATGATTTCCTTGCAAAAGAAGTGTAGGACTATGAATGTGGTGCTTCACCTTTATGCAAACCGAATTATTTCTGTTTTGTTTTTAAATGGAGCTGCAATTTGAACATTATTAGCCCCACCCTCAGAATCCAGGGGTCCCTCCCTGGTACGTAGGATTGATGGTCTCAATTTGTATTTCCAGAATAGGATTGTAGGGGAAATCCCTTATGACATACCTGACCTTTTTGATCTTCGAGTTGGAGGTTACTTAAACCCAAGCAGTTACATATTCAGTAAGTAAGGGCCCACTTCCCTCCACTTGTAGGGGTGAAATAACCCCAGGCAAACCCGTTTATTTTCGGCCATTTATACGGGTTTGTAACGATGTGTAGGGGGCCCACTGTGTTGGAATATCATGTTTTTGACTTTGGTGAAATCAACTCTCCTGCTGGGCCAGAGGATTCAGAAACCTGGGTTCGTGGCAAAAGTTTGCTGGACTTAGTTGTGTCAAGCAGTGCTCAAGACCCTTGTTGTTGTTGTTGTGGTTAGTGTTGTTGTTGTTGTTGTTGTGGTTGTTGTTGTGGTTAGTGTTGTTGTTGTTGTTGTTGTTGTGGTTAGTGTTGTTGTTGTGGTTAGTGTTGTTGTTGTTGTTGTGGTTAGTGTTGTTGTTGTTGTTGTTGTTGTTGTTGTTGTTGTTGTTGTGGTTAGTGTTGTTGTTGTGGTTAGTGTTGTTGTTGTTGTTGTTGTGGTTAGTGTTGTTGTTGTTGTTGTGGTTAGTGTTGTTGTTGTTGTTGTTGTTGTTG
>OMLO01006046.1_pt1 | contig 10175 bp, 6 predicted proteins | sample 1674811 | NCBI WGS metagenome assembly OMLO01 (sample SAMN06265003, study PRJEB25207) | coral metagenome | isolation source: Coral host | place: Mexico:La Bocana,Puerto Morelos, Mexico | collected 2008-11-13
GTAACGAACATGGCGCGATGGCGGGGACTCTTTTACTCGTTCCTAGATTCATTTAACGAAGCGCGAGCGCCTGGGAATGAGATCGCCATTACGTAAACGGTTACATCGGTTCCGTGTAAACGCTTCCAAACCGTGTTGTTTTCGATGCGGTTTTAAGGTCATGAAACCGTGTCGATTGGAAACCACGTCCGTGTAAACGATGCCTTACATTTTCAACTTAGTTGATATAACGAAATAATCCTGTGGGAGTTGAACTCTTTTCTTATGTTAACATTCCTTTTGCTGCAGTAAATTTGCATGTGTACTGGTCCATCCAATCTCCCCGGTCCCGCTCCCCGGCCTCTGCGAAGGAGAGGAGAAATAATATGTTTAGGACTTCGGTCCGTATTCGAGAAGCTAAACAACTGTTGGATTTTTCAACTTAACCAGACAGAAGCATGTCCAGGAAATAGACATGGTCTTTCCGTCTGTGCTAAGCTGAAAGATTTTAGACTGTGTCGGAAGTGAAAGTGAAATTTCGCTTACTTGGACTTTTCTGCGATAGATCTAAAACTAGAGATTAATAATCTCTTAGTCTAGAATTATTAATCACTTGTACAGTGCAGCAAAAAAAGAAATAACAAAAATATAGTTTTCAACACCATGCTGTGTCAGCCTTGCAGAAGTCTTTGACCTATCATCGTTTACTAAGTTATTTTTAGATCTCTTCAGTAAGATGGATCAACACCCCCGCTCGCACGCATTTCATTAGCGCTCCACCCCCACATTATCGAGAGTTATCCGCAAACAGGCCAGCCGTAGCGCAAATTCCGCGGGCTAGCCAACCGGGTTAGTTACGCCCCGGTTAATCTCTCTCAATAGTGGATAAGGTGGCAGGAAGGCCTGCACTCTACACTCAGTCTACATCCTACGCGGTCTGCTTTTTACTCATGGATGACGTAGTCATTCCATGAGCTCCGTAGGAGGCAGTCCTATCGCACTCACGCACTCACTCGATTCTGATTAATTTATTCATTTAACATTTTCCCCCTACATCCCATGCTAAGTGCTAAGTATTGTTAGTCGTCTTCAGAAAGGTTTTTTGACAAGGGGGCGGGGGGGGGGGGGGGGGGGGGGGGGGGGGGACTAGAGAGGCGTACATTTTGCCGGGTAAATGGAGAGCCTGGAACGAGTTTGTCGAGCACCTTCGAAGGTTGAAATCGGGGCATTTTGGTTTCATGTGTTTTTCTTTCGTAAATATGTTGTTTTTTTGCATATCGGCTTTTCCTCACACATAGATGAAACCTTGCAGAGGTATTTATGACTGTGGTCATGAATCGGTCTGCTAAGACGGTCAACGAATTAATACAAGACACCAGGGAAGACAAAGCCAGAAAGTGAGATGGGGTAATTAAGCTCGTAGCTTTTATTTTTGGCTATAGAATTTAATGGTTTCTGCTCGCTTTCTCTCCCCATGAAATGTTACGCCCATTCAGCAGGAATCACGACCGCATCTAATTAATCTTCTCAGTACTAGACTCCAGTGTAAAACCAAAATCACCCCAAAAATGCTACAAATCCACACAGTAAATTGCATTGCTTTTAATCCAGGCGCACCTCATCCTGGTATCTGGTATCTCAAGAAAGGGAAATTGTCGGCTTTTAATACCCGAAATCTGACAAATAACATGTCGTGATATGACAAAACAATACAGTCTAAACACATGTCATAGAACAATCACCAGCGGAAGTGAACGAGGGCATGTGCTAATATAAAATGTAAACCTATGACAACTGAAACCAATCAAGTGTTAATACGGTGATTATTCCACTCCAAAAAAACCAACCTTCGCAGAGGTAGTTTGCCTTTAGGAAATGCAAGCGTTTTAAAACTGTTCAATCAGTATATAAATGTAAACAGTTCATTTTATCTTTTAATTTTGATTACAAATTACCCTGTTCTTAGATAACATAAATTAATCCCTTTGTATCTGATATTGGCCCGTGTTCCTAAATTTACTACCTTTTCAGTCTGTTAAAATCGTTCTCAACTTCATGGCGCCATCGCCATGGTGGGGCTGGTAAGTTTTTTGTTTCTTGTTCTTTGATTGAATAAACGAACCATTTGAAAATTTCCGATAGCGCAATGCCGTTGATGGTAAAGAATTTGCGGCACAAATCCTTCAGTTGTTATTTTATTGACTTTTCTCGGAGAGGTGGATGCGGCGCCGGAAGTAATTATATGACAGTACACCTCACTTTCCGCTTCCACTTTTAAGAACATTCTTTTGGTCAATTTTTTAAATGAAACTTTTCAATGTATTCTTGAGTGTCTTGAGTGTTGCAAAACCTGTATGACAAAGAAACGAATCAAGTATCGTAGATAATCATATGATTCAGAAACACTACTTGCGAAACAAAAGAAACTACCGCTTTCGTGCTGCCGTGATTCATGTCGGGACGGGGGTGTACTCACTTGCACTATCCTGTGCGGGAGGGCGAAAAACAATTTAGTTAGCTGTTCTCAGTCTGAGGCATAGCTTGAAGAGAAGGTCACGTCTATGAATAGGTAAAATGGCCATTTTTCCTCAGTTCTGAATTTAGGTTAGAAAATTTAAGAAAAACTCCTAAGGAAAATCTAATTTTGATATTTACACAAAGCGAGTCTTGTTACCTCCCCTCCCATCCAAAACGTTACACCATACTGTTGTCAGTTTGTCACGGTGTCAGACACTCAGACAGGATGTCGCCAGTAGGGTGACGTCACACCACCTCAAAGCTGCCTATCGAAGGAGGAACACAATTTGACTGAGTGAGAACAATTGTTTACGAATTTTCGCTCAGAGTTGGGTTTCTCTGGGTGGTGTTTAGGCGCTGTCTAGCGGACTGTACTGGAGAACAAGCCGAAGGCCAACATTTGTCGCCAGCGTGGCGCGGTTGTTTATTCAGCAAACGCGACGACACCGAGGCGCCATCGAAACATTCGATAGTTCGAAGCGTGAGGTTCATCCTTATGTGCATGCTGCATGTTTCGGTAGTAAAAGTCTTCTAACTGTCGCGCTAAGACATAATTTACGAGTCGTTTCATCGATTATCTAAACACCAGCGTGTGGCAGAGCTGAAGCAGACAACCAAACAGGCGCGCAATCAAGGGAAATCCGACAAACCCGGCACCAAGATGACGACCATGGCTTCGTTGTTTTCGTTCACCCCTCCCGCCGTGAAAAGGCTACTTGGCTGGAAGCAGGGCGACGAAGAAGAAAAGTGGGCTGAAAAGGCTATCGAGTCTTTAGTCAAGAAGCTTAAGAAGAAGAAAGGTGCTCTCGAAGAGCTAGAAAAAGCGCTTTCAAACCCAGGCCAGCCATCCAAATGCGTTACTATTACGCGGAGTTTAGACGGGCGCCTTCAGGTCTCTCACAGAAAAGGTTTGCCGCATGTAATATACTGCCGCGTTTGGCGATGGCCTGATCTTCAAAGCCACCACGAGTTAAAGCCATTGGATTGTTGCGAGTATGCCTTTGGGCTAAAACAGAAAGAAGTCTGTATAAATCCTTACCACTACAGACGAGTCGAAAGCCCCGGTAAGTAAGTCGAGAAGACAAGCTTAGTGATTAGAAATGAAAGTCCATCAAAGAACTAAATGTACTTAAGTGTCTCGCGAGTTATCATGCCATTTATTTTCTTTGTACCATTCTACTTTGATTTTGAACATGATTAGCTCGTTTAAACAGATGATGAAGTTGTTTGTATACTGCGTTTAGTGAGGCTGCTTAGAGAAACCTCGACCCTTTGCTACTCTAGAAAAGCATCAAACTTAATGTGTTCCATTCTTTTCTTCTCTTGTTAGTATTACCACCAGTTCTGGTTCCGCGACAAAGCGAATATCCAAGACCTCCACCCCCATTGCCGTCGCCATTTCGAAGCGCTGAGGATCCTCCTATGCCATACAATGCTTCTTTTCCGTTCAATCGACAGAATCAGCTGGACCATAGTCCGAACAGCTTTGACATGCCAGGTGATTAAACATGATTATGTATTTCAACTCTTACTCTCTCAGATAAGCCACATTTGAATTCATTTTTCTATAGGTACAATTTTAAATGCAGCATTTTTTCTTGAGCATTTATTCATAAAGAAACTGCATTTTTCGAAGTTGTTTAGTATTGTATGTACTCTGGTCACGTATCCCTTGTATTATACCATAGTGAAGTCAAAACACATGGGTTTTTGGTAAAAGCGATATTAGGGATTGTGACGATCGGGGTGTAACAGGCTCTCTTTCGAAAGGTAAATTTATACCTTTGTACCTGTCACTCTGTTTGATTCAAAATTAACAAGCCAAACAAAGTAATATAAAGGGTATTAATTTTGTGAAATCTGACACACTTCCAACTAGTAACAACTCAAGTAAATATAGTGGCTGGTGAATTTTGCATGTTGCTGTGTTGGTTTTGTTACACAGTATGTAAATTTATTTATGCTTTTGGATATCAGCGTCATAGTGGCTCATATCAGTGCAGTTTTGTTAGTTCAAGCTTGATGAAATGGTATTTTGTGTTTCAATTGCTTAGCAGGGCTTTCCTTCACCACTGCTAAAATTATTCCTCTCCTGGGGTAGCCTGAGTGCATATTGGTGGTGTTTGTTTTCTTAGTTTTAAAAATTAGTATTTTCATTTCATTCTCTCAACTTCATCTTTCAATTAATTCCAACTGGATCTGTTATAGAGGAACATACACTTATGTGGCTTGATTTCTCAGTTGATATAGTCAGTTGCAGATTTTCCAATATCAATGCATGGGCGAATTGGCTGTTGATGAAGAAGACATAGACAGTCGTCCATAAGGGGATATTGCCTTAATGTTTTCTATTCAGATTCTTAGACTTAATGTAAAAAAAAAAAGTGTTTCAGTATTTGAAACATGTCTGAAAATAGACGCTCAATCTTCAAGGACAGTAGAAGTAAAAAATCTATATTAGTGTTGATTATCTGCGCTCTGAGCACATTTAAAAATATCATTTTGGATGTAGGGCTTAGGCTGCAAGCAATTATTTGTTTTAAGGTGTTAAATATGAAAACCCCAGTACTCTTTTTCCTTTGGGAATATTGAACAACTTTTTGAAAAAAAAATGCTCCTGTTCTCCTGTGTTAACTGTATTTTCCCATTCCATTAAATAAATGATGCAAAGGTCTAATTACCTTGCTACTCAATTTCTTACAAGATAATAACCTGGGGGCAGATTTACATGTCTTTTATAACTTCTACCATGCTCAGGCTGCTTTATTTGCGTAATTTATTTTGCCTTCACATGGAGCCCATTCACAAGCTAACATTGGTTAGGTGTGTGTTAGGTTAGGCCGAGAAAGTTGAAAGTATTGTGACATGCTGTCTAACATGTGCTGATGTTTGAAAGCACCTTGACACTTAGTCCAAAGTTCAGGTTACTAACCATTGGGTCAAGTATGTCTCCCGTAACATTCCTATAACATGTTGGATTTCTCTTGTAGATACACCCACTGGTTACATGTCTGAGGATGGTGGGTCCCCTCGCCCTGTCGACCCTAACGCTATGGATGTGGATTCTGTCAACTCTCCACCAGCAGTGTCACCCCAGACAGGTGAGTGGAAAAATAGCTTTAATTACATGAATACTTTTGAATTGAAGGGGTGGTGAATAGTCTTTGAATTCTATGGGTCTTACAATCTCATTTTTTTTAGTGGTTATTTGTATATGGCAGTCTCAATTTTTTTTCTCAAAGGTGTAGTGCAGTCCCAGTTTTGTGGCTAATAGCCTCGAAACTAATGTCTGTAAACCTAATCTTTGGATAGTTTTTGTAGCCTGTCCATGTAACCTTATTCTTCAGATGGTTTTTGAAACCAATGAGAATGCACTCATGCTTAAATCTTGGATAGTGTTTGTGACATATCATTCAATCAATGTCTTGTAAACAATTCTTTGAAGCGAAAGGCTTCCAAAGTATTGTACTTATATGTTCGCATCAAACAAGTGCTCCCCAGGCTTGGTTTCCACAGTGTTAATAATTTGCAACTGGGGCACCTGTTGATTGATTTTTGTTCCATCCTCAGAAGCTTATAATTATTTCTTAATTTCATTTCAGTTTAGTTTAGTGTTGAATTTGATAGTAAATTGTTGTTGTTATTGTTATTATTTAATAAATCATAAGTCTCTTTAAGTATCTTAAAGTTTCCACAAGATCTACAATGATCTAAAATGAACCATGACTGCTTGAATAGAGCTTATTTTCTAACACCATATTTGAGGGTTAAGGGGGGTTCCAGTATGAAAGTTTCAGCCGTGACACCCTTGTAGGTGCTTCACTCTTTTGTAGCAGGGCACAAAATTAAATCCTTTTTCAAGGAGACATCTGGCACCTTAATTTTCCAAAGTGGTTGCCAGTCTAGAAAGCTAGGAGCCTTTTTTTTAAAAGAAAACCTTGTCCTCTTCCTTGTGCACTGCTCATTTTAAATTTAACTCACGACATAAATAAAGCGAAATGAACGCATGTGAAAGGTGTCACCACGGTTGGAAAAGTATGGAATGTTTTGAGCCTGCAATATACATTGCTAGCAAAAGGGACATTTCATTTCACAATATAAAACATAACGTTTGGATTTTTTTTTTTCAATTTGTGTTGTTTGTTTTTATTAGATTTAACCCATGTGACTCCAGTAAACTTTCAAGAGCCATCATCATGGTGCTCTATCTCCTATTACGAGCTGAATAACAGAGTTGGTGAGCAGTTTCAAGCCAGCTGCACCAGTATCATTGTGGATGGATTCACTGATCCTAACACTGCAAACTCGGAAAGATTCTGTCTGGGTCTGTTAAGTAATGTCAATCGTAACTCAACCATTGAGAGCACTAGGAGGCACATTGGAAAAGGTGTGCATCTGTATTATGTTGGTGGAGAAGTTTATGCTGAATGCCTGAGTGATTCTGCCATTTTTGTTCAGAGTAGGAATTGCAACCACAGTCATCAGTTTCACCCTACGACAGTGTGTAAAATCCCTTCAAGCTGCACGCTGAAAATTTTCAACAACCAAGAATTTGCGCAGTTGCTTTCTCAGTCGGTCAATTATGGTTATGAGGCAGTGTACGAGTTGACCAAGATGTGTTCGATCCGTATGAGTTTCGTCAAGGGCTGGGGAGCAGAGTATCATCGGCAAGATGTTACTAGTACTCCCTGCTGGATAGAAATCCATCTTCATGGTCCTCTTCAATGGCTTGATAAGGTGCTAATTCAAATGGGATCACCACGAAATCCAATATCTTCGGTTTCATAAGAGAGACTCCAGTGCTGTGAAGCTTAGTCTTTTTTTTTGCAACAATGCCAATTTCATTTGGGCTGATTAAGAGTTTATGCTTAAAAAAGAAGTTAATGTTCGTCATCTAGCTATTTTGTTATGCAGAAATGCATTGGGGGCTCTAAGAGACTTGCAATTCCAGTTTAAAAACACTGTTTTTTATAAAGTTAAGGTGTGTACATGTAAATGCAAGTAAAGGTCTGCAAATTATACCATACATGTTAATTTGAAACAAAATCACATACTGATTTGTCTACAGAAAGATGGTTGTACTGTAATAATATTGATTTAATATTATTATTGCCCAAGTATTTCTAGTTTTAAGTGTCAATGTGTAATGAGCATCTTATTAAGTTTATGCACTTTTGACCACTTGAGATAGTGACATCATTGTTAAAGAAAGCTGCTAGAGTAGATGGGAGTGAAAATTGCTTTTAAATGCTCTTGAATTGGACATTCTTGACTATGATGTAATGTTGGGTTGCAAATTAATTTAAAAGAAGATTTTTGTTCTGAACTAGTCATTATACATTGTACATGACATCTTGTTATTAATGATTAAGGGTTAGTCATGGCTAGACAGAGAGGTACACCAAGAATTGCTATCCTTGCAGGTTCAGTTCTACTCATTTTTACTTTTTTGCTACTCATGGCATGTTTTATTCCAAACATAAAAAACATACAAAATTTCTTACTGATCATTTGCATACACATACAGATATGTATGGTTTTACTGTAATATGACAAATTGTTATTGCAAAATATGTCATATATAAACATGGGTCTAAGGTTTACAAGGGAAAATAGTGTCTTTTGAAGAAAGTCAAAATCTTTTTTGATTAAGAAATTATTGTATAACAACACATTGATCCAATATTAGTAAGTTACTGTTTAACAAAATTATTGGAAATAGTAGCAACCATTTACCATTGTCGGGAATTTTGTTTGAGGGCATTTGCTTGTATCACAGCTTTAGTTTTACGAGTCAATTTTCCCCCTAGTTAGCTTTTAGACAATTTTATTGGCTGCCTGTGTGTATGTTAACAATCAGACTGTTTTAGGCTTTTGGTCAGTGAAGATGATAAAAAAAATTGGGTGCCCAACAAGCAGGGGCTTGTTATGCACCCACTTCTTCAATCACCCCCACTGACCAAGAGCCCGGAACAGTCCTTAAACTGTGTAAATCTTCTGTGTGGAAAACAAAGTCTCAGTGTGTAACCAGATGAAAGCTTTTTAGTAGTTTAGCCATTTGCTTCTGTTTGTTTTTTCAAACTCGTACAAAAGCTCTTGTGAGTGGAAGGCTTAATATGGTGGCTGTTTATGAATACAACCACCGTAGCACTTGTTGCTGTTTTAAACATGTTTTTGATAGAGAAAAGTGAAGAAAGTAGAAGACTTCGCAAAAAATAAAAAAATTCCTGGGCTTGGGATGTCAAAATTTCACATCTTGCAGAAGTTTCTTTACAAACAAAGTCCAAAGTATGTAGTAAGCAGTTTTTTTCCAGCAGTATTTCTAAGCAGCTAGTAAAATTGTTTGGAACTAATCAGAAGTGTAAAGTTCTGCTAATGGCATCTTCTAGATTTATTTCACAAAAACAATGAAGTAGAGCTTCTTTAATTTAGAAAGCAATAACTTTATTATTAGGTTTTGTTTACCAATATGTCATAGCAAGTCTTTAAAAGAACAGTTAACTTGCTTGGCCATTTGTGGCTCCCCCTAATTTGTACTCTCTCTTCTTAGTTGTTGTTAATGTTTGGACAGTCGCACAGTTATCATTTGACAAATAGTTGTAGGGTTTTAAGAAGTATAACAAATACAAAGAAGGCTGCATAGTTGTTGTTCGTCAAGCCTGCAACTAACTTTCCTATTCCTATGTGTCTTTGCTTTTCTCTGACAGCAACTGATGATGTTGGACTTTGCACCATGTGATTGATGCAAGCCACACCCAATTTCATTCACTTCTGTTGATAGGTCGATTATTTTGTCATTAATGGTCCTTAGTTCACAATAAAATATTAATAACCATGTCTTGTTTACTGTCACAATATTGGAAAACACGATCTTGATAACTGACAATTGTAACCATGATTTTCCGCTTAAATAATACCCTAGCTAGGCCTGTCCGCTCTTGTTTTTCCTTCTGGGAGGTAGGTGTTACTTTCCCTCTGTTTCTCTTGGTTACACCACTGCTCTAAGCAGGGTATGCAATTTCCTGTGAATTTGTTTTAAAACAGGTCTGAACCTGTCCCCGTGTTGAATATGGGTTATATTGAACACAGCAACATTAGAGACAATATACCGGTCTGTGTTCAGCCAACATCAGATAATTTTCAAGACAGGGATAGCATGATATTTCATACGCAGAGTTCCGAAGGTACGGTATTTTAGGTTTCCTTTGTCAAAACCAGGGTCGGGATCGAATTCAAGCCCAGGGGCCCCCTGTCTGCCCTAAAACTCTATTACTATGTATCAGCAGTAGTCCTTGAAACCGCCCTCCTGACTTACAAGCTGGATTTCACTAGCGACAGAGTCATAATTAGAATTGTAGAACTATATGATCTAGTGACACCACTCTGTCTCTTACGGTCTAGTGAAAACTAGAGACTTCATCAATCACAACGCTCGATTCCAGGCCTTGATTTGTTGGTTCTTCCGCTTCTTCTTCCGACTCGGACAATCTAGTTTTCACTGGATCATTTTAATAGCGACGGAGTCGTAAACGGAATAGGAAGAAATGAAAACGTTCTGATTCTTCCGACTCCTATTCCGTCGAGCTTATGACACCGCTTACGACTACGATTTTCGATTTTCACGCTTGCGACCCCGGGGGGGGGGGGGGGGGGGTCCCCCCAAAAAATTTTGGGGGGGG
>OMLO01006047.1_pt1 | contig 10175 bp, 2 predicted proteins | sample 1674811 | NCBI WGS metagenome assembly OMLO01 (sample SAMN06265003, study PRJEB25207) | coral metagenome | isolation source: Coral host | place: Mexico:La Bocana,Puerto Morelos, Mexico | collected 2008-11-13
CACAACCCCTAGATTATCACACCAAATGCAACACGGCCTATCATGCTGGACTGCAAATGTAACTGCACTGATGACAGCACAGAGTTCTGCACGTGTGATGGTTTGCCAATATCCTGGGACCCCACCTGTGGAAACAACTTGAAACATCGACCCACTGGAGGCATCACATGGGTGATTGGCAACAACAACTGCCCAAGCAACTAGTCGAGAAGATGGAATGGCTGGAGTCAGTCCTGACCCATCTGTGAAGAGCTGCAGCTCGTGTAGTTCATCCACCCAAGCCGGTGGCGGTTGCAAGTTACACAACGTATCAGGAATGTCGAAAGTGCTACGCTTAAATGCCCTAACACTAGGGGGTTCACACATCCATCCCCGATTGGTGGTAGCTTCTGGTAAAAAGTCAACCATGGAAACGACTTCAGGCGGAAGCAATGTTCTGAGATGGTGAGTTTCTTTACACTTCCAATGCCTATGGTGGAGTGAGTCAGGCTCACCACAAAAACGACATGTTGCTTCTGATGATTGGTAGGCATGATGAAGGAGATCATTAGTGATAGCAGTACCATTCTGAAGGACTCTTAGGATACCACTTTCTTCCAAAGACCATTCCGGGGAAATTCGACTGAGTTGTGCATCTACATGTTCAAGTCCTGTGAAGCCTTTACGACGAGCCCACAATGCACCCACATGTTGAGTCCAAGATCTCATTGCACGTGAAAACAGTTCCTGATGGGGGCACCCAAGAAGGTCAACTGGAAGCTGATTATGGTCTGCAAAACAAGTGCCTCCACACCATTGCCAACCAATTTCCTGCAACCTTGTCAGAAGGGATCCATAGGGCCCAGGCTTACGATTCCTAGGTGGTACTTCAGCAGCCAGCGAAAAAACTTTGGAACTAATCTCCTCACTGGCATGTGCCCGAAATTGCGTCAAAGAATTCCACAAAGCAAAGAACTCTGGATCACACAACGGTTTTTCGACCAATGACAAATGAATTTGGGAGTTTGCCCCACATCTATCAAAACGCAAAGCCTGCAATGCTCCTGCCCTAAGTGATGCATAGATATGTTCATTTAGGGTAACAGTGCTAATGCCATGTAACGCACTTGGCCATGCAACTGTTTTGAGAACTCTGAGCTTTTGATGATACGGTGCACGACTACGAACTAGTCGGGGCCACAACCCTTCCACATCTTTGCACTTTTGCTTGACAACTGCATTGCCTCTTTTTGCATTATACTGCATGTGCCCCCCCATGTCCCTAGCTGCTTCTTTGGTGTTACAATTTTGCGCACGAATGGTGGCACGCTGAGAACTGTCAGTTGACCACATGTACGTTTTAGACTGATCTAATTCCAAGTCCAAGATTTCATAGATTCTTGTCAGGGATGTATGACTGTCCAAGATTTCCTCTGTAGTTTCTGACACAAGCTCGATGTTGTCAACATATGTGAGCAATTCGGTTTGGGGGTGTTTCAATTCCATCCATCTATGTACCAATAGGTTACAAAGGGCCATTCCACAAACCGAAAGGGCACAGCCCTCGGGTAGTCCTGTTGTCGACCTAAGTCCATTACTCGGTTGTCCATGGATCATGAATCTTCTAGTGATGGATCCTGCTGCCGATGCCCATGCACGAATGACACCTGCTGGAAGTCCTATCCTAGATGCCAAATGGAACAACGGTACTCTGGGCAACAAGTTGAATGCCTTTACAAGGTCACTAACTAGGCCTGTGGATGGTGAGGAGTCATACAAAGATGCTTCAATTCTACTTTGCAATTCCCACCACAATGACACCGATGTGCAATTAGGCATGTTACCTCGGAGTCCTGGTGGAGCTATGGAACTGATGGCTTCAAGGATTGATTTACCACGAATTGTGCTCCACAGCCGATAGATGATGGGAAGAATGGTAATTGGTCTATATTGATTTACTGTATCAGCACCAACGACCTTTTCTAGAGCATTGACTGCCCCTTGCATGAGTTGCTTTGGCCAGCGGCCAGTTTCTTCCACCTTCCTGAGAAGCTGCAGCAAGTCATCATGAAACGAGTTTGGCATGGCTAGAAGGTCTGCTCTACTAACCCCATCTAAGCCAACTGCACTGGTCGCCTTGCGAGATTTGATGGTAGCAATCCATGTTTCCCGAGTGATAGGCGGAAGTGAGATGGATCCTTGAGGAAATGCCATATCTATGAAATTACTGATTTCATCCCAATGATTAGGGTTTAACGACGAATGCTTATCCCAACGTTTCGACCATTGCGATTCAAACGCATCATGCAACTCTTGTGGGGTTGCAATCAAGTCACTTTGGGTCAACGTATCTCCTACCTGAAGCCCATGTTCTTGGGTGAGGACAACTGTGGAGTCCTGAATGCTACTTACACTGAGTTGTCCCCAATGGCATTGAATGGGATCATCACTGCTAAAAGCACCTGACTCATTACACTGTTCAAGACAAATGGTCAAAGAATCCACAACTTCTGCAACCGTACGAGTTACTTTTGCAACCAATACTTGAACTGGGACCGGACCAGGCTTACGAACATCCCGAAAAACTTGATTTGCATTCTGTGAGTGCTTTTTGCTTTCTGCTGTTGCAATGCTTTGCTTAAGAATGGCTTCAAAAGCTTTCACCTCAAGTTCAAACGCATCTCGAATCAACATCGCTTCTTGAAGGTCAGGAGGACATCGAGGAATCTGTAAATGAGGAGCTTGCGATTGCAACGTTCTGACACACCACCACGATGCAAAACCTTTAGGAAAACCTGGTGCATGGATAATGGAATGCCACAATGACAATGCATGTTGCTGAGCTTTAACGTCTACCCTACCAAGTTTCCTATGGTTTACAAATGAAGTCAATCTGCGAAGCTGCACAAACCACCTTTTATGTTGAAGACTGTTACTCTGGAAAAGCGGAATTACTTCTCCTGGGCGTGATGGTTTCAACGGAGACGATTTGAATGGAAGGATGGAACGATCCATCGTCTTGGCTCTACCTCTTTGTTGCTTGGAGAGGCCAGGTTTGTTGGCTTGAATATTAACGTGATGCACATGATCTTCAAATCTTTGACATATCTGAAGATATTGTTGCGAAGGGTCTTCAGAGTAATCACAAGCTGACCTGACTTCCGTAGATCGGATCAAATTCATGTCATCTGGTGTCCCAAAATCAATCACTTTAGGTTTAGGCCACACAAACTGGGTCGGATCATGCGAAGGCATAGTTAACATTGCCATGAGTGTGCTATGATCTGGAAACCTATCAAACTCATTGGAGACTGATGTGACAAGCTTCTGAAGAGCAGGACTCATGAAAATGAAGTCTTTACGAGTTTTGTGCTTACACGTAGGACCAGGTTTGATTTTCCAACGTCTTTCAGCCAGGGTTTGAATGTCAACCCAGCCCTTGGATTCCCATTCTTTGGTCTCAGGCAAAATGCCTTCCAATTGATTGAAGTCACCAGCTATAAACTTCATACCCGGGAGGTCTGAAGAAATGATACGGGCTGCCTCACGAAGCAAATCATTCGTGTTCTCACGAACTTCTGCTGAAGCATGGTTCCATGCATAGCCATACACCACTGCACCTGTGATCCAAGTCTGACCGACCATAAATGAAGCGGCGTGAATTCTACTTGTTTGGTATAACGAACTATCCCAACCGGCAAAAGTGGACCTCGTTGGGACTGAGGCCAAAAATCCTACACCAGTATGTTTCCCTCCTACACACTGTGCCCCAGAGCTTTTGTAAGGAGCTGGATGGCCACCATAAAATTTGAACTTACTCCGAACACCACAAAGTTCCTGTTTGAAACGATGGCAACCCGGAATAGTGAGATGAGACTCACAAACTGAAAAGATGCCTCCACTAAGATCATTGAACTGCTCTGCTTTCCCTGACAGTCCCGTTGGATTTACAGCCGCCAGGGCCCATTGCTGACTAGGACCTGGATTGGCTGCCTCCCCTATCCTGCACTGTCCGAACATGCACAAAATGATCAGGAGAAAACGACAAAACTGTGCAAAACAACCGGGCAAAAAGGTGCGAGGTCTATGCACCTTATGCCCAAACTGTCACTCATTACGCGGCCTTTTGCTGAGCAGTGCTTCGATCTTCTGCATTTGCTCTGACAACTTTGAATCAATGCACTTTTCAATGCACGACTGAACAGCACCATGATAACCCTCAACCTGGGATTGAAGGGATTCAACATGAGATGCCACCTGCTGGGTACGAACATCAGCTGCCTGTTGGTTAGCAACTAGCTGCTGCACTTGCGATTCCAAATTGTTAAGACGAGATTCATGCTCAGAACTTTCCATTGGGGTATCTTCACGTGGCTGCAGCTTTGCCAACACCCTTTGTTCAACCACTTGTTCAATGGCTGCAACACTCGATGCCTGAGACGACGAATTTGCACTTGGCAATTGCTTCGCTGCATTGGCCCAAGGATCCCATGCTTCATTCTCTTTTTGCTGTCGAGTAAGTGCTGAAATCTGCGGAGTGACAATCTTGGGAACCTTCGGGATGGATGACTCATCACGAGTGATCATCAAGTCTCCATGTGCCATCGTGTAGACTGTATGCTTCGGTGGATCGTTTGCATGTACTGTCCACATTAAGCCTTGCATGTCAGCAGATCTACCCACGGGTTGGATTGCATGGGCTGACCAATCCCATTCCGCAAACAGCTTTGTAAGTGATTTGCGTGTCACACCAAACGGCAGGGGTCCAACGACAAATGACAACTTGCTACCCCCAGGCAAAAACGGGGTTTCAGGTTTGACCTTCTGATGGACTTGAGATGCCTCAGTCAATTTGGCCCTGAATCCGTAACGAAAAGTGACCCGGACCAATGCTGTTTCAACTGGCAATGTGGTTTGAAGTGCTACTGCTTCTTCATACGACTGTTTGGCCATCCACACTGTGTGATATGCTTCATCATGTCTTCTACCATCAGGAGTACGCGGTTCTACGAACACACCTTGCATCCCAGACATCCTATGGATAAAAGCAAATGCAGGTTGTGTCACTCTCATGAAGCATGTGAACAACTGAGCTTCGGATGCTTTTGCCTTGCGAAAGTGAACCGTGAGAAAGTCACGCTGCCAAAGGTCAACAATCGGCTCACTTGCATCTGCAGTTGCTGGATGCCACTTCCCACATTGACAATTTGGCTGCTTACAGACTTGAAGACAACTCATGACGCCCAAAATGTACTTAATGGGGTGTTTGCATACTTCATCCCATTCGGACTGGCATTGATCTCGATACACCATGAATTTGACTGTTTGGGTGGCGATTTGGTCTACTTGATGTGCTACACTTGGCAAAGCTCTGCTAACATCCTGAGCCCCTTTTTGGATAAGAATGGCACTCAACAAAACGGGCTCCCCAGTAGTTCTAGACTGCGCAGGAAACCTAATCGATGTGCCAACTTGCTCAATGTCCGACGTGTATGGAGCCATCACTAACAAACCCAAACCTTGCTGAGTGATCATGGTGTGAGTGAGATATGGCTGAACCTCTTGCTCTGTGACCAACACAATGCCCTTCGCTTGGGGGGAAATTTGACGCAACCCTAGTTGGGGAAGCAACGTCCCATCATGCTGGCAAAACACACCCTCAGGGATGAACACTTCTGATGGTGATAACATGACATCTTTGGACACAGTTGTTTTGGGCTGTTGCTTTTTCCTGCTATGGACTGATTTCGAGTCCTTTGTGCGGTCTTTGACAATGGCCTCAAATTCATCCGGCTGCACCAATCTGATGGATTGGTTGCTGGCAAGACTCTTCAAGGAAGCCCACGGTCTTGCAGAACGAAGTGCAGAAATGACTGGCTGATGACCCAATTTGGTAAGGACTTGCTTAACCCGGTCAGTAAGCCGGTCTGGGAACACTCCATGCTCCTTCAAAATTGCCATGAGACTTGTTTCAAGTTCTGATGCACCTCCCAAACAAAGCACAATGGGGTGACTGGGTCTTGTGACCAACAAATTTTGCCAAAAGAGAAATCTCCATTTACATGCATCATGAAGTTGGATGTATTCCATTGGCTGATCAGCGGACAATGTAATGTGCCATGACAAGACCTGAAAACCACAATCATGATCAAACTGGCTAATGATGTCATGACGTACTTCAAAAGACACCGGGGTTGAGATTTGCAACAATTGCCAAAATTCTACACCTTCTGTGGTTGTGACAACTGTGGTTGAACCACTCCCTTTATGCTCAATGCGAATCGGAATCCAATGATGTTGCTGGCACACTGCAGTAACCACCGGAAGAGAGTCTTGGGTGCATTGGTTCCACCACTGGCTTGCCGATTGAACTACATCACACAAATCAAAAACCAGTAACGGTGGCACCGCTCTAACTTCATGCATGGTAGATACTGCTTGGAGATAATAAGTCAACTCATCGGATGCAACGAAATGACTCTGCAACAGGCACGAATGGAGCCGAGTCATGGGAGATAGATGAAACTCCAACTTTCCACATTCTGTTGCTTCAAAAGGCTTCAAGGAGTGTGCCAGGACATAAATCTGATGATTCTCCAAAACCTTATTTGAGGGGAGTTCATCACCCAAACATGTGAACAACTTTAACCCTTTTTCCCCTGATAAGGACAATTCCGCAGCAAGGAGAGCCGACACTGTCTGGTCTCCTCCTACAGAAACTGCCCTGAATTGGCGGTGAATAAGGTCAAAAATCATCACGTTGTTGTTGAGGATGTTCACTGCAACACCTTTAGATTCATGCTGTTCTGAATTGGTGGTCCCAGTCGAATCAATTGGAGGTTCAAGCATGAGCACATCGTCCGGACTATCTTTAGTGAATGGTGGAGGCTCATCAACCCTGACATCCGAAATCACAGGCTTTTCAACATACGGTGGTTGTTCGACCTGTCCTGACATGGGATTAGAGGAGAATGCAACCATACCACCAGTTTTCACATCAAATGGAGATGCAATGGATTGCTCAACCTTGATAACGTGTGATAGTATGTCATGATCATCATCTTGAATGATTGTTTTTGCGACAAACTCTTCAGAAGATCCTACTGGCTGTGGAGGGGTGTTTTCAAGCATCTCTTCATTTTTTCCCTGGAAAAGGTCCATGGCGACTGTTGTTAAGCTAGGGTACCACTGGTCACGAAGTCGCAACACATCCAATGCCATACATGCCAAAATCTGTTTTGGTTGTGATTCATCATGTGGAATGAACTGGAATTGCTGCAACTGCTGTCTGATGTGGCTAAACACCCAACTACTCTGCAATGGGGATGCTAACTGCCCTACACCTGCCGTGAGAAATCTTTGATTATCATCCCAACCATCACTTTTAGCAAACCCATTAAGGAGGGCCATTTCCCTACCCGAAAGGTGCCGAATGCTTTCTGATGGCAACATGTTGTGCACAAAAACGAGTGCGCCATGTAGGCCCTGGTTGCGCAGTCTCTCAAAAGACATCTCTCGCTCACACCCACATTGACATTTGATGCATTGATTGCCCCAACTATGTAATGCAGTAGGAAGAATGCCGTTGATATCAACCAACTGTGCATCAAATCCTTTGCCCAAACTGGAAAACAACTCACGCTCATATCCACTAAGTGTCAATTCCTTCAATTCATTTGGCAAAAGATCCAAAAATTTGGGGATCACATCACTAATGGTTGGTGCAGGAACAATTTGTGGCATAGGTGGGACATAAATCTTACCAAACGCTCCATTGTTAATGATACACCACCATCGTTTTCTGGATGTAGGCCAAAAACCCTGGATATCTAAAATTGCCTCAGATTTGAGGAAACCAGTCATGTCTTCATGGTGCTGCAAACAACGCTTGACAAACTGACTGGATGGTGCTGTGGGAGTGCATTCCAAAACTACAATCTGCATTTGCAAAAGATAAGATGCATACAGCCCAAATGGCAAACACTGCGCCCTACCATCATCACCCCCTCGCTGGTCCCCCAGCTTGGAAAACGGTTGGCAACTGAATCCAAATGCCATCGTTTTGGCATCAGGCGATGCACGGTGCATCTCAACAACTGTCTGCAATTTGCAAATGTCTCCACAAACTACTTGTTTATTCAACCTGGCTAAATGGTCACAAAACGATTGCAAATGATCATGTCCTACTTTCACGGACCATCCTGCTTGTGCGGCTCCTTGTCCCAAAGCCCCCAAACCAACACATGTTTCAACCAACTGTAGCAATGTTGTACCAGTTACCACCGAGTGTTCCAAAATTGCCGATTGATCATCCACCAACAAAACTGGACCTTTCACATGATTGACTACAGCATTGATAATCGTGACCTTGGTGATTCCTTTCGTCAAAGTCCCTTGAAGTCGAAATTGTTGCTTAGTGAGCAGACCCCCGCACAAATGCCCCATTTGATCATCGAAAAAATCAACTGTGGCAACCAATGTGACTCTACCACCAGAATTGATTCTACCAAGACGTTCCTCATAGATAGGTAATCCCTTGAAGGTACCACTGTCATGACATCTACAACCAAAATCCATGGCGCTACAAGTGCAAACCTACGAGCCCAGTCTCAGCTGGCACTGCCCCCCGTGACTGGTACGGGCTTGGGCCAGGGGCTAACAGTGAGAACCCGGAAACCAACAGAAGTTCGGGTTTCCTGGAAATGGTTTTTCTTACCTGAGGCTCCCTTGAGGTGGGATGTGTAAACAACTGCACGTCTTAGTCACTTTCCAGCTAAGCTTAGAAACACGAAGGTTTGAGCTGCTCCATCATTCATTGCCGATCCTTTTATGGAAGATATCAACGTGACCGTACTAGTACAGGCTACGTGACTCCGCAAACGGACCACACTTCTTTAGTTGTGCGGATGATCAACTCCTTTTGCGATTGTATCACAAGTCTGGGTTGCAGTGCCATCCCTTCAACATTGGAACAACTATTTTGAGTTAAGGAACATTGAAGAACAATCATCCACCTACCGCCCTGCGCCGGGCTCAAGGCCCCGGCGTCGTCTCCGCAAATGCCATGACTTGTTTGATTTGCTCGATCTCCCGTGACAAGGCCTGAGGTGTGGCAAGAGCACTGGAAAAACACTGATTCCTTAAATTCATTTTGATTTCTTTGCTGCAGACAGTGCATACATCCCTTTTTTTTAACTTTGCGGGTGATCCCCAAGTTGTCGAATTTCAAATCCAGGTTTCCGTTTAGGAAATATTCTATCATATTCTATCCTCCCTGGAATCCCCTTCTCATCTCCCACGACCGCAGCCCAGCCCCAGTAGAATCGATAACCGGGTCTCCTCAGCCTTCGTTGAACTTGAGAGGAGACCATACTTTGACAAGGTTCACTAAGGTCACAACATTCAGTAATTCTTGCTGAGCTTGGCAAGCCCTTAGTCACCCGCTGCAGCTGAAACCATTTCAATTCAATCATCAAAGATATTCAGAGATCATCAACAATGATCCAACAGCATGAAACCGTGTGTGTGTGTGTGTGGCACTTCTTGCTTCAGCTGTTGACAGAACAGTTGCAGGGGGCACTTGTCCGAAGTATGAGGTTCCAGCATGGTTTGCGTCAGGGAAGAAAGAATGTAAAGTTGAAGAGACTGCTTGTTTCTTTCTACTTCTTCAGATCACCACCATTCTCTTGGACACATACCCTGTGAAAACATGTGAAAACCTAAGATGGCAATACTAAAAACAAATGATTTGTGCTTTGGTATTGTACTGCCATTGACGAGGCTTGTCTAACAAGCTGACCAAAGACAATTACATTTGCACCTCTTTGTAATCTACATCTCAATTTCCCGACATATGATTCACCTTGATTCACCAATCTTCAAGAATGGGCGACCGCTACGGGCCATCTCCTGGTGTCTGGGAAGCCCAACGCCTGTTGACCCATCGCATCTGACAGCGCCTGGAGGCAGTGGGAAATCTTGAAGTTAGGGTGCATGATCACCATGGTACCAACACGGTTGATAAAGATATATACACAGTAGGATATATGATGTATATATATATACATGTTAGATCATGTTAGCAAGTTGTAAAACTTCAATTGGACCGGACTACGTCAAATATGCGTTCTGTGGTTTGGACATGTTGTGACCCTACATGTTTTCATCTCTATCACTAGACAATGTCTATGTCTATG
>OMLO01006048.1_pt1 | contig 10174 bp, 4 predicted proteins | sample 1674811 | NCBI WGS metagenome assembly OMLO01 (sample SAMN06265003, study PRJEB25207) | coral metagenome | isolation source: Coral host | place: Mexico:La Bocana,Puerto Morelos, Mexico | collected 2008-11-13
TGTTCTTGTCCCCGCTGTTCTGAGGCTTGGGGTACAGAAGGACACCTGGGTGGGGCCGTGGGGCCACAATTGGGAAGATTTTTTTTAAAAATATAAGCGGTTCTTAAACATTCCAGTGTCAAGCTTAGCAGGTCATCTCAGCTTGTCAGAACTTTAATGTATTGCATGTCGCTGCATCAGTTCTTTGACGAGCTGTCCGGAGTCCAAGATCTTCTTTGCTGCAGTCTAGGACTAAAAGTTCCAGTGATCGCGTGGAGAACGTATGGGAGCGACGGCCTCGGAGAGAATTCGGGGAATGTGGGCGTTTCATGGGCCGTTTTGAAAATGGAATTCAATTGCGCACTTTTTTTTCCATTTTTTTTAGTTCCCCTTCTGGGAGGCCCAATGCTTTATCAGGACGTAGGAACACATGCCAGCAGTGATTTTAGCAAAGAGCAGGTGGATACACAAAAAAAACAACAACAATTTCAGAATGAACAAACATTGAGCCAATGCAGCCCTTTTCGGCGGGCACAGCGAGCAAGCAAGGGGACAAACCTTGCCACCAAGCTACTGGTCCCCACCAAGACCAGATAGCTTGGTGGAGCAACACCATGGGTTTTGAACCGGCTTCATATCCACTCGACATATCCAGCACATCGAGAAACAATTAGGCAATGTACTGAGAAGCCCATTTGTCAGAAGTCGCCCTATTTTGACCTGAATGAAGAACCCGTCAAGACGAAGCAAACAGCAGCAAAGCGAGCAGACTTTTTAACTTCCACCACGTCACCACCCCAACCTATAAGAAGCTGGCTTGTTTATGAGTTGCTCATGGTGTTCCAATGCCAGAGAAAGGTGGAGTGCCAGCATAATGAATAGCAAGATGGAGTGCTCTAACAGCATGCAACCACCCATGTCCAGGTTGTCAAAGGACGTGGTCACAAGTCTCCTATGGCCTCCTTGTTATCGTGAAAGCCTCCATAATCTAGAACGGAAAGAAGCAAATTTGGCCATGACAAAGGATTCCAGGGAAAAGGACTGCTTGTGCCGAAAAATGCTATCCGGGCTTGTAGTTGATTCAATTCATTGACATTTGGGCTTGGAGCTGCACTCGATTTGATTCATTGATATTGACAGCAATATATATGCAAGGAGATGTGTAAAAACAACATGTAGGATCAAAAGGGCACTTTTTACACATTCCTCCTAAGTGCATGTATGTCGTGTTTTTTAAAGTATTGTTCCATGACTTTTCTCAGTCTCTGTCAGTGTGTTTCGGGCTGTGATTGGATTCTTAGCCAAGTCTGTCGTTCCTTTCGACTTCAGGCCATGGGGCAAGGTGGTGAAGGGAGTAGATGAAGGAGATTGGTTGGAGACTCAGCTGGATGAAGCCATCGCAGACAGATGATTTCACATCAGATTTGGCAAGTGGCTTCCCAGCATTCTGAACATTTCTGAACGACAGTTTATTGAAGTTTACCCTGAGGCTGAAAGTTGGAAAGCTCTTTTTACCCAAAACTTTGTCGCAAACCCAGCTTGCTTTTACAGCAAGGCTAGGACTAGGTAAAGGCATTTCACAGGAAACACAGCGGATCACTCAAGAAACGGTCTCAACGGCTTCTGCTTTTGCTATGTTGGGGCAAGGGTGCCCTAACTGCTGGCCAAGGGGTGGCATAGTGGTGCTGCACTCGAAGGAGAAAAGGGCAACAGCCCGCAGCAACGGCTACTCTGTGTGGGAGCCCGGATTGGAAGTGAAGAGTCTCTTCCAGGAGTTTTGGCTCATGAGAATCCATGGGGAACAAAGCGATTTGCCGGGGATAGCCCTCATGCTTCCTTCGGCATGGGAAGGAAAGGACACTGGATAACTACAGTAGAAACATATAGAAAGATTATGTCACTTTCAGGTTTGGCAGGTCTGGTGAAGTGCAATTGTTTTCAAAATAAGAAGCTCTACCAAAATGACATTTTGGCTCAAGAGCAAAATGGCTGGTAGAGCCTGGACATTGTAGGTGTCCTTGATACCGAAGGTATCCTCTATTGTTGTTTTGTTTTCAACCTGCACCGTCTGTGCGGATTGTGCTGTCTGCACCATGGCTGACTTGGAGCGCATCAAGGATATCGAGAGCGACAAAGTTAATCGCTGGTGCAAGGATAATGGCATTGAAAGCAACACAGATCTAGCTTTCTTTTTCCTGAACTACCAAGAAGCTCTTGACGCTGCTGGTCGAGCTGTAGCCGACGCCTGGTCTATGGCTCGTCATGCCGCTGCTCCAGGTTTGGCTGTGGGCGTTCGTGGTGCTGTGCGTGTGGAGCAGGCTCGCCCAAGTACTTCCTCTTTGCCGAGCAGGGAAATGCCTCCTGCTATTCGAGCTCAGTTGCGGCCGTCTGCTGTCAAGGGTGGCTCCCTTCCTGCTTCGGCCTATATTCAGCCTGGTTCTGAACGTGCTCCAGCTGAAGGCGAAAGTCAACTATTGGCCATTATGCTTGCGGCGACTCCGCATCGACCCTCCTCAGTGGGTGAGCAGTCAGCTCTGCATTCCTTTGTGGTGGAGGTGGCTCGTCGTTGTGAGCCTGTTACTCTGAAGAATGCAATTCGCACCTGGCAAGAGTTGCGATCCTTTGCAGCCAGCATTCGGATTGATGTGGCCGACCTTTCAGCTCTGCAGTTGGCCACTTTCATTCAGACCCACGAGGCTTCTACGCGTGCACACAACTCTTTGCACTGGCTCGTGAAGAATTTGAAGCTACGCTATGATATGAGCTTGGTGCTCAAACCTGGGAAGAAGGCGGCACCTTCACGATTTGGCACAGGGGCTAAGCAGGCACCAGTGTTTCCTCCAATCGCAATCTACGAATTGGAAAACGTCTTAGACAGAATGGCAGGGCACGCCAAATGGACCGTCTTGCTGGCAGCGCATTTCATGATCTTTGGCGTTGTTCGTTATGCACACATTCAGCGATCAGTCCTTCGATCAGTGACTGACGTTCATTTTGTGTGTTGGTGCCATCGTGGCAAACAGGCCTCGTCTCGTCAAGGTTTCTTTTGGAGCGCTCCGAGATTGACTGTTACTGGCGTGGACTTGTGGCCTTTGCTTCGGGATCAGCTACAGCATGTAGCCTCTGTCAATGGAGTCGCCATTGAGAAGCTTCGAGGTTTTTGCTTTGACGGTGAAGAAGCAAAGCCCCTCGCTATGTCAGGTTTTCTCCAGATGCTCCGCTACTTTTTGAGCCATATGTTGGAGAAGCCCTCGGATCTTTCAAGTTACTCTATGAGACGTGTAGGGCCGACCTGGGCTACGATGGCAGCCTTGTCCGAGCCCGACAAGCTTGCTTTGGGCAACTGGATTGACAAAGGAGTTGCAGTTGGACAAACTGCTGCTCGCTACAGCGCTTCCAAGTTGCGGACTGCAACCTTGTTGAAACTTTGCCTTCTGGGAGCCGCCCAGAACTTTTCCGAGAAGGTCGCTTGGACTGCCATCTCTCATGCCGAAGTTCAACAACAACTCTTGGTCGATCGGGATTCTATGGATACTTTGATGTCCCAATCCATGGAGGAGATCATTTCTACGGTCACGCCGTCCCCTGATGATGTGGCTTTGGCATTGCGGCCCTCCTTCATCAAGGCTGCCCGGAAGAGGGTGGACCAGTTGCGTGCGAGGGCATCTCGCGATGTGGGAGCGCCTCTCCCGGTGGTGGATGAGCCTCATGAGGCTGTCGAGCCTCGTGATGCTGGTGCCGACGAGTTCTACGACTTTTTGGCTCGTGAGCGGTGGCGCCGCCCTGGTCACAGTGGTCGCCCTGAACCCTTTACCGCCATTCACCAAGGGGAGAACCTCGGTAACATATGGTTGGGTGGTCTACCCGTTCAGGATGACATTCCCTTTTTGGAACGCCAGAAGATCACTCTCATTGTCAGTGGCATGAGAGAGACAGCACAAGAGTGTGGCAACTTCCGACACAGGAAGTCTTTTCAGATGGCTGTAGCAGTCAGCTACAATGGATCTGACCGTCAACGATCTTGGGAAGAAGTCCGCATGGTGGTGCTTTCTACGCTCCAATCAGGTGAAAGTGTTCTTTTTCATTGTCGTGCAGGAGTCCATCGAGGCCCTATGCTTGCTGCTGTTGCGTTAGCTTGGGTCACCAGGATCTCTTTTGATGATGCACTTTATCATATCGAGCAGGTTCGTGCCATTGAGCCGGACAAGGTTCGCACTCGGTCCGGTGGTGATCAGATCTTTGACTGGGCCCGGAAGGAAGCCAATCGTGACCTGCCTAGCTTTTCCCTTCCTCGGCATTGGGCTTGGCGGGCATCCAGCAGATCCAGTTGCCTTTGGCATGTTGTCTCTGCAGATGGTGACTCTGGACCTATGTGTAAGTGGCGTCAGTCAGATGCCAGGAATGTCTTTAAGGGACAGACAGTCTCTTGCAACACTACCCTGGAGGCACTGGGGTATGATCGCGAGATCTGTAGGGTCTGCGCTATGTTGCGCCCTGGCTCTGAATGGGCCTTCATGCACTCACAGGTTCGGCGGTGAAATCTCTGCCAGCCTTCGACAATTCATGTCAATGCAAAAAGTGTGCGGTCGGCCTCTTGCAGCAGTTGGCTGTCTTTTGCATCAGGCATGTGTTGCATTTTAGTTTTTCTTTTCGAAATTCTCTCGGCATGCATTTTTACTCATGTTCAGCTCATTGGGTGTCACCCTCTCGTACCTCCAGAGGGTGTCTCCCTCTCCATTGACTGATGGCTTTTCGTCGCGAAGGTTCATCTACGCAGTTCGCTGCCGTGAAGCTGGTGGAAGTGCAAGGTGAGGCACGCTATGAATTGGCAGGACGCATGATTCAGCTGTCACACCAAGTTAGTCAAGCCTGTGTTGATTGCCCTATCGATCATGTTACTTTGCTGTCTGAGCTTTGGGCTGGTTGTCAACAAGTAGAGTTTTTGTGTGATGATTGGCGAAACTGGTTTGAACAAACTCAAGAGATGCCATTGGAATTTTGCACTCCTGAGCCCAACCTATTTCCATTGGCAGAGGTGCCTGTCTCTCGCCTTGGAATGGTGCCACCACACGTGACTCGTGTTCGCAGTGCTATTGACATTTTGAAAGAGTTAGTCACCATGCAGGTCTTCTACTCCAATACCACTCTGTTCTTCCGGAACTTGGACTACCTCAACGTTTTGGCTTCTGCATGCCAGTCCCTGGGTGACTTGCTGGACTGGCCCGTGATGAAGAGTTTCAGCACTGAACTTAGTGAGCTTACTAGGAAGCGCCGGTTAGAGACCATTTCTTTCTCACCAGACATGATTGAGGGTTTTATTGGATAATTTACCTTCATTGTCTAAAAAGCAGCTGTAGGCTGTCGTGTGTTCGTGTGTCGACACGTTTTTCTGCAGTAGGCAGCTTTTCATCCACATACATGTCACTTGTCCGGTGATTGTTCTGCAGTAGGCAGATTACCAATTCTTCGAAGCTGTCAGCTTCAATTCGTGATTTCTTGCGATTTCTCGCTCCACCCTTCACTGTGACGCTATGCCGGCCCCTGCAGCTTCCCGTGCTATCTTCGAAAAGTTGGCGGCGGATTTCAACTTTGACGTGAAGATTGTGGACAAGTTTCTTTCTTTGGGTCTGACGGACCTTTCTGACTTTCGCTTCTTTGTTCACTCTGAGAATGAGATTGAGGCTGCCTTCGTCACTGGTGTGGACGGGTTGACAAACCCTCGTGTCCAGGTTGCACGCCTGCGTCATGCATGGTCCAGCTGTGTGGCCAATGACAAGGTGGATGAAGTGAAGAAGCAGCAGGCTGCCACCAAGGAGGAGGATGAGGAGTCGCCTCTTCCTGCCCCTAAGCTGGCCAACATGAAAGATGTCTTTTGGAACCGCTACCACCTGTGTTTGACTCCTGGTGAATGGCCTAGTGACAGATTGGTGAGCAAGTTGTTCAAGGCCATTGACAAACGTCAGCTTGAAGTTGCTGATTTGTGGGTTGTCAAATCCCAGTTGCATCAAAAGACTACATCTGCCAAACGTCGTCGTCTTGGTGAGAACTTGTACTTGCAGGAGAACGAGGATAGCGCTGATCCAGAAGTAGGCAATGATGCCCCATCTTACTTTAACAGGATGCGTGTATACTTCATGGCTTTGGCCATTGTTGGGGCGTCTCCCCTACCTACTGCTCCTGCGACCCCAGAGTCTCTGGGGGAGGACAGTGCACTGTATGTGCAGGTACCTTGGGATCTTTTGATGAAGTACCAGCAACGTGCGGAGAAGTTCTATGCAGCTGCTCCTTCCAATGCCAAGCTTCGCACCTTGATTCGTTTGGACCTTGAGGAGCGTGGCCAGTGGACTCATCGCTTTGCTACTCATGTTGGTATGTCCTTGGGAGCTGTCATCAAGGAGGTGATGACGGAGCGTGAGGCGATCTGGGTTGTGTCTCAACACCAGCTGGCTCCGCCTGAGCCCAAGAGTGCACCATCGTCGGCCTCGAATCCTTCTTCCTCCACGGTCCTTGGTAAGAACATTGTTGGGGAACTCCGGGATGGAACTCCCCTTTGCCGTGCGTTTCAGCGCGGACAATGCCCTACTACTGGGAGGTCCTGTGATGCTGGACAGCATCGGTGCGGGCACCTGCTGAAAGCAGGCCGCGTCTGCGGAAGTTTTCAGCACAGTGGCAATCGCTGCAACAACAAGCAGCGCGTCAAGGGCGAGTGAAAAACGGGCGGGCCGCCGTCTGCGGTCGCGCCATTATCACCAGATCATGAGTTACCAGCTTCGTTTTTGACTTTTCGCTCTATGTTGGATGACGTTGCACCTGCTCAGCCTGATGGTGATAAGCTACCAGTACTACTTGACCTATTTGCTGGAGCCAATGCCCCTTTGACTAAGGCCTTCATGTGGTGTGGTTGGAAAGCCGTGACCCCAATTGACCTTGAGATTGACCCGGACTTTGACGTTACTGAACCGTCTGTTCAGAGGGCTTTGCTTCGTGTACTTCCTGAAGTTGCTTTCATCACAGCGGCCATGTCATGCTCCACCAAATCCCGTGCTCGAGAGAAACCCCCTGGACCTAGGCCTCTTCGAGATGATCGTTTTCCACGTGGGTTACCCACTCTTTCAGGCGCAGAACTACAGCGTGTAGAGTTGGACAATGAAGCTTCAGACTTTGCTTTGGCTCTTCAACAATGGGGCAATGAATATGGATTGGGTTGCCTTCGGGAAAATCCCTTGAACAGTCTTCATTGGAAAGACCCGGTTGAGTGTTCTCTCTGGTTGGATGGATCTTGGTTTGATACTCCTTATGATGCTTGTGTTTTCATGGGGGCCCGAAAGAAAGCCCAGAGGTTACGTCACAACATTCCAGAGATATCTATGTTGCCTTCACTTAGATGTGGACATGTTCATTCTCAACATGAGTGGTCTCGTACATCTTCAGGGTTTCCTACCTTTGCTGAATCTGAGTATACTCCCAGTTTGGTTTTTACCATTGCCGTTGCTTCGACGGCCTGGGCCAAGAAGGTGGGTTGGGCATGTGAGAGTATCCCACGATTGCCACCCATCCACGTGACCGGAGACGTCAGGGGACTTTTGGAATTCCCTCCCGAATTTCTCAGATCTGACCTCATGTTAGTGACTGCACTCCATTTAGGTCTACGTCCTCACGAATCAGCTGAACGTGGCGTTCCCCGTCGCAAAGTTGCCGCAGACTTCTCAGATAAGGTCCTTCCAGCCAATCACATCTACATTGGACCAGGGCACTTTTCTCATCGTTGGCCAGTGGGCGACTGGACCAATCCCTTCCAGCCAGGTCGGGACGGCACCGCATTCGAGACCGTCATTCGTTACATGCAGTGGATTCAAGACCAGCCAACATTGCTTTCCCAGTTGCACCAACTTCGGGGACAAACTTTGGTGTGCGATTGTCCTCATTCTCAACTTTGTCATGGAGACGTCCTCGCAGCAATGATTTGGGAGGCCTTCCCACCTGCTAAAGTCGGTTGTCCTTCTCGTTGGGTCTTGGCTGCTGCCAGCGGCACCCGAGTGGTATCATCCATGCCCATTTCGTTTTGTCAAGAAGAAGTGGTCTCTGCCTTTCAATCTCGCTGTTTCTCCGTCACCTGGGACAAGTTCAAGTTTCCTCTCATTGAAGACCTTCTTTTGGATCCTTGTTTTACGGCCTTTCGCAATTGGCGCCAGGAACATTGTCTTCATCAGGGACTCCCTGCTGGACCTCGTGTTGTATCGCAATGTGAGCGACCCATGTTCCGTATGGCACTTGGAGTGCAAACAGGAGCCGGAGCCTCCGGCAAAGCGGCGCCACCCCTGATACCATTTGGTCTTGGCGCAGACGGCCACTTCCATGCTGCTTCAGCCTTTCAGTCTCTTGGCACTCCTTTCGAACAAGATCCTTTGGTTGATGACGATCTCCTTTTTGCAGCTTCACAGAGTGCGGCCTGGTATGGGCGGCTTCGTGCTGAACGAGAGAGAGTTCTTCGCGTCTTGAAGGAACTTAGCTATCGATGGCAGCCAGTCACCGAATACATTCGCTCCTTTCAACCTTGGGAAGTGGCTAAGGCGACAGCAGGTCGTCATTTGGCAATGATTGGCCTTTTGAGCATCTTGGTGGATTGGCCAGATTCCACCTTTCTTCACAATTTGTTGACTGGCTTCCCATCCGTTGGTTTTTCCCCTCATGTGGCATCCTATACAAGTCAACCTGCTACTTGGATTCCTTTGGACGAGCTTTGGGATTCTTCCCTTGTGGACGCCGCTCGCATCCTCAGACACCTTCGTCCAGGGCCGCTGGACCCAGAGATCGTTAAAGCTGGTGACAAAGATGAATCCCTTGGTTTTTGCAGTGAACCCTTCTCTTGGGAACATCTTTTGAATCTGGATCGTCCTTTTCGACTCATTCGTCGGTTCTGCATCCAACAAGGGGACAAGTGCCGTGTCATTGACGATGCCAATGATGGTGGGCAGTCGGCCCTCAGCAGTGATGCTAACAAGTTGGATCTCTGCACTGCTATCCAACCAGGCATCCATGTTCGGCTATTGGCCACAGCTCTTTGGGAACAGTATGCTCCCTGGGATGCCCGTTTTGACCCCTTTGAAACTGGTGGAGAAGATTTGCCTAACGCCTATCGACATGTTCCTATGGTTCCTGAAGACTCCTGGGCTTCTATCGTCACTTATTGGGATCCCTCCAGAGCTGCACCTTGTTTTCGTCGTTACTTTGGACTCCTGTTTGGCCTCCCCAATGCAGTGTGCAGTTTCATCCGTTTTCCACGGATGCTTCAGTGTTTCTTTCGTAGACTTGGTTTCTGTATGGCATCGATGTACTTCGACGACTTGACAGTTCAGGATCTTCAAAGCAACAAGGGTTCCAGCCAACAGTTCTGTATCAACCTTGCTTCAATACTTGGATCAGCATTTTCTGAAGAGAAGCATCAGCCCATGCAGGCATCTGCTGACTTTCTCGGCCTTTGTCACAATGTGGGAGATTGTCACACCCAACAAGGCGTCACCTTTTGGGTTCGAGATCGGCTTCTGGTTAAGGTCAATGGCTATATCTCTGATGCTCTGCATTCAGGTACCCTTCGGCCCGGTGTGGCTTCCAAACTTTTTGGTTGCTTGACCTTCTTGGCCCAAGGTTGTTGGGGAAAAGTCGGTCGTTCAGGCCTCCAACCTCTTCAAGATCGTCAATATTCGATGGACCGTGACAATTCCTTGACACCAGAGCTTCTACGCAGCTTTTCTTTTATTTCCGACTTTCTTTCTCTTCGGCCCCAGAGGTGTTATCCATTGGACATTTCAACTGCCCCCAGATTCATCATTGCCTCTGATGCAGCGCAGGACGAGCCCAGACAGGGCTCCGCAGGAGCGTTGCTCCTCTTTCCATCTGGATTTCGGGCAGCTCTTGTTCTTCGAGTGGATTCTCGGATGTTTGACTTGTGGGACTCACAATCAGCCAAGATCGCTCAGCTCGAACTTTGTGTCATTGTGATGACCATTGCATCCATGGCTTCGGAACTACGGGGACACCACTGTCTGTGGTTCGTGGATAACATCGCCAGCTTGATGAGCCTCATTCGTGGGCGCAGTTCCACCCTTGAGTTGGATGCTATGACCGGCATTGTCCATGCCATGCTTTGCGGCCTGCAATGCATGATCTATTGGGAGTGGGTTGCCAGTGCTGACAA
>OMLO01006049.1_pt1 | contig 10174 bp, 8 predicted proteins | sample 1674811 | NCBI WGS metagenome assembly OMLO01 (sample SAMN06265003, study PRJEB25207) | coral metagenome | isolation source: Coral host | place: Mexico:La Bocana,Puerto Morelos, Mexico | collected 2008-11-13
ATCTGGTTGGGAAATGGGACGTGGGCATGGCTACAGAAGCACATCATCCTCGAGCCAGAGGATATGACAGTTGGTTAGGTTATTGGCATCACACCAATGACTCTAGGACTTTATGATGAGCCAAACTCATGGGATTTATTTTTTGGAGATTTTCTGAGTGTTTTGCGTGCTTTCCTATTGCCACTTGGGATGTCATTCTCTCTTGATGTTTTCTGTGCGCAAAAATTTTGTAGCATCATCGAACTTGGTAAAGCCCAGGACTACTGGCAACACACAGAGAGCAAATGTGGCTTGAAGAAGATGAAAGACCTATGGATATATAATTCCACCTATGACGGTCCCGCATTTCATCTTCAGATCCTTGAACAAAATATGAGGTTTGAGTCTTGTGAGTAATGAAACCAAGAGATACAAAGAAAGGTGTAGATGTGGGGTGAGAAGTCCGTTCACAAAGCTTCAAGTTTTCTATGCCAATTTTGGAAATATTTTGTTTCCGAAAATTCCAGGACAGGTTCCGCCCTGTAGCCCCTTCAACTGTTTCTCCCATCCTCTAGCCAATTTGAAGTGCTGCCTTGACAAGAACGAATGCTCCTGGTTTCAAGAGATTGACCACTCCACCAAGTGTTTAGAAATGTATATCTACCACATTTTTTTACAATAGCTCAAGTCAAGTTAAGTGTTTTTTTTCCCCAGTGGAAACATACCCGCCATGCGATTTTGTTTGCAGTAAGGAACGGTCCCAGGTGTTCCCAAGAAATGCAGACACCACCCAACGAGACCTGCATCTTTGAAGAACGTTTGTTGGCGGAGTCGGCGAAGGACGTGATCCGTCAGCATGATCCAATGAAACCGCATCTGGGCTACGAGGAATGTAAACGATGGGGAAATGTAAATGATCCATAATATGGTTTTGCATCCATTTTTGGGTGAATGGTTTTATGATATCTTTTTTAAAACATAAGCTGTTCTTGTCGGGAGTGGTCGCGTCCTATTTTTGACAGGGAGGCAGGGGAATTTGGTCTTGCAACTCTGAGATAGTGTCGTTTCCAGACTCATCCAGCCCAAGGCTCTTCCTCTTCTGGTCGCTGCATTTGGTGCATATGCCATTACAAGTTCCTACTGCTTACGAGCAAAAGCTTCTCCGCTTCAACTGACAGCGTTTTAAGATATACGAAGAGAAAATAGGAGTAGAGGCACTCGGAGAGTCCATACTGTTTGGAATCATTTGATTTCTGAGGCTGCTTTTGATTGTATAAAAAAGTCATTTTTTGAGTGCTTTAAAGTATGAGGTTCTCCTTCATCAAAGAGAAACATCGACGTTTGATGCATGCCATGGTGAATTACATGGATGAAGAGATTGGCGAAATGATTGATCTGTTGAAGGTGGGAAGCTGGCATCTCATGCCACCTTTTTTCAAGCATCCCAAAAAACCGGTCCTAAAATCAGATGATTTTCATAGGTGAGGGACTCACCACACCTGATTTCCATCTTGCAAACCTTGGGATGTTTGGCGTTTGAATTCTTTGATAGCCCAACTGCTCATTGGTGAGTAGCTGTGTGGAAGGGGCCATCTGAAAGTTGGGTTCCAGACAGGAGAAGAAGATGTGGGAAAACAGCTTGGTTGTCTTTCACAGTGACAATGGCGGCGAGATTATGGCCAAAGGAGATGACGGGAAAAGGGTCGAAAAGGGGTTCTCAGCCAAGCCGGTTTTGTTGGACACAGAGATGTCGTGAAGTCGAAACCTTGATGACGAAAATCGGGTATTGAAGCCACCTTTCTGCTGCTGAGAATTTGGTTACCATTTGTCGGTAAGGTAGGTCTGGAAAGGGTGAGTACTCTCATGATGGTGTCATTGATCAATCGTTCTTTCCGTATGCCATTTTGGTGAACAGATCAAGTGTTCACCCAGGAAAAATTTGTCCCCCTTTTTCTTGCTAGGGCCTGGGTGTTCACTCTAAGATGTCTAGCTCAAAAATGCCCTCCGCGCTCGCACGTCAAAGTGCCATGATTCAATCGAAGTTTCCACCAGCCTATGCTCGTGAAGAAGACGTTCAGTCAGTGCGGTCAGAGGCAGCTGGATCGGTAAGCTCTTGGACTCCGGTTCCAGAAGGTGCAGCAGTTCAGGAGCCAGCTCAAGATCCATGGGCTGAGACTCCAGATTCAGATGGACTTCAGCCTCCTCCTGCAGATCTGCGTTTGGGGTCCATCCCGGAACATGGTGCAGCTGATCAGCATGGAAGGGGGCACTCGGCACCTGTCACGCAAGCAGCTCGCAATTGGGTGGATCATGCAAACGAGACACCTGCTCAGAGAAGGCTGCGCAAAGAACAGGAGAAGGCAGCTCGCAAGGGCTATCGCAAAGTTCAGTGGAGGCAGCTCGGAGCCCACAATGCAGTGAATGTGTCGCTCCCAAAGCACATTCAGCAAGTGGGGTCAGGTGATGGTGAGAGGTCTGTTCTGGTTTTGGACTCTCGTGATCAGAGGATGCAGTCACCCTACCAAGGGTGGCTTCTGGATGAGATCATCACAAATGCCTATGCAGGCATCAATGTTCTCAGCGATCGCCAGTTGGTTCGCTCTCCAGCTTCAGGCTATCACCTGAACATCTTCATGCTGAAGACGCTCGTGGGTCAGAAGTTGGTGCTGTGTGGATCTATGACGTCCTATGGAGGTGTTCCCTGTGGGGCATGGGATGCCCTGACTGGTTCAGTGCTATCGCACCCGGCGTTTCAACCCTTTCGTTGGCCGCTGATGAGTGAGGAGAGCCCCACGTGGGTAGATGTGAAGGTGAAGTTGGGTGGTCACCTTTTGGTTCACCTCGAATTGAGAGGGTACCGCTCGGACCAAGACATGAGTGTTCAACTTCACCACGTGACGGAAGCTCTGCAGTGGCTCCTGCAGGAAGAGATCTTCGTGCCGACCTTTGTGGTGACGATCTTCCAAGGCTATCGCGTTTTGGCCTGCTCATGGGAGGTGGGTGGAAGGCTCTATGCGGTATCCCGCGGGGGAGTTGTGGTGGCTTTGGATTATCCCTTGTGCCACTTCGAGCTCAGGTTGGTCACCACCTCTTGCAAAGATGCCTTTGGGATGGATGCCGATCGGCTGGAATTCAGGTTTCTGAGTGCAGCTGATCGTTTGGATGTGGCATGCTCGGTTTGCTCAGTGCCACCCTCGTGGCTGGTTGTTAGCAGGGTCTCAGGGCCCACGCTCGTGCGGAATGCAGCTTGGTGTCGTGATCACTTTGCACGTGTGGAAAGTCCTGATCAGGCTTTGCAATTGGCCCAGTTGGCAGGTATCCATGCTCACTGGACTGCTTCAGTGGAAGCCGATCGTGAAGAGGACACTGGTCCAAGGATCTCGGCGGTGGCTGTGGAAAGTCACCCAAGCAATTTGCACCTGATCGCAGAGTCCCCGCTCTTTCACAAGGAGAAGGCTCTGGTGGATGCGGAGGCTCTCGCCATTCAGCAACATGATCCCAGCACGGAGAGGATCTCTACGGTGGTTCCGCCGATCGTTGATGGACCGGCTGTTCAACCGGTGAACGCTGCTGCAGCTCCTTTGAAATCCCTCACAGGGGGGCATGCTGATCAAGGTGGAGTTCCTCTTGCTCCTTTGAGTGAAGCTCAGCCGTCTTTGAATGCACCGGGGGAAGCTCCGGCACCAAGTTCATGGTTGGGTGGCTCTTTGGCACCTCCAAGACGATCGTTGGAGCAGAGGAGAGGAGACATGATGGATCTTTCAGCGATGACTCCGGCAAGTTTCGTTGAGAAGGTCAGTCAAGTCCATGAGGCTCAGAAACAGTCTCAGTCGCCCGGGGTCACGATCGAATATGTTGAGGGATCGTTGGATGGATCAGACCGTCCCACTTCAGACCCGGTTTCTTTTGGGCCAAAGGCTCCTTGAAGTCTGTTTTGATCAAGACTTCCAATTGATCAGTAGGTTTGCCTGCTGGATCGCATTCAGGCTGACAAGCCAGATGGGCGAGATCAGACCTGCGCTTCGCTCGAAAAAGATCGGTGCGAATCTGCGTGCATTTGCTCTCTGATTGTGCATGTTCATCTTTTGAGCCGTTCGGAAGCTGAAGTGAACATGCATGGTCGGTAGTCATTTGACACTGCAGGTTTGTGCACCCAGTTCAGTTGTGGGATCTCAATGCATCGTCGATCGATTTTTCGAGACAGCTTCAAGCAACATGTTCATGACAATGAGAGCTATCGTTCAACATGATGGCATCATGAGTCTGATGTGTGAGCTTGTTCAAGTTGTCTTGTCGGTCGAGTGATGCAGTTGTGATTATGGATGTTCATTTGTTTTCTTCCTTTTGGATTCCTTTCTCTTTTCGTGGCATGTGCGTTGCATGTTGCTCAATTGATTTGATTGAGGTGATCATGGCTCAAGAGGACAGGTGGACGTTGAAGATCCTTTCATTGCCAGTCTTTTCAGACGAGTTTTCAAGTGCACTCTTGAAGACTCCGCTAGCCAACCTAGCATTTGTTCATGCAGTGGACGTGAAGTCCGAATCAGAGTTCGTAGACAAAGTTGTTCTGTGGTCACAGGAATGGGAGAGGGATGTCTCAGCTGCAGTGTGCTCGGATCCGCTCAGACTTGGTCAGTTCTGGCGTCTAGCATGTTCGGCTGAAAAAGGTTTCCTTCAATCCACCGTTTTTCAACTTGGATTTGGTCTAGGTGAACGATCGGTTTTGGAAGATCAAGAGTGCTCAGTTGCATGGCTCAGGAAATCTGCTACGGTAGCACCGTTGGTCAAGAAAGTTGTTCAACCTCTGAAGAGAGCGAAGACGGGAGATGAGACGTCTAGCTCAAACACACCTCTCCTTGATCAAGAAAATGCCGTGAAGGCAAAGTGGGCTGCCAGGTTGGAAGCGATGGGTCGCAGAGCAGGTGTTCATTCCAAATTGCTCAGCGATCAAGAGTCCAGCCATGAGTTAGCTCCCGGGGAGGCGGCTAAGCTCAGAAAGTTGGTCCTTAGTTCAGGGGCCCCTCGAACTATGATTGCTCATGTTAGAGCGATGGAGAGGTTCGAGAGATGGGCTGGCTTTTCAGATCTGGAACCTTTCCCGCTCACGGCTGAAAAAGTTTTGAAGTACGCTCTTCATCTGGATGCTCGGGACTGCGGCCCTACTGTGCTGCCTTCCTTGAAGACCAGCATTAAGTGGGTGGCAGCCAGATTGGCGATGGAAGTGCCTAATCTGGACGATCGTAGATTGAGAGCTCTTCAAGAGAAGATCGTGGCCGATCGTGCTAAGATGTTGAAAGAAGCTGTTCCAATTCCCCTTGTAGTAGTCGGGGCCCTTGAAGTTCTGGCGCTCAATGAGTCGGAAGGAACGCCAGCTCGCATTTTCATTTGGTGGATCCTGTGTATGATCTTCGCATCTCTTCGTTTCGATGATGCGGTGCATGTGAACCCTGCCGATCTTAAAATGAAAGATGAAGGCCTTTTCGGCGTGGCTTGGCAAACCAAGGTTGATCGGAAAAGAGTTGGCACTAGGTTCGTTGTGCCAAAAGTTGGTTTCTCTCAGTCCGGATGGTTGGAAGTAGGATGGGACCTGCTTTCGTCAATCGACTTCGATCGTGATTTTTGGGTCCCTGAGCTCAACACTAGGAGTGAGTTCATCAGATTCCCTCCGACTTATGCTCGATCGGTCAAATGGTTGAAAGTGTTCGTCCAGCAGGCGATCGTAGTGGCACCCCAGGACGCAATTGCAGAGGAGCAGAAGACAACCTTGATCAGGTCCATGGCGGAGCTCACAGCTCACTCATGTCGGGTGACACTGTTGGATGCAGCAGTTCATGCTGGGCGCTCGACCGAAGAAATTGGTTTGCAGGCCAACTGGAAGAACCCAGGACCTTTGGTCTTGAAATACACAAGGAACAGAACATCGGTGCCCGCTACTATGATCAAGCAGCTCGTTCGAGACCTGACGACCGAAGATCATTTCGTCAAGGAAGACCAAGATACCATGTTGACTGATGTGTGCGATCAAGAGTTGGACGGAGTTCAGTTCTTCATAAAGACACCGGCTCCCGGTAGTTACTACGATTATAAGTATCACTGCTCGCCACTAGGGGATCCTGAGAGTATAGCATGTGGTCGGTTTGAATTTGTCGACTGTACAGCAGTAGGCTCAGACCTTCCTGATATCTCAGCACTGTGTAAGTCTTGTGCTCGACATAGGCCTGACATCGTTCGCATGTTTGAACCCAGTTGTGTTTAGAAAGAGGGCACGAGGCAGCTCGGCAGCGGCATCTTTCTGATCAGTGGGTGCGTCATGCTAGGAACATGTCATAATAGTGCTGTCTCGAAAAATCGATCGTTAACTCGCGCGTCGGCAGTTTTCGAGTTCAGACACTTTTGAGTTTTGAGTAGGTAAGAAGCCATGGTCGATCGTACTGCTTATCCAGAGACGGTCAAGGTTCCTGACTCTGCTCTTAGACAGGTGTTTGGTCGCCAAAGATTACCAGAGAGGTTGTGCATCCTAGCGGCAGAGGCCGGCTTGATCAATGTCGAGACGTTCGCGATGCTGGGAGACACCATTCAGGGTGTGAAGGAGACACTGAAGAAGCTCGTTGGCGATGAGAACAAGCTCGGCGACTCAGAGGCAGCTCGTGAACTGACATTGACATCAATGGCAGCAGTGTGGAAGACGTGCTCAAGTCTGCAAGAACACTTTGCAGCTCGTAGAGCCAAGATGGAAGAGGATCCCAGCAAAGTCCCAGAAATTCCTGGGGATGATCATGCAGAATTTCGAGAACAATTTGTCGCTCGACATCCAGATGTTCTCTTGCCACCTCACAGAGAGCCACATCGAAAGTTCGTTGAGAGGATCCAGCGTGACTTCCTAGTCCATGGATCGGTGCCATGCTATCAGGTGGGGGAGATGCGGATCCGCAGTGAACAGGTGGCTCAGAAGTCCGGGCTCTCCAAGAATGCTGAAGATCTTTTGAGGGTGGTGACTATTGATCAGCCACCTCCTGCGGCCTCGGAAGCTCAAGTCATGGATAAGCTCCACTCGTTCTTTGTGGCGCTCGAATACCTCAACATATGTGACTACAATGTGAAGTCAGGTCCGTTGAGGTATATGGCAGAGCTCGAGGAATGGAGGCATGAAAACAAAGGGTTGGCATTGTTGCTCGCTGTGGATTCATTGATCAGGAAGAAGGTCCACAGGTTGAACCATGATCAGAGGAAGCTCTTTCCGACTTTCTCCTCAGCCTTGGTCGAAGTGTTGACCAATCACAAGCAACTCTGGAACGATGCCCGCTCGAGTGCAGAGTTGGAGAAGTTCAAACAGGCAGGGCAACAGACCGATCCTAGCACACCCGTTCGTGGAGTGAAGAGGCAGACGCTCGAGGATGACAGTCCGGTCGCTCCTACGTCCGATCGGGCCAAAACTCGAAACCAGAAGAGGCGTGCTCGGCAGAGAGAGGTGTTGGCACGTGCCAAACAAGTCTTGGACACCAAGAAGACAGCCGCTCGGCCAGAGAAGACCACACGTGATGCTCGGGTTCCAGCTGCAGAGTGGACCAAGATCACATCATTCAAGTACTCGGGGAAGAAGCGGTGCCCCTTCTTTAACTGCTCTCTCGGGTGCCGCTTTGGTGACTCCTGCAAGAATGCTCACTTGTGTGTTGAATGTGGCCAAGCTCACCCTTGGCACGGAAATCACTGAGTGCGTTCGCAACTTTTGTCTGGAGCATCGGACCCGCCTCCAGATAGTTCTATCGGGTCCACACCGATCGTGACGAATGACGAGCCTTCTGAGGCTCAGAAAGTCAAGGTCGGTGAACGGCCTACATGGCTCTCATGGAAGGATGTTCCTCGGGACCCTCGTTTGGTGGCCAAAGAGGGACCATGGTTTCTGGAGGTCTTTTCTGGCACAGCTCGTTTGACTGCAGTCCTTCGATCGATGGGCATCCCTTGCCTTCCTCCGATCGACATCATAGTCTCCGAGTTGGTGACAGAGCCTGCTGATGTGGTGGATGCAGCGTTCTGGGACTTCATCATGCAGTTGATCCTGCTGGGGGCAATCTTCTTCATGCATTTTGGCACTCCTTGCAACACTTTTTCTTCGGCAAGGAAAGAAGATGGTGGACCCCCACCGCTTAGATCAGCTGAATTCCCAGAAGGGCTCCCTAATTTGGATCTTGATCTCTTTTCAGTAACATTTTTGGGCAACTTGTTTGTGGATCGCACAGCTGAGGCATGTTGTGCTCTTTGTTTGTTGGGTAAAGATTTCTCGGTTGAAAACCCCTTGTTCAGTTTAATTTGGTCAACAAGTGCTCTTTTGAAAGTGGCGGCGTCGTGTCGGACCATCAATGTGGACTTTGACCAGTGCATGTGGGGCGCTCCCTCAGTGAAGCCGACTCGACTGATGGTCACAGATGCCCATTTTCGGGCATTGGAAGTTCGCTGTGATGGCTCTCATACACACATCAAGCTCAAAGGTAAAGTGTGGAGCGCTTTCTTCGGTAGAAAGGTCTATCGCACCAAACTGGCTCAGGAGTATCCCTTTCGAATGTGTGAGGTGATGGCTCAATGTATCTTCGAGATCTTCCACTTCCCTTTTGATCATCTGGCGCCGACATTTGCCTTGGTTGGTCCTAAAGAGGAGCGGAAGCGTCCTTTGGGCCAAGCTGTTCAGTGGAAGCCCCATCGTCAAGCAGCGTCTGCACTCAAGGCTGTGGCCTCAGGGTATCAGCTCAAACGTGGTGCTCTTAAACCATTGCTGGATGTGGAGACGGAACCTGGGGAGGCTATCGCATGGGCTGTTCAGATTCCGCATCCATTCTCTCAGGATGCCCCTTTGGATCCAGACACTATACGGGCCATTGATCGGGTGACATCTGACCCTTCTGCAGTGATCGCTTGGCGTCAAGAGCTCATGCAAGTCTGGCAGGTGGAAGCAGTTCGATGTCTTCAGGCTTCTGATCAGCTCTTGTGCTCACTTCAGGATGGCCCTCTTCGCCGTCTACTTCGCGGAGTTCCAGATGGTCATCCCGCCCAGCTCGGGAAGACATGCAATGTGGAGCTCTACCGAGTCCTTCTACAGGCTTCAGGATCAGTGGACACTTCGCTCCCAGACCTGCTGTTGAGAGGGTTTCCCATCGTCGGCGAGATCGCTCGATCAGGCAGATGGCCTGTTTTCGATCGACCTCAAGAAACCGTTTCGGTTGGGGAACTTTCCAGTAGGGCCTGGGAGATGAGGAAGAAGATCATCAAACGAGTTCAAGGCGTCCCCGTGACTGAGAACTTGTCCAAGATCTGGAATGCAACAATGGAGGATGTTCAAGAAGGGTCCTGTCTAGGGCCATTTTTCTCTCAAGAGGAGGTCACGGTGGCTGTTCAGCAAGAAGACTGGGTGCCCACCCAGAGGTTTGAAGTGGTGCAAAAGAATAAGGTCCGTGGCTGCGACAGCGCAACTACCAATTTGATCAACAAGGCTACGGTGATCACCGAGAAACTGCAGCTACCATCTACTGATCTGAACGTTGCGGCTTTGCGACATCTTCGCTCGAAAGGTCCTTTGGATCAGTTGGCAGGTTGGGTCCTCGATGAGAAGAAGGCCTATAGGCAAGTGGCTATCGACCCTGCACATAGAAAGTTCAGTGTCATCTGCTTGAAGGATCCAAGCTCTGCACAGGTGGCTTTCTTCGTTATGGTGGGTCATTCCTTTGGACTGGTGTCGGCTGTCTACAACTATAACCGTCGATCGGCGGCCATCAATGAGATCCTCGTGAAGGTCTTTGGTCTGGTGGCTTTTAGCTTCTATGACGACAAGTATGGCTTTGAGACGGTCAACACGATCGAGTCGGCTCACAGAGTGGCCCAGCAAGTCCACTGGTGGCTCGGTGCGGCGTTTGATCAGAAGAAGTTGCAGCTCACGCGTCAGCCAGTGGTCCTGGGAGTCACCTACAACTTGGTTGACATGGTCCTTGAGATCAAGGAGGATCGTAAGAAGGAGCTCTTGGAGGAGATGACATCGGTTCTGAAGAATGACCTTTTAGACCCTGGTTCGGCAGGCAAGCTCAAAGGAAAACTTATGTTTGGGGCGAGCCAGCTCTGGGGGAAAGTAGGTCGTGCATTTTTGAGAGTCATTTCCGAAAGGCAGTACGCTCGTCATCCTCCTGATGGTGCTTTTTCGTTAGGGATCCCT
>OMLO01006050.1_pt1 | contig 10173 bp, 6 predicted proteins | sample 1674811 | NCBI WGS metagenome assembly OMLO01 (sample SAMN06265003, study PRJEB25207) | coral metagenome | isolation source: Coral host | place: Mexico:La Bocana,Puerto Morelos, Mexico | collected 2008-11-13
ACACATTGGGAGCGAGGTCAATTTATTGAGTTCATATCTTCCCGTGAGGAGTGAAATGATGTGAAGTTTATATGAAAAAACTGTCCCTAACAATGTTATTGTTCCTTGTATCCCCCAGAGATTTCTCAGTAAGGTAAATTGAAATGAGTAATTAATTTATGGCCTTTGCCATACCTTACTACTATAAATATGATTCATTTTCATATAAAGTTAATAAAAATTAATCTCACATTGATGGAAATGTGATGGGAGCTTTTATTTAGTTGGTATTTCTCGGCGCTGTTGTACTTGTCGAAAGGCAGCAGCTCGCACCAAAGTCTTTTACGGACTCTTTGGGACGCGTCCAGGTTGACAGAGAAGCATGAAGGATTCCGTAGGCATTGAAAACAACAATCAAATTCGTCAGTTGCCATAGTTGCTCCAATACGAAATACATTCAGATAATGGAACTCGTGTCTTGAATACAGACCCTCTTCAGAATTCTGTTGCAGAATGTCTGGTTCTGTGGGAAGCGGAAACAACGCGACCAGAACTTTCAAGACGTTTCAAGAAATATTAGACAAACTAGCTGTTCTATTACAGTTACAAAATGACTGCAAATGAAATCAAATGTAAATATGTGGCTGTCTCAGGCACTGTCAGAGAATAGCTTTCAAAGTTGTAGCACCGTAATTATAAGACAGCGAGGTCAACCCAAAATGTTATAACTGTTGTATTGTCACGGGAAACTTTTCCAGGACATTTCCTAGTTTTAAACACACGTTTCGACAATAATTTCCGTCGTCGTCAGCTACAACTAGAATGCATTTGAATATACAAGTTAATATGCAAGTTGTGTGCAACAAGGAGTTACATAGAATAATCTTGAAAACAAAGGAACAACAAGCAAATGTATAAAAAGCGAGCAGAAAAATTAAAATGATTTTAAGCAGGCTTCTCCTCCTGGTCCAAGCTTTCGTGAACCAGATACTGTACGCTGCAAACAACTTTTATTTTTGCTCGTGAGATCACTATTGAATATTTATTTTTTTCTACAGCTTCTCTGCAGTCCAGAATCCTAAATCCTTGCATCTGATTGGCTGATTGTACGCGCTGAAGCGGTCCGAATTTCTTCATCCGGACCCCAAGTTACGGACCGTATCTAAATTTCGCCAGTAAAAGTTAGCGGTAATCGTCAATCTTTTGCTTTTTTCACTTCCGTCGACGATTAATCAACGTAAGTTTATCTCTGTTCACTTTTAAATTGCAAGGAAAGTCACAGTAGCTTAATTAATTCAATTTAGTGTTTTGAAGTTGTGAGAATTCGTTTGGCTGTTTGTAGCTCGGTGCTTTAATGGTGCGCAAGCCCATGTTTCTCTAGCCGTGAATTTTAATTAAAAACTGAGGAAATTTCAGTCCAGTTTAACTCTCTGTTCGTTGCTGTATTTAGGAAGATTTTTTTTTTGATACACGTAACGAAATTCCACGCTTTCTAGTTCTGCTACTTAATTTACTGAAGAAAAGTCTGATTTCGAGTGATTCACAACGACTGACAGAACTGTGTTTGCATTACTCAAATTCAAATTCAAATTTCACTTCAACCGCACGAAATTAAACACCAGAAAAAAATCTTGGAGAACTTAACTGGTGAATTAGATGTAATGAACATAAGGTAGTTTGAAATAGATCTGTTCATACATCTTTGTTCGTCTAGTATCTGAGTTACTCGGTCGTCTGCTTGTTAGATTTTTTATGAATGGTTCGGTAGACCCGCAGTACGTATAAGCCAATCAAATGATAAACCTTCGCGTAAACAAACCAGCTTGTAAGCTGATTTACCGCAGGAAAAGAAAAATAGATATGTTATTTTCGTCTAAAGTCGGTCCGTACAGTGAAAAACTGGAACCTCGGGCTTGGAGAAATGCTGCCTTCGGCCTGCATTTTCAAGACCTCGGTAACAGTTTTCCTCATACGTATACGGACCTCCTAGATGGCAAAGAACACTTATTTTCCTTGATAATGTTTTGGTGAATTAACTATATTTTTTGTTAACTAAAAAGGATATGCGCGTTCCTTTGGTATGGCCTTGTTCAGGATGAAAGTTCCAAGGCCACTTAGAACTGTTTTTTCACTTTTTCTAGCAAGAAAAACAAACTTTTGAATCGGCAGTGTGCCACGAGATGTCGCTAAAATGCTCATCGAGAGAACGTATAACAATGTGCTAAGTTCCAGTGTCAACACTGGTAAAATTAAAGCTCCGCCAAAGCTCAGTATACTGCGACTCAACAAAACCCGTGCAACATTTTAACTATTGCCTTGTAGAAAATAAATAATAACGATAGAAATGCTTGTCTTTAGCAAAGCTAAGCAAAAACGGAAAAGTGCCAAAAGGAGTTCTATCACAAATTTCCCAGCATCCCAAACATTGAGAAACACTTTGACTTTTGGAAATAGCTGCTTGTTGGGGGATAAGGGGATCAAACGGTTTTTACTCAGTCCACGATTACCCTGTTAATCTCGTTTCTGTGGCATCTAATACTGGAATTGAGAGAACTATACACACATGTTTAAAAGCTAAAATATATTACAAACTCATTTAATTTAAGCTGAACTTACTCATTTGCATTTTATCAATAAAACACAGAGAATCTTACCTGCGGAACCGCTGGCCTTGTTCATAACAGAGGACAGTGAGGCGAAAAAGCAACAGAAAAGAAACAGTAGATTGAGAACAAACGCAATCATGACTGAGAAAAAAAAATTATCGCGACAAAATTTTAACAGCGTGCCTTTAAAGCTACTGTGAGAGTGAAAGCTTTATGAACAGAAGTTAAGTTGCTAATCATTTTGGAGCTCTCTTGGTTTGCAGGTGGTCATTTGAATAAAACAGCGGTTGTCGGGAGATGTTTTTCTTAGACGAATGAGACTGTTGACATCCTGTACGTAATTTGAATAAATCGACAACATATTACATGACCCTTCATGTAAATATTTGAAGGCTGACTTCGCTCACAAACGCGCTTGTTGCTGCGTTACTTTATTATATAGTTAAAAATACGTTTTCCGCCTTTTAAAAGAAGTCCACCTTTTATAACCACATTCTTTTCCTTTGACATGTAAGAACATATTGAAATTGTAAAAGAATTCAAGGTCTTGGTTGAATGGCAACAATTGCAGAGACTCTATTGTCACGGCATTGAATTGGATATCAATATTTAAAACTGTTGTATTTGGCGACAGGACCTTATGTTTCATGGATTGTTGCTTATCGTCACGTAACACAGTCCACACCAAATTATTAGTTAGAGCTGTGTTGGCATTAGAAACTGTTGTCGCGCTTTGTGGAATAAAACTGCTTTTGTGCAATGACGTCCGGTTGTCTAACAACATCGACGAGTCTAATAAAACTGCATGCTTGAATGTTGAAAACATTTCCCTGTGTAATGAAATTGCCTTTGATAAGGTCAGAGAAAAAAAGTGCCAATATATATGATCAAATTTTTGATATTCATTTTTTTCAAGTTACATTTTTGCACACAGTAAGTCTTTTCTAAAGATCTTACCAAATTGCAATTTATTACGAACATTAGAACTCACGTATTTTTTTGGAACCTTATTTCCGAGAATCTACCGCCGCCATTAATTTTGGATAAGAATTTGAGTAAACGACGTCATTTTCTTAAGAATATCACACGGGTTGAAATTATAATGAAATTAAAAATTAATGTAGAAAATTGCACGCATATAAGAGCTAAGTTTTTTGTCATACTTTATGAGAATTGCAGTACTAATTGTTATTGTAATTTCAACCCGTGTGGTATTTTTGAGAAAATGTCGTCATTTACTCAACTTTTTAATTTAAGACTTGGAACAAGGAAAATTAATGGCGGCCGTAAATTCAACTGGCTCGGAAATAAAGAACCAAAAAACGTGAGTTCTAATGTTCTTAATAGATTGAAATTTGGCAAGATCTTTAGGAATGTCTTATTGTGTACGAAAATGTAAAGAAAAAATGAGTATCGAGAATTTGATCATAGTGGCACTTAAAAATTAGAACTTAAATCACATTTACTGCATATATACCAACACCAAAAATACACAATACACTGCACTCTTTTAGTAACAAGTTGACTATTTTTAAAAGAGGCATTTGGGCAAAATAATATATGTTGTATATCACTTATACTATGCGAAACATGCCACTTTGTTAAGATAACTACAATGAATTATGAACTTTGTTTATGAGCACAAGCTTAGAAGTGCTATAAACAATAATTGCCGGGAAGCAGATGACTACTTCCCATGAATTTACGTTGACAGTCATGAAATCAAAGTATCGAGATCGAATCCCACCAGAGTCAAAGAGTTTCTTTGTTCCATTATGAGTGGTCTAATTGCTTTTTGCTTCTAAGGGATTTCACAGACGGTATCATGGCTTTTAGCTTTAACACAGGGTGATGTTGATAAATAAATCATGCAATTAACGCGAGTGCGAGATGGCCCACATACTTCATATTTAAGGAGCGGGCATGTGGCGATCGCGTAACCAAGAGAAGTCTGACGTTTAAAAAGAAAATTTAACGCTATACAAAATTTTACTTTATCTTTGCAAGGACGTAACTGATGTGTATATACTGACCTTGCTTCGTAAGTACTGTGTAGTGAAAGCAAACTTCCCAAAGAACGAACGTGGAACGTAATCGACGCATTCAGATGTAAAAACGTTTCACAGTCTTAGAGAAATCTTCAGCAAAAAATTAGATAAGCTGTTCACAGCGAAGGTAATTTATAGAACATGCTAACCGCTGAACACCTTGCTATGGAAGAAAATAAATAAACACCAATATTGTTTAAACTTATTAACCATACAATTCATTTCATTAAAAAAAACGTTGCTCATATAACGCGATTTCTGATTCGCTGTGAAGTCATCTTGCATGAAGCTAGGTATAAACACATTTTCGTCAGGTCATTGTATTTTGTTGGTTGTAGTTTAATTTACAATTGAAATGAAGTAGGAAACGGCCGCTCGCTATTTACAGAGCCCGAGGCAATTATTACATGTACACTATCCATGCTGCTCTGGGTATATATTAACTTCTGGATTTTTTTTTATCGTCTGGATTTCTCTTTTTTTGCGCGACCTTCATGCTCTCCTTTAAATCGCCCTTTTTGGAAGATTTATTTTCTGCATATCAATATAACTTACTTTTCAAAGGAAAACCTTGAAAACTGAGAACGAATTAACAACGATGTACCGAAATATCTAACGAACATATCAGGACGTTCCTGTTTACTGATGGATAGTAATGGAAGATTATTATTGGCTGTTTAAGTGCTACTAACTCACAAAATGTTTCTCGCTTGCATAAATGTCCTTTCTTATTGATTGCCATTGTGAAAAAAAAAAAATTGCCGGCTCTATCTATTTCCGTTGATTTTCTATGAGTTTTCCAATTTCGTAAAATTACGAGCCTTTTCCGAGCCCACGACCGGGCAGTAGCGAAGAATAGGGCGAGTTGGCCTTAATTAAGAATTCATTTTGATTCCAAGAAGATCAATGCTGTTAATACCAGTCCAAAGAGTTATTCTCCTTTCTTCGAAAAAATTTTTTGATTTGGTCAAATCCTCGATTTTTTATGCTGAGTTCTGAATGGACCATGACCGCGTACATAGGGATCTGGGCAGAGTACAGTTGTGACGTCACTTCGACGCTTAAGCAATTCTCAGTCAATTTCTTGAATTTGTTGCGATCTTCTCAACGCTTTCATGCACGAAAATTCATTCTATTTGGTGTTTATAGCTCTTGAAATTCAAGTGAAATTGACAGTGTCTTCCGAATCATCGGAGTTGGAGACGAGCTTCGATTCAGACGACTCGGAAATAAATTTTATCGCTGTGTCGAAATGACCGGCAGCCGGTCAAGGTTTTAAAATCACTAAATGACCGGCAGTCTGATATTTTTCTCAAATTTTAAGGAATGGAAGGGACCCATCCAATTCAAACTATCATATGCCGATTAACAACCGCCAAGTGATCCATAAGACCTGTATAGATCGGAGGTCTAACGCGTGGTTGACGCTCGGTTCAGAGAGCGATAACGTAGCCTGCGAACAGGCTCCTGGTTGGTTTTGAGCGAGCTAGCCGAGTGTAGTCTAGGGTGAGCGTAACGAGCCGAGAGCGGTCTGGTGACGAGGGAGTGACGGGAGATCCACGCGGATCCACGCTCCCACTCGCTTCGCTCACGGAATCACGCTTTCGATCGCCGAATGTATTTTTTCCGCCCTCGCTGGGAGCCTGTTCGCAGGCTAGCGATAACGTGGTTTGTGACACGGCAACCGGTCACGGTTTTCAAATCACTAAATGACCGGCAGTCATACAATAAGTTCATATTTTCACGTAATAAATTATCTTGTTACGTGAGTTAGACTTGTGTTCTATAAAAATCTGTACTTTTTATTAGACATATAATAGCTTGGATATGACCGGTTCGATTTCCTAAATTGTCAAAACTATCGTACTGCTTTGAAAACCGTGACCGGCAGTCGACCTAAAAATTTCTAAGTGTCACAAACCACGGTCTCGCTCCCTTAGCTGAGAGTCAACCACGCGTTAGACCTGCAATCTATACAGCTCCTAAAGATTTAGACACAGCGAAATTTTATCGCAGGATACGAACTTGAAGACGAAGTGCATTCATTCCGCATCTCGCCTCGATCGCCAAAAACCTCGAGCGATTCAAGTGACGACGATACTGCTTATGCTGACGAGCCACTGGCTGATGCAGAATGGTTAGAAAGATACCAAGAAGATACCAAGAGCTCGAACGAAGCCTAAAAGTCTTATTATTCTTTTGTCTCGATCGCTCAAGTCTTCTAGTTCCCCCGCATGAACAGTCGGGTAAGCGGTAAACCCGAAACTGTCTCGCACTAAATAGGGGACTAATTGGGCTAGTTTGTCAGTTATCAAGGCGTAGTTTCGAACAAAATCATCTGCCTTAAAATGCTTCGAGCATATAACCGAGCTCTTCGATGGGTCCCATCCAGCACGTTTCTGTCTTACAAAATGTATCCATCTTTTCCTTCGTTTCTTTGCTTCCCGACGCTAATCGCCGTAAAACGGTATCGTATAAAGCGCTATTCCACTCTCTGAGCTTCTTACAATCCTGCAACCTCCAACGATATATCTGTGCTGCATATTTCTGCTATTTGCGACCAATATCGATGTAACTTTCCAAACATAAGCAAGTAAACTGTAGGAAATGGCACGAAGTACAGATTGTCGTGTTCTCGAAGTGACGTCACAGTAGTCACCAGACTCTTGAACCTTGAAACACGGTCGTGAGCCAAAATGGCGGCGATTTCAGTACGATTTTCCGTACATCAACGGGGCATAAAAAATCGAGGATTTGACAAAATCAAAAAATATTTTCGAATTAATAATCAACAAAGCATGCAGAATTTTTTTAGCAAAAAAATTTTGGGGTTAGGTACACTTTAAGTCAAGAAGCTGGGATATGATATAATATTGATATGTAGACAATCTCACCAAGATTTAGTCCTGTGCGATCATATATTCGCGCGTTATTCGGAAAAGTGTTTCATCCGAATTTATAGAAATTTGCTTATAGACTGCACAACAGGCAGATTAGCGCGCCAGTGCAATACACGAGCACGGGCGCAGAAGCGCGAGGCAAAAATAAATCCGTTTGTTGTCACACAATTGTTTGCTTTTCCAACCTTTCGCCTGGCGAACGATTGTTGCTGATTGGTTGTTTTAAGCCAGGTGACGTCAGATGTGAGAAAAAACAAAAACTAAATGGCGGCTTTGAGTAGAGAAGACTCGTTTACTTCTGTTTTTAATTTGTTTCCACGTTGCATATATTGACTTTTGCACGAATAAACCAAAGGAATGCACATCGATGCATTATTAGAGAAGAAAGATGTTCCGGGGATCTGCTGTCAAAAGGTTTCTGGTAAAAGCTTGATAAATCAGCTTGTTTCGTTGTTGTTGAACGATGGTGAAAGGTGCCACGTTATTGTCGTCAGTGCGTGAAAAAAACTTAGTGAAAAACAGGTTCTTGAACTTAACGAGTTTGGGATTGCGGCTGTAGCGATTGGCGAGAGTCAGTAGATGACGAGTTCCTAGAAGGGAAATGCGAGGTAGTGTTTGTGATACAAAGTTGCGGCTCAATTTGTGGCAGCCACTGTTGCTTAAAACATTTTTTTTTGCACCAATAAATTCAGTTGTTTTGTGATTCAATCATTTCAAGGGGGCGGTGGAACATAAACAATGGTGTGATTTTCGCTTCCCACTTCGCGCTTTCCAGCTAATCCACGTGTTCTGCATGCTAAAGAAAAAGAATACACGTTGCTGTTTTCGTCTCCATTGCTACCTGACCAGAAAGCGCAGTAGCATGTAATCACGTCCCTGATATGCTAGATGTGATCTGCTCAGACGACTTCTATGTAGGAGCAAGTTGGAGTCTATGTTCAGCAACTGTGCCGTTGCTGAACATATTGTAGCACATAGTGCTGTATTTTGTGCCTCCTCCTTCTCGTTCCATGATCATATTGCCACAAAATATAAGTCCTTCATCGCTCAGTATCTTCGCCCGCCAAATTGAAAACATACGTTTAAAACATTTTAATGTTTAGTTAGTTAATTCGTAACTAAGTGCGACATAGGCGCGACGTTTAAATAGAATGTCGCATTTCTGCCGCACTTAATTTGAATTGAATTAAACACGGCAGAAGTGCGAAGTATGAACACGATGAACCAGTGACTAGCGACCATGCATTCAGTGACGAGTATACTGGTGCGGACCTTTTACCGATCTTTCTCCTTTTTTCCGACAGGTTATTTGGAAAACGCAACGACTGTAACGACTATAACTAATGGCTGTGATCTTGTTGGTAACAACATAACTGTTACAATGGCTGCCACAGCCTTTACCATGTCCTTTTTTACCATACTGGGAAACGCCTTGGTTGTGGTGGCAATCGCAGTGGACCCGTTTAAAGAGCTGAGAACCATTCCCAACTACCTTATCTTGAATTTAGCCGTGTGTGATCTGTTTGTGGGCCCTAGTGAGCTGTTGCTCGGCTTGCTTCATTATTTCAATCACAATTTCTATTTGTATGCGGCGGCTTACACCTGTATTTACTTTTCAATGATTGCTTCTGCTCTGACGATATTGACACTGGCGTTTGAACGATACATCGTAGTGGCAGCACCTCTCCAAAGCAAAGAGTATCTGATTTACTCGCATTTAAAACTGGCCATTGTTTACATCTGGCTTATAGCCGCCTGTGTGGCGCTGCTGTCGCTGCTGAACTCGTGCAACGAGACGAAGTATCGACGGATTGTCTCCAATGCGATCGGCATTCCAACGATTATTTTTATGTTTCTTATATACCTGAGAATATTTTGCTTGGTACGAAAATGCATTCGTCGGGACCTCGAACAAAGCACTGAAAGTGAACAACAGTGCTTGCTGCGAAGTGTAGACGAGTTAACTGAAGACATCCGCAAACGGGAGAGGGAGGTGGCCTTTTCAGTTTTTCTGTTTATTGGCGTTTTCTTCGTTTGCTGGGCACCTTGTTTTGTCATGGAAAATGTCATTCCCCTGGATCACACAAAATCGGACAAACTGATAACCGTTGCGAACTGGGCTAGGTTCTTGGGATTGGTAAATTCATTATTGAATCCTCTGATATACGCATTAAGATACAATAAGTTTAGGAAAGCAGCTTTTGCGATAATATTCTCGTCGTTTTATCGCCTTGAAAATTTCAGATTGCTTTATTAAAAGGGATAAACTGTGGCGGGCGCTATCGAAGCGATTTTCTTGTAACTTTCATGAGTTTTCCAACCACCGAGGGTAACGAAAATTAGTTAATTTCATTTGTGCCAACTGCCAAGAAAGCAAAACAGTGCCTCGAATAATTGCCTCGTCTCGTCTCGGACTCAGAGCCTGAAGTCGCTATCACTGATATTTAATCAGTCATTGAGAACTGGTATATTTCCGAATGATTGGAAAAATGCTAGAGTCACTCCTCTCTACAAAAACTCTGGCAAACGCAATGATCCATCCAATTATCGCCCTATTTCAGTAATTCCTGTAGTAGCAAAAGTCTTCGAGCGGATAATCTATGATCAACTATATGACTATCTTTTGAAGAATAATCTTCT
>OMLO01006051.1_pt1 | contig 10172 bp, 11 predicted proteins | sample 1674811 | NCBI WGS metagenome assembly OMLO01 (sample SAMN06265003, study PRJEB25207) | coral metagenome | isolation source: Coral host | place: Mexico:La Bocana,Puerto Morelos, Mexico | collected 2008-11-13
TCAGCTCCAGTGTTCCGTGTGAACGGGTTGATTAGTTAACCATGTTTAATTAAACATGGTTTTATTAAACTATGTTTTATTAAACGTGTTTAATTGGTGTGAACGGGGTATTGGCCACGTTTCTTTGTGATGCCTTAAGTCAACATCTCCCTGAATGTTTAGGCCCTTCACAGGAGGTCTTCCTCGCTGGTGGATTCAAGGATGGGTCAAGAACAGCGTCTCTTACCCAAGGTTCTGTAGCCATAGAGCCTAACTTATGTTCAGACCACAAAGAGGCAGATACACGACTCCTGTTTCACGCTAAGCATGCCGCCACAACACATTGACTTATTGTCATCCAATCGCCAGACACTGATGTGGCGGTGCTTTCAATTGCACATTTTAAAGATTTGTTCTGCCAGGAGTTGTGGTTCCCAACCGGTGTTAAAGACAAGCAAAGATTCGTACCAGTCCATGCCATTCAGCATTCCATGGGCCAGCCTCTGTCCAAATGTCTGCCGTCCTTTCATGCACTTACTGGTTGCGACTCAACAAGTGCTTTGTCTGGAATAGGGAAGAAGAAGACCTGGAAGGTGTTGATCAAGAAGAATCAGATACAGAGCGATCTCAGCAGACTAGGAGAAAGATCCTCCCAACAAGACCCTCCAAGGAAAATCGCTGAAGCTTTCATCTGCTCTATTTATGCGTCTGGGAAAAGCTTTGTGAATGCAGATGAGGCCCGATATTTCCTTTTTTGCCAGAAGAGCCTGAAGAGTGAGGACCTTCCTCCCACATCAGAATGCGTCTGTCATCATATTGAGAGAGCAAACTTTCAAGCTTTTGTTTGGAACAAAGCTCTTGTGTCAATTCAGAATGTTCCCTCGCCAGAAGGAAATGGATGGCAGTTGGACAATGACAAGCTAATTCCAGTTCTGATGACAAGGCCTCCTGCTCCGCAAGGCATTAATGAGCTGACAACATGCCGCTGCACAACTTCTGAATGCAAACGCAACTGTACCTGCAAGATGAACAATCTTGCATGCACCGAGGCCTGCTTGTGTATGGCAGATGATGAAGGGTGCTGCAATCCTATGAATGAATACCTTTTCTGTGATGATTCTAGTGAGTCTGAGACTGAGTGACGATCATTTATGCTGTAAAACTGTGCATACTGATATATCCCTCATCAAGAGTAAACGTTTTCACAGTTTGAAGTGAAGCATGTGTTGTTTGAGTTTTGCTTCCCTAAAAAGGACACTAACGCCAGTAAACAAGGATATAATAGTAATTGATATATATCCATCGTGTATAAATATATATACTGTATTAGAATGTATTTCAGAAATGGTTGGTTTACCGATGTTAGTGTATGACAGATGTACTAAGGTGCCCTTCAGTGAAAATGTCTGCTTTGAACAAAGTTTTCATCTCTTTTGTGCAAACTAATAACTGTATGTATTTTAACACTTTTTCGCGTCTTTCTTTGCTGTGTTACCAAGCAAAAGTAGAAATACACACCATAACGTGCAAAGAGTGTGCACGTTTCTTATCTACACTTATCAGATTATCTCTGGACTATTCATCGGCATATCCAATTACCCAATACCTTGAAGCTATTCGAGATTTACTCCACATCATGATGTCCCCAACTATTCAATACAACTGTAACTATATAATCATGAAATCACGTTCTAACCGCTAACGAATTTTGTTTTATGCCACAAAAATTAAAATTGGTGAATATTAGGAATGGTAACCGTTACTATGTCAATGAATAAGCACTATGAGGCCTAAGCACTGGTTGAGAATCTTATTTCCAAAACGTCACATTTTTAAATGTTTATTTTTAAAAATTTCCTGTGTTTTAAGCCCGTTTTTTTCTCAGCCTCGTTTTCATGCTGACGACTATTGACATGAGGACATGCGCATAATAATAATCGACAGAATAAGACCTACCTGTTGCATTTGAAGGCTTAAAAGATAAAAAGATCGGTTATTTAGACATTTAAAAGTATTGAAACTTGCTTGAATTGCCTCAAAAAGTGACTTTTTTTGTGAGAAATAGTCACGTGACATGTCACGTGACCTGATTTGGCACCTGTAATCACTCAAATTAAAGCTGTAGATTTTGTAAACACCTTAAAGTGTTTTCTGGGATATTTTGATAGTAGTCGTTAGGTTTATAGGGCTTAAAATGGTTAAGCCTCGATTCTATGTTGAAAGCCAAATTTGGAAAAAGATCCCCATTTATCTCGTTAGTGATACCACAATTCAGCACTACATAGTACCTAGGCTTAAAGAGCAGTTCTTCTTCTATAAGAATCCAGTGCTAGACCTTTTCTGTCAGGTGGGTTGAACGAAACGATATTTTCCCGGTTCTAGCTCCTTGACTATTCAGTCATTGTTTTTTTTCCCTGACAACTTGTTGATGGATTTGATCATCTTGGCTACCTTGAACCCACCTTTTGACTAGCTGGGTGGTTTTGGCGTTTTGGGCTTAGGTGTAGGTCTTCTTATGGGTGTTGGAAGCTTTGATTCTTTCTTGATTCAGGGTTCCATTTTTATACCGGATGTGGACGATGTGGCCGGTTCCACCTTGATCTTTTTCGTTGATGAAGGTTCTGGCTTGACTCTGGGGGCGGTGGCATCTCCAGGCGGCGCTGGACAATTGAGTCCTTTGATGATCTGCTTCAATAAGTTTTCTGTGGGTCCATCAGCCATCCCTTTGGGTTCTTCGGTTCCCTGGTACACTGGGGGACCTCTCTTGCCTGTACGGATGCGTTTTACCAATCGATCTTGTTCGGCTGCCATCGGTTTCGTCATTCTGACTGCAATGCTGTCCAGGATGTTTTTATCTTTCAATATGAGATGTTGTTCTGCAGCCAATCGACCTGCTTTGTTCAACAATGCACTCTCTGTAATCTGTCCCTGGTAATAATATTCTCCAATTGTTTGAACTCGTCGACAGGTACCATCATCACTTCATCCATCTACGACTGACTCAATTTGGTGTCTGGAAATTCTGACCGTTCACTCAAGGCTGTTTCGTAACAGTTGATCCAGTATCTGATTTGTTCGTCTTTTTCCACCAACTCGCGTCTCAAAACTACCATGGTTTTGATCTTTTCCATGCACTCACGACACACCTCGTAAATTCGATACACACCACCGTCCCAAGCATTGTCTCGTCTCGTTTGACAATCCACGCACAGGTCGCTCAACTTATAAGCCAGATGTTCTCGATGTTCTTGTTCTGGTACTTGCGTTCCAAAACCTTTACAGACTCCTTCAATCCCTTTTCTCGTTTGTTGCAACATGGTAACCAATTGGGACATGCATTCCTGTTTCTCCATTTTTGCTCTGACGGGTACCTCGTCAACGCCTTCTGTGGGACATCCATATTTGTCGCGACCTTTCATTGTGCACAACATGCTCGAAAACAATCGTTCAAACCACTCCAGAATCCACCACCTTTCTGCTTGAGGAGATGCTCTCTTCGACATTTGACTGTATTTCTGCGTTTGCCCAATTCGCGCAACACCTTTTTATGTCGTTTCAATTTTCCATAGGTACTGGCGTTCACCGGAATTCGATCTTTCAGCAAATTGAGGACCATCTTGCTGACAGAATTGATTTGATCGGCGTAGGCATGTTCCAATAGTTCCTGGCGTTTGTTTTGATTGGCTTCTTTCAGGATACTCTCCGGAAAAGGACGTTGTCAACGTAACAGCTTCATCTTTTTGACTCGTGGAGGGGTGAGGATTCCTCTTTTTATCTCCTCCTTCGAGGGGCAGCTTCTAGAGCTTTCTTGGCTCCGTAACCTGCACCCCCTGACACGGCACCCAAGGCAGACGCTTTTCCAGCAGCGACCAAGGCGGGTATGATGGCAGCCAATGGAAAGATACCGCCCTTTTGTGTTTTTCTTCAACGTTTCTTGGGTCATTTCCTACGCACTTGTCGTCTTCTCTTATACATGTTTGCAAATGAAATCATTGCTTGGGGTCTCTTTCTTTTATGGTGTTGTGACGAAACTTCTTGTTGTAGTCCCTGCTGTAGCTTTCATGGGAGGGTGGAGTAATGTCTGTGATGGTATATCGTCCATGGTCTGCATTTTTATCAAAAAACTATTCATCTGATGTTCATCTACGCCTGCCTGAGCATGATTTCTGAGTTCGATCAATGTCTTTTTGTAGGTGGTGTAAGCGAACCAACACATGTCCATCTTGAAAGAATACTTTTTGAAGTCACTCCAACCTTTCACCAAGGTTGCCAAGGCTGTCAATCCCACACATGGATCCCACGACCATGCTCACGGCCATGATGAGCAAGGTGACTTCATTGAATAGGGCATTCAACTTCTTGAATTGATAAAACATTTGTAATTTGCACCACCATTGTTTGTGGTAGAACACGAACAAACCGTCCAATCTTTGTAGAGTCTCCCAGTTAGTACCGGAGATTGATTCCTCCAACAAACTGATCGTGCCCATCATGAGAGTCTTGATTCACACTGAAAATACTTCTTAGGATCGTCTCTTTATTCTACGTTTTTTGAGTAATTGGCGGATTCCGTAGGCAGCACCAGAGGTGACTGCACCCAACACTGCACCAGTTCCAGCTCGTACTCCCATCTTCACAGCTCTGTCCCAACGCTCTCGCCATACCAAACCATTTGCTGAAATTCCACATTTGACCAAAGTCTGGGCGTACGGACGCGTCTTCAACACTTCCTCAGGATTCCACGGTGAATACCTCACCCCCTATACCTTGGCCCCGATGAAGATCAGGCATTACAACTGATAAAAAAGATAACTCAACAACACCTTTAATTCATAGAATTAGGCAATCTTTATCAATCATGTTACACGTTTCTTCAATCATCATGTCAATTAAAACCGTTTCAGAAAAATGTGTCTCTTTATCTCTCGACTTCTTGCTCGTCGTCGTCGTCATTCCTTTTGGGTTCGAACAAACAACTCTCGAATATTTTGTATCACTCTTCCGCTCTATACTCATGGGGAGTCTCTAACCACTTGTTCCAAGCAGCTCTAAAGCTTCCATCCAACTTCAAAAGGTCCACCTCCTCGTTCATCTTGTGTTCAGAACAGTTCAACATTCGTTCGGCAATACTTCTCCGGAAACTAACCATCTCCTCCACCAATCGGACTTTGGACTCCTCGAGAACAGTTCTCATTATGCCATGCAGTAAAATCGCAAAAAACACCATCACCACGTAACCCGAGGCTCGACTTCAATTCTTCAAGTCTCGACTTCACGATCTCCTCCTCTTCTTCCTCCAACTTCACTTCCTCCTCCGGCTTAGGGGTCGCCTTGCACTCTTCCAGAATATCAGGAACCATCTTGTTGACTTCGTTCGACATCTCAAATGATTCACACTAAACAAAATTCCGGCTTTTATCAAAAATCAGCTCGATTCTCATTGGTTCGCCGCTCAACCAATCATTTTTTCACTTTGTACAATTTCACTTCCGGTCTTTTTTTCCTTATTTGCGGTTAACATCCGGGGTTTTTCACTTCGTACAAGTCCACTTCCGGTTTTTTTCCCTTATTTGGGGTCACGCCATGCAACCAGGCCTTCTGAAGCGAAAAAACATCCTATCTACCCCTGACCACATGTATGCAAATGACAAATCCATTGTCCATCCGTCGTATCTGTAACCCTGTTGATCCAAGAACTTGGTCAACTTTAAGTCAGCCAATCCTGGATGATGAGTCCGGTTTCCCCAATCGATCAAGTGCCTCTGAAGCTTATAGTACAAAGGAGAGACGACATTAAACTCCAAATGAAAAATACTGTGAGACAATTTACAATCCGATCCCACGATTATATCTTCATACAAAATCTTCAATCTTCTTTCAAGTTCCTCTCTCAGAACAACCACAAGCTTGTCAAACTCCCGTTCAGCCAAAACTCTATCTACATGAAACATCATCCAACACAGCTCATCAGATGACACTGTCCGATCAGCAACGCAGTTTATATAGTCTCCTGTTCACATGATTGGTCAGTAATTTCACTGACATCTGATTGGTTTAGACAACATTACCTTAAAAGGTCATGTGCGTCGTGATTGGTCAGCATCGAGACTCTGTGATTGGACAAGACGATCACATCGCACATGATTGGTTGACAAAAAACGTATTTCGTTGCACATGAAACCAGCAATCATTTCAAAGCCAAAATGTCAATTATTGAGGTTCCTGACAACATTCCTACGGTTAAATGTGATTGTGATCCACATTTGATCATGAAAAACAGACCCATTGGGCACATTCAAGATGGCGTTCTTCACAGTCAAGTCCAATCCAGTGAAGTTCCAGCTGATGATTCACTCAAGATAGAACAAGCTGATGAAAATGGAGTTCTTCCCAATGGTGAACTTGCAGCCATGAAATACATGTGAGAGATCGGGTACTGGTGACCACCCAAGTACCCATGGCCAAGAAGTCCCAAAAAACGAAAGAAGAACACGAACACGAAAAAGAGAAAGTGCAAGAACCAGCAACCCAAGAAAAGAAAAACTGACACTACCGCCATCATAAACATGACCGCGTTCAGGGAAGTACCTCCAGTCTTGGATGAGCAAGGTGAATATTCAGAAGTGCAAGTATTTGAAGAGTTCAACCCAAATGAAATATTGGCCAATCTGTACAACCCACCACCACAACGATGTCCTCGCTGTGTTGTGCCCATGACCTATGGCAGCGTCAAAAGATCTGATGGTAGTGACTGGAAATACTACCACTGTCCATCAACCTGGTGGACATCCAAGTGTTATGTCACGTGTGGAGCGAACGAATTGCCTAAATACCTGAAACACGTGCAAACTCAAACTCACCCGTGCTACCGTAACATTGCACCTGAATGTTTCCTGTGTGACTGCACTAAGTCCCTGGTACTGGCCACATCTCGCTCCGAGAAGAACCAGGTCGTATCTACCTCAAGTGCCCCAAGCGTACCTGCAAGTTCTTCCAGTGGATCAATGAACCCCACGTGGTCTCGCTGAGGAAATTCTCATCAAGAGTCATTGTAAAAGAGTTGTTTTAAAAAATAAAAAGGTTTGCATTCACTGTTTGTTTTCATTTTTCTGTCTCAGAACCAGGGAGATAGGGGGGTACCACCATATAACCCCTGACCCACAAAGACTGGACCCTAATATAGGGGGTACCCCCATATAACCCCCTGACCCGCAAGGACTGGACCCCAATTTGGGCGACAGTATATAACGCGAGCGATTCAGCGTTCTCGTCACTCTGAGTTGTCAACTCGTATGAGCGCCTTGAGATGAGAGAGAGAGAGAGAGAAGACCAAAGCAGGTATGGAAGATTTAAGTAGAATTGAAAGAAAGCTGAAAAAGATGCGGAATTGAACACTAATAATGATGTCGGATTTGTAACATCTTGCCTGCCGGTGGCCAATTTTAGAAGCCAGTTGATGTGTAATCATGTGTGGTCGTGGCGGCCGTCGTCCTGGAAGTTGACGACAGCGAATATACTCATCTAAAAAGGAGCATGATAAGAATTAGCAAAGAGGACACTGACGGATTAACTCACCATGGGTGTCTTCTAAGATCAAGTGCGGTTACTCGAGTGACTATGTTTGCAAGACATTGTCTTTCACTCGAGTGGCGCAAAAGGTCAGTTTCGACTACTGCTTTTAACTTTATGTTTCCTACACCAACTGTTTTGACTGTCGTATTATCAGTCATAATGGAAGTTCTGAAAGTCGAGCAGTGGTCGATTTATTTAGCAAACTGCCTTACTTGTTCTTACTTGCACTGCTACACAGTATCAGGGTTTTAGGTTTTAGCCAAGGCACAACAATGAAGTCCAAGCGGTCTAAATCCCTCTGCTCTCACCAAATCATTTGAAATCATCAGTTTGTTTGTTTGCTTTTTGTGCCAGTATAATTCTAGGGTTACAATTGTTCAGTTTGATGCCATAATATGACACAAAGGGAAATATAGAAACCAGATTAGTTTGAAAACCAAGGAAAAATTTAAACAACAATAAAGAACAATGTGTTATTTCTGTTTATTAGATATGACTAAATTATAGTAATTTTCGACAGTGTGAAAGGGAAACAGTGTGAAGGGAAACAATATAATAGTTATTTAGTACCTATTTCATGTATTTCAAAGTAGATGTAAAATCACTAGTTTTGGAAGGAATAAAGCAGTTACAGGTAAAATCCTCATTATATGAATGCCTTTCTTTAATTCCTAAAATCAAATTATGCATGATAACAATATTTGTTAATAAATACAGATGAATTCTGATGCTCTGACTATTATATAGTTTGGGTAATCATGGGTTCCACCTTTTGAATGTTTCTCAGGAGATAACAATGAAAGGATGAAGTTAGCAGCAATCACAATGTTTCAAGCAATCAGGATACCACTACATAATGCATCTGAGTAGTTTTGATAATCTCAAGTGAGAGAGACCTACTCTTAATTCTCTTAGAAAGATGCATTTAAGGGAATAGCAAAATTTTTTCTCAGTCTGTACATTTGGGCTCTACTAAATTTGGGGAGAGGATGTGGAATGTCCAAAATGTAAGGTATTGTGAGCAAATCTTAGAAGATTCAAACACAATTTGAAACAGAGTATTATCAACACAACCAACATCCGAGCAGTTTTCATTTGGATGTTGCCACTATGGTCAACCAAAACAAAAATGTAATGAACCTCTCAAAAGTCAAAGCAAGTACAGTACATGAAAAATAACAATGCATGTTTGAACAAGACACTTGTTTTTAGATTTATGAGTGATTAGCTGACAGAGTGGGTGAGGTTTTTGGACACAGTAGTACAAAACTAACTGCAACAGCAAATTACTGTGCCCTATTTTAGACCCCTGCACACCAATAATTTGGAAATGGCTCATTGCAGACAACTGTTGATTACTCTCTCCTCAACCCTGTGTAAACACCGGTCTGAAAAGGATAATGCCCGCGAATAGTTTTAACGACACATGAAGGAACTACCTTCCATTTGCCATTTCTCAAGTACCCATAACAGTGCAAGACATATTGCATGTAACCAGCTTTCCTAAATGACCAGGTATTTCTATCTTCCTGGTCATTTCGGATATCTCTCCTGTTATGGATTGTAAGCTGGAGGACATCTGGATCTGGACAAAGTTTCTGAAATCTTGAGGCATAATTTGCACACCGCAAATAGAGGTGCCTGCATGGGATGGGCCTGGTACAGGGGTTAGCTGCTGCAGTTAGAGTGAGCTATGTGGAAGATGAAAATACAACCAAATTTGTGGATTCATTTTTTATCACCATCTAGGTCATCCTCAGCAATCAGGAGTCCATGGATATAGTCTATGCTGCCTACTCCCTGGCTTGGCTCATTATGCACAGCTTCCTCACTATAGGCTCATTTAGTGTTTGAAATGAACTCCTGAAAATAAATGCCTTTCATGAGAACCAATCAAACTGTTGTTTTATGACATTTATAACAAGACAAAAGACAAGAAAAAATAATTACACATTTCATTGCAATAAGCTGTCTAATGATAAGTTGCTTTTCAGTGGAAACATTTTTTAGAGCAGTCATCACTGCTCTGTTCAGATAGAAACAGACAGAAAGTATGGAAATACACATAATAATCACTCCCTTGAACAGAACCTAGGATTTCATCAACACACTCTTATCTTGACATCATTATTCTCTTTTATTTGTTCATCCTCTTCACTGGGCCTACTTGTTGCATTAGTATAATATACTATATTATGAATGAGCAGACCTCACTTGCTGGTTAGCAGGATGAGCCACTGGAGTCAAAATGCTCCCACCAGGCTAGAATATACAAGACATCAACCTAACTATGTGCCCAAATATTTTAAGAATCTGGTTCTACTGTGAACCGGTCAGAATAAAAAAGAGGGTGCATTTCGATAAAAAAACGAACTATCTAAAAATAATGTGTCACAAGTGAGTGGTAATTTACTCATACCAATATTTTATACCGACATCGGGAATCTACTGCACCTTGTTTCTGCAAGGCTTTGCTGTCAAACCACATGTGCAATGTTCACCACAAGCAACACCTTCACCTCGATTTACTTAGCTTCTCTTGATCTATTTGTTGAGCATGTACTCTTGCATGAGCAACAGACACGGCCTTCCTCCAAGGTATATTACATTCGCTGTAAGTT
>OMLO01006052.1_pt1 | contig 10172 bp, 6 predicted proteins | sample 1674811 | NCBI WGS metagenome assembly OMLO01 (sample SAMN06265003, study PRJEB25207) | coral metagenome | isolation source: Coral host | place: Mexico:La Bocana,Puerto Morelos, Mexico | collected 2008-11-13
AATGAATGGTCCAACATGTTCGCTTTCTCCGCCTTTATAAAACCCACCGGGAACTACACCTTCCCCATCTACGTGTTCACCGCAGGAGGATCCCCCTATTGGCGACAGTATATATCAGGGGAGTCCTCCCCTCCCAGCACGGAGTACCGGTTGGACTACATGTTCTATTGCTCTCAGTCAACATTACCAGGGACTCAGCAGTATCACGTACAAGAGGCTGGGAGTGTTCCTGTCATAAGATCGTATGTGTCCAAGACAAAGACTATTCCAGGATGGAAGTACAAGGGATTATCGTTCTTTGCTCCTAAGCATGCTCTGGGTGGCGACAAAACATGTATGTACAAAGGAAACCTTTTCGGTGATACCCTGTACTGAAACAAAGTTTTCTATTGGACCAGGAGGCGTCACGTGATGACTGGTCACGTGGTGTAACTCTTATGCAACTTGCACGTGAATAAAACCCCGTCTTTGGAGCATATTTCTTGACCGTCATTTCCTTTGCAAATCAAACTTTCAAATCTCGGATGAATTAATAATTTAGTTATGCAGAAAAACAAAAAAGAATGAAAAATAAACCCAAAAGTATCAGGGATGGTTAAGGTGTAAGTCTTCTCCCTATTGGATCTGATCCTACAGTTTCTTTAGCTGTTATGCAGATAAATAAGATCTTAGTTTTTTCTTTTATTTTGTATTTTCAGTGACAAGTGTTTCTGCATCTTTTGAATCGACTTTGACAGAGGACAAAGAACAAGGTTTGATTTTTTTTTCTTTAGTTTCTCAGTTAGTTGATAAATGTTGGTGAATGAAGTGAAATAGTAAAGGACGTTTGTTTGCAACGTACCCTCACCTCTTGTCTATTGGCCAGTCTGTTGGAAACTTAAACCAACCATGTTAAGGAGTGCTTTCCATTTGTTCTTCCTTGTGTTGTACCACTTGTCTGTTTTTTAACTTGCTTGAGGTTGTGCTTTACTTCGACAATTTGACGCTTACCTGCAATCTTTCCATTTATTTAGACTCTGAGCCTAGTGAAACTGAATCTGAAGAAGAGGTTCCTGCTCCTGCGGTGCCAAAAGTGTAAGAAGGAACAAGTTCTAGTCTCTAAACTTAGTTTCGTCCTGTACAACATAATAAACGGTACCACGTGAAAGTACAGCTAGCTTTCATTTGAATGGTCACACATACTAGGGTTTTCATCCACAGACTTGAAAGTTATAACCACCCTGTACAGCGTAATAAACAGTATCATGTGAAAGTACTCTTTTGAAGCTTTCATATGAGTGGTCATACCCTAGGGGTTCATCCCAGTGACTTACTAGTGACCTTAATAAGTGGAGACTTTTATTTTTTATCGTTTTCAGAGAAGTAGAAGATGTCGATGCAAACGAGAGCACAGAAACTAATGAAGACGTGAAAGAGATAACTTCGTGAGTTCATTTCTGCTTCTTTGGCTTTAATGAAATGTTTCTCTATAGGTCATGCGTTTAAGTGTGTCATTCTCGTGTGTACATCTGTAAGAACTCGCACAGTATACCTAAACCCATCACAGTTACATGTTTACTTGACCAATGGACCGATCAAAACCACACGTGATCTGTTCTCCTACTCACGTGATCTGTGGCTGCTTCTTGGCATAATTTTTTTTCTTTTCTTTTCACAGAGGCCTCTCCAGCTCGGAATGGGTGAGTTTTTGCTCCATGTTTTTCTTTACTCGTTTACTCATGAGGACACTGCGGATGAGCTCACCAAAACATTTCTTCTCTCTGCGGCTACGTCAATCTTATACAGGGTAACATGCATAAATGGAAACCCTTTTGCTGTCCTACACACGGAACAAATATTTGTCCTCCAAATTGGATCTTTTACGAGCTAAGGACTATTGCTTGAAACATCAGCATTGTATTTGCCTGAAACAAATCTATAATTTATGTTAAATAAGAATCCTGCTCAAGAATGACTGCTTAGGCTTGTGTCTCGAGTGCAACTGCTCCATTTGTAGCTAGTACATCGTTTTGATTTCAACACTTGATGTAGACTGGGTTACACTTTAGCAGCTACATTGGTGAAACTGCTTATTTTCATTCTTTTTGCAGGGTACAAGCACACTTCCTGGCGAGTTCCATCCATTTCCCCACAATCAGCTAATTACTAGTAAGAACGTACAATGAGCTCTCTAATTTATGCTTTACTAAGTTCATCTAAATTATGCTAAATTATAATTAATTCAAACGCATCGTACCGCTGCTAACTTTCAACTCTTTTAACCAATCAAAGAGCTAGTGAGCGCCCATGCATGACTACCTCCTTAATTATGCTGTATTATAATCCATTCAAGCGCATCGTACTGTTGCTAACTTCCAACTCTTTTAACCAATCAAAGAGCTAGTGAGCGCCCTTGCAATCACGCCACTACCTCTCAGACTCACTACGATGGACTGGCCCAAAAAATTTAAGAATTCAATTAAAACCCTAATGACGGAGTTCAGCGTGTGCGTTTCTTATGGTATTAAACGCAGTGGGACCTTTTGTCCTCATAATTCGTTCTAGTCTCGCAGCCGTAATTAGGATCTTCACGCAAACGTTGCGTGACGAGCATTGCGTGATGACCCTAATAACGGCTGCGAAGGAGACTAGGTTTGCCTCTTTTTGGCAAGTCTAATTCTGATCTTCTAATGTTGCATTTTTGTCAGCTCGGTTTAATCACAGATTTGATGAAGTGCGTGCGTGTAGACAAGAAATTGTTGAGATTCTGGACCAGAAACTTGCTAAACAAGGATTAACTCCAGTAAGTAGAGTTTATATCGAAACTTTTCCGAGCTTTTCACCCCAAGAAAAATGCTTCATGCGGTAGCTATTGTAAGTTGCAAGTAAACTCTTAGGTTTGGCGTAATGTAGATAGCTTCTAATGTTGTAGTTTGTTTATGACTGTTAGGAAAACGGTAGGCTGTCTTCACAGAAAATGGAGGCAAAAATGGCCGCACTGAAAACAGAGAGACAAGCCCGGAGTAAGGTGAAGTGAAGTTTTACATTTTATAGGTGACGTTGTTGACAGAATGATTATGACCGAACTTAACTATGTGCAGCTCGCATATTCCCTCCCTCACTGTTTCTTAATGCATTTGTCAGTCGTGATTTTTGTTTTCAGAACCGTGATTTTTTCTGTTGGTATGTTAGTATAGTAAGCAGCCCAATGCTGTTTGTCAATGTTTTGATTTTTCATTTTTTTAATTCCACTAGAAAATCAAGGATTTTACTGCAGTAAGACAACAGTAAGTTGAAGTTTGAATTTTTTCTTCGCCTTGGTATTTGCTTATTCTTTCACTCTCCAAAGGTATTGTGTGTTTATGGTTATACAACTATCTTTGTTTAGGTGTGTGGAAGAACTGGAAGACATTGTAAAGAAAACATACCGCAGTGGAGCTGTCACAGAAAAACAAGGCTCACCAGGTTTGGGTTATTCCCGTTTATTGTCCATTCGTGGACCAAAACATACTCAATATCAATGGTTTGACTATGTGGAACAGGCCTTGACAAATTTATGATCAGGGGTGGACCATTTAACTCTTGAGGGGTATGGGTGTGATTATGTACCCTTTATGTGCTAGGAATTTTTTTCTTGGCATTGTTTACAGTTGCAGATTTGAATTAGAATCCTTTAAAATTTGACAAAAAAAGTTTGTTGCACCATGAAATATAACTTTAAATATGTACTTTCTTTTTAGTTCCTTCGGGGCCTCGGCCTAGTGCCCGTTCTCCCGCGGCTAAACCTCCAACATTCAAGTCTACCGCAACCGCTGTCCGTACTTCCGCTTCACTGCAGCCTGGCCGAAAATCACCTGCACCCAGAGGGACCCTGGGGTCAACTGGGTAAGTACTGATCTGAGACGAATCTTACACCGGTTGATGACGTCACTCCATGACTCGGCTCTCTTGATTGATGGCATTGATTAGCTAGCATGTAATTTTGGATTTGGGAATTTGAGCCTAGTTTCTCTTATCTCCGTTAGTTCAACCACTGGTGGTGACATGACTGTCAGCGTGACGTCCGTCACGGACCGCTCATTCAGTGGCACCTCCGTGACTGAGCGAACTTTGAGCGAATCTGAAGAGGAATTGAGCGTAACGGAAAAATCACAGGAAGAGGAGGAAGATGAAGAAGAAGGAAATTCTGACTGGGATTCGGAAGAGTAAGTACAATGTAGAACTAACTATACAGAAATTGGAACATGGCGGCAAATCTAGTCTATCTCCAGTTAATATTGATGTACTGCAAGCAAAGAACTAAGATGCGGAAAGTATCTGTGCTTGTCTCTAAGCATCAGGTAACTTACCGTCCAGTCAAACCGGTTTCTAACTAATATAGAAAAAAAATTGTCGGAGGTCTTCGTAAATCTTGTTTGTTGCGAAAACAACCGGCAGATAATTTTCGAAAGTCTTCGCTCAATGTATCGTGAGATATTGACGTTTTTGTGTTATGCAAATTAGGAAAGTGATGACGTCATGAGTCGTGTACCTAAAATAGTAAAAGACTGAATGAAGAATATCTCTGGAAATCTTGAAGGAGTGTTCTTCAAACGTGGCACCAGAAATGCCCATCATAAAAGAAACCAAATAACACTCATAGTGCCGCTGCCATGGAAACACTCTTGCCACAAATATTCTCATTTTCAGTACTGTGAATATCTCACGCGTGCACGTTCGTCTTAAGGCTCGTTTGTCATTTTACGATATTTCACGTATATCACTTCAAAGCTTGCCATCAATTGTTCTTCGTCAAAATTTGTTTCAATTAAATTTACATTGAATTGTTATGGATCAAAAGGTTTGCTACAAGAAGCAAGTTCATTTTGCACCTATTTTTAAGTCTTCATGGACTGTTGTTGCAGTGTTCACACGTTTGTTCTGTTCTGATCTCCTCAGAGAAGCTGTTAAACCTTCGCCCGCTCAGCCTACTCACAGAGTAGCAGTACATATTCCCTCCCAACAAGACGTGGATTCAGATTCAGATATTGAAGAGGTGCGCCATCCTCACATTTCAGTTAATTACAGTTCGCACTTTCATCCTTTTCTTTCTTCTTTGTCCTTGGCCTTGGTGATACTACCTAACATGTACATTCTGATCTCTCATTCTGTTACAGCTGATTGCAGTTAAAACCGTCCCTAAAGCCGCTCCACGAGGCGAAAAAGTGAGTGTTGCCTTTTTCTTTTAATCCGGATGTACAAAATTTTTGTTCTCGTAACTTGTTTCCCTATTCTGAAATTAGATTTATGCAGGTGGAGTTTCATCAAGGCAGGAATTATTGTCTGGTTGATGATTTTCTTTGCTCTCGTCATATGTCCGTATATATTGTAAAGAGAAAACAAATTTTGGTTACTCTTGTGAGCTAGGAAGAGAAGAGTAACTCGTTCTTTGTTTTTCAAGGTTCGCGGATTGACTGAATCTCTGGAGCGTAGCTTGAGCTTCGGCGCTTCAACCAAGAAACCTGCTGGTGGAGTATCGCTTCACTTCCAGGGGAATGGTAACGAAAGAAGCGAGCCTCGGAGAACAACTCCTCAGCAGTCTTCGCAACGACAGGTAAGACGCATGCGCGTTGGAAATATTTTCACTTCTGGCTTGTAATTCCTCCAACCACAAATAGCTTTTCCGTAAATTCAAAAAAAAATCGTTTTTTTTCTGATATTACTTTTGAGGATTTGGTTTGGTACACCAAGTTGGTGATCTTATCTTTTCATGGTCTTTTTTCCGTTTTGTGCTTGAAAAGGGTTTGTAGTCTGGTTCCGGAAGAAAAAAAAAATTGATATTCAGTGTATGGTGTTAGTCGTTTGCTGATTTTTTCAAAATAACTACAATATCAGTTTGTTATTTTTATTTTTTTTAATCCTTTTCGTAGCTGTGTGTTATATCATGGCACTTTGTTTGGAATATATCTTCATTTGTCTTTGCGTCTCGTAGAATGAAGATGACGTTGATAGCGACTTTTCCATTTCCTCATCCGAGGAGAAGACACCATCCAGACGGTAAGAATCAGCTCTTGTAGGTACCTTTTTTTACTTTACTTCATGAAATACGCTTAGTAGATGCCACAGAAATAAAGAAAACAGAACACGTCTTTCAGTTTATCTTGCGTACTTGAGAAACTCCATTACTTGCGTAAAATGTCGGACGTTGAGTTTTGCACACTTGTTGTCTCATTTTGAATAAATTCCGGACAAAAATGTCAGTTACTTTCCTGAAACATGGCTAAACTAAATTTACACCAACAAAACACGAATTGCATTGAAACAACATCCATGAAAATGATAGCTTTGCTGCAGCCTGAAGGTTTACCGATACACCGACAATAAAATAACACAATTGATATCAAGCCTTTTCGTATCTTAAGCCTTAAGTTATCTCATTTAGAGTTCTCTGCATAAAGGAAACTAAGGACTCTGGAACTATTTTAAAGTTTAATTAAATTTTATACTGTACTATAAATATTTCGGACGGTTTTATTTTCGGGCACTTTTTGTCTGAAGTTAAAATCGAAGGAATTTTTTTGCAAGTTATATATCCTTTGTTTTATAGGACACCTGATCAAGGTCGAGGAACAAGGCAGTCTTCAGGTAAAATGACCTTTTTTCTCTCGCCTCTTTTAGATTTACCGAAGTAAAATTAAACAATATTATTTCACATCCAGGTGGAGCGCAATCTACCGACCGGCAGAGCCCTGTGCTCGAGTTTAAAAGACCTCAACCCCAGTCCACACACGTCCAAGCATTTGGTCTTGACGATTTCTCGGATTTTGATGATGACTGAGTTTTGAGGTGGCAAACTGGTGGATCGGTCGTTGGTCGGAAAATTTCCATTGTAACTAATGCTTGGCGCGAAAATTGATCATATTTATATTCAAGTTTGCAGAGTATCTTTATAAATGGCGAGAATTAGATATTGTAATTAGAAAGTTCTTGTAAAAGCATTGTAATTTCAATTTCTGTATAGTTAGTTTTTATAGATTGCGTACATAAGGAGTTTTGTATTTTAAGGGTGCAAAAAGTACGTTTCTGAAGCGTTGGCATTGAATATAAAAAAGTGTTTATATACTTTTATCCCGCGTTTAATATGAATATGCATCAGATGTTGAGAAATGGTCGTAAACGTACCCGGTTATATTATTAACCAATCATATATCAACACGAACACTCCAGGGCACGCCGAAAAGTCGGGTTTGACGTCACAGATTGTCGTCTTGACAACATGTTATGTTGCTTGGCAACCTATAACTAAATCATGGGTTACATCAATTCTTGAAGAAATAATTGTGCAAAGATAATTGTTGCTGGCCTCCCCTTCATATTTTGTGCATATTTGGTGGCTTAAAGCTTGTACAGGGTTTCTAAACATGCGTTGCTCTATTAAAAAATATAATATTCCTTGACCAATATTACGATTTTAATTTATGCCAAACTAATACGTCTCCCATACAAGCCTAACCACAGAGTCCTTTACCCGCGTTTACAACTTTCAAAACTGGAAAGCTATCCACCCTATAAATCACTATTCAGTGGATAAGTGTTAACAAAACAAACCTAGACTATTCATAGTCCCCTATTTTTCCGTGAGATCGTAGAAGTCGATCGTTACGTTCAAGGGGTCGCCCCCATCTCTTGCTCTCTTGATGCGAGCGAAACTGGGGAGAGTACAAAATGCCGGTTGGTAGAGGCGGTATTTTGTACTCTTCCCAGTTTTCCTCGCAAGAAGACACCAAGATGGCGGCCCGTCGAACTCAACGATCGGCATCAAGGATCTCGCGGAAAAATAGGGGACTGTGAACAATCTACACCAAACCTCGCTATCAGGTAGGTAGCGATTTATCTGGTAGATAGCGGTATCCACCTTTCGACTTTCGAACAACGAGGGCCTGGTAGTTCAATTAGGCCCTCGACTCTCAAGCTCAGACTAGCCTGCGTAGCAGTCTGCCTATGTGAAAATTGGGACAGGAGCAAAGAAAATTTAGGAAGGAACGAATTCCCTTCGTAGGTACGGGAACATTTGTTACCTTGGCCAAACTCAACCACTTCTATCCAACAGGGAGTGGTAACTTTGAAAATTGTATGAGGACGTTTTTATGCCGAGTTTACAAAATTGAAGAATTTCCTAGATCGCAGCCGTGGAACTTCCTACCTGCACCGGATTCACATTTTAAAATTGCGAGCAGGACGCAAGGAAGACAAATACCAACAATACTCTGTTTTGTGTTTTTTTTATTCTAAAATACCCGACATCGTGGATTTTTACAGCTATAAATACATGCCCAGTATATTGAATTTGCATCGGGACATGGGACTGACATTGTCGTCAAGTGTAAAGAATAAAAATGTACACTACATGTTTTCTTTCTGTTTTCTTTTTCCTCTGTTTTGCAAGGTTAATTGGAGATTACAAACGAGACAAAAACGCGCGTAGAAATTACTCTAGCCTGGGTAAATCCTTCTTAAGGTGGCTCCCTATAGTTTTACGATCGCACGCTCGCTGAGGACGAAAGCTCAAGCAATCTGCACGCGCTCGAAGGAAAATGTGAGCGTTTTGCAATATTTTATGACGTCAACATGGGCACAAAAAAATAAAACTGACAGTCAATTTTCTTACGTTTCCTTCGGCGAAATTCCGCAATACTATACTTTAGTTTTTCAGGGAAATCTATGTGACCAGTTTTTCCTCGATAAAAGACATAAATTTGCAAAAATCTTAACTTTTTTCGTGTTGAAAATTCGTATCCTGCTGGATGCGATGTGCTGTAAAAATTTTGGAAGATTTTACCGAAGGAAATTCAAGAAAATCACAAAAGAATAAAGTCAACAAAACAGTAAAACACACATTTGTTGGGCATTTAAAATTTTTACAGTAAAGCCCAAATTTTAGCAGAGATGATAATAAAACACTACTTTATCATTGCTTATTACATGTAATACGTTTGAGAGGACTGAATGTAAAAACGAAAGCAAAAAAAAAAAAACGGTCAAAACATAACACTTGCGCGCGAAACGCGATAAATGATTACCTTTGGAGCCACCTTAAATTGTTCTCTCGTGGAAAAAAGTACGGAGGTTTAATGTATCCGTAACAGGAAATCACTAAATACGAAGAGGCTGTACAATTAGGTAACGCAAAATGGTAATATTTGACTAATATCAATTTGATGTCTCCCCAGAAAGTAGAAAGGAAAAAGGTAAGTTCCACCACCAGTCTTTTTCAGTATAACCTCGTCGCGTTTTGAAATTGCTTCCTCACCATGTCAACCAAGTAGACAGATGACGTCCATACACCATTGTATCCACGACAATTAGAATCAATTATAATTGTAATACATTACTACAATTATAATTATTCCAGGTTAAAATTTCTTTCCCGATTCCTTCAACGATGGGCTTCCTTAGTACAAAGGCAAGGACTAGAATCATTTAATTCTGTTCACGTAAAGAGTTACTCAGTTGAAGTGAAATTTGAACTGGAATCCTTCTCCGAATGGAAATCCTCCGTGATGCCATTGATGACCGCCGCCACTTTGTGCTTCTGGGTCCAACGGGTCTTCCCCATTGTCGTATTTTGCACGTTTTTCTGTTTGTGAAAAAGCGAACAAGATAAGAATTCCCACGTCTTTATCTCAGAAAAGACAAACCATTTCTCCTATAATACTCTCGAGACCTCCCTCGGGACTCTGTTGCGTCCAATCTCGATTCCAGGGTCCTATCTTTTCCTCGAGAGAGGAGACCTTGGGAACGAGCACTGAGAGTGTTACGTCATCTTGTTGTCACATGTTTACGTCATGTTGCTAAGCAACCCGCAGGTCCAGTCAATTCTCGAAGGCGGCAGGACAGCGAACACTATCATGGTAACGGTGTTTTGATTATTACTAAACGAAATTCGAAGCAAAATAAGTTTTCCTACCAGGGTCGCTGAGCACTTCTTTAGCTGCAGCGATGTCGATGAACATTTTCTCAGCCTTCTTTTTATCGTCTCCTTCATAATGGTCAGGATGCCACTGAACAGCTAGTTTACGGTACGACCGCAAGATTTCCTTCTTCGTTGCAGACCTGAAAACGAATAAACAGGCAACTGGTATTGAATGCTCTTCTTTCTTGAAATTAACTATTACTAAGTCGACATAAATAAACTTACCTTTTCAATCCTAATA
>OMLO01006053.1_pt1 | contig 10172 bp, 7 predicted proteins | sample 1674811 | NCBI WGS metagenome assembly OMLO01 (sample SAMN06265003, study PRJEB25207) | coral metagenome | isolation source: Coral host | place: Mexico:La Bocana,Puerto Morelos, Mexico | collected 2008-11-13
TCAAAGAGGAGAAAGCTTAACGACGACACCCTTATGGCAGATCTGGCTGCCGAGCAATGCCTCCTATCCCATAGGAAGAGGAGGTTCTTCAGCCTTGAGCATCCCTTCAATTCGATAGCACGCCACCTTCCCTCATGGAGAGCACTCCAAGGAGGAGCCGGGTGTGTACCAGACCCAGTATCACACCTGCATGTTTGAGGGATCCAAGAGAAGAAAGAATCAAGTCCTGATCCATAACATGGATGAGATGGAGGAGTCCCTAAGCAGACTCTGTGAGACCGACAGGGTTTGTTCACGCACTGGGTTGAGCCACTAAGCTTGGCGGCCAAAAGTGGAAGCCGGGAAGATAGTCTCATTCGCCACCGGTGAAGAGAGAGAATATCCTGCAGGTTTCTGCAGAGCTTACGCACTGGGGTTGGAACGTTTGGCCAAGCGAGCCAAAGTTGAGAGCTTCGTTGAGGTTTTCTCTGGGCCGAACGCCCCTCTCTCTCAACACATTGCCGAGGTGTTCAACGTAGAGATGACGGGGAGCAGGCTCAACGTGGAGAAAGGGATAACAGCTGAGTTGACCCGCTCTGAGGAACTCGGACAACCTTCACGTCCTGAACGTCTTGAAGTGGGAGTGGAATCCAATGCGTACAGGCTGGCCGCAGTTGAGGCTGGACGACAGCCAAGCTATGGCAAAAGGAACCCCCTCATACCAGATGGTCTCTTGTCACCTGAGAGGCATATGGAGGTCGCAAAGAAGCTCCACCACCCCTTTTCAGGGAGCACCAGTTTAAAACAGGACCACTTAAGGATCCTGGATTTCCTAGAAAAACCCAGCAATGAGATCATTGCCTGGAGGACTGCGAGATTGAAAAGATTGAGACTGCTCGTTCGACTGTTTGAGGGCAAACAGAGAGCGGCAAATCAAACTGCCTCATGGACCGCAGAGAAGCTGGGACTCAAAGTAAAGACAGAACTCATGAAGGCTATGCAGAAAGAACTCAGCATTGAAGACACAGAGGTTCCTGACATTTGCTTAAAAGGTTTAGGCATATTGGGTAAGGCGTCAACTTCGGTGTTCTTCGACGACTTTGAGGTTAGACCAACTCTGAGCCCAGAGGTCTTCCATCGAGATAAACTTGCTCGATCTGAGGACATGATCCGACGTGTCCTCACCATGGGGAGGTCAAGCCCCAAGGATATGTCACTCGCCATCTGGACAAAGACTATGAAGGAAGTTAAGTCAGGTACCATGGGAGCCCCCATGAGCTTGGACGAAGTCAAACAGATGTTCGGAAAAGACTTCCAAGTGGTTCCAAGTTTTGCAGGCACTCTTTGAAAAAGATGAACGCCTTATTTTTAAGAGGTTTGAAAAAATTTGTTTACTAAGTAAACAAATTAGCATGAAAACTTCTTTGTGGGATTTTTCATCCCTTTGAAAAATCAAAATAGAAATGGAACTTTTAAATTTGTTCCAACAATGTCAACACCTTTCGCATTGCGTTTGTTGTTCATTTGGTAGTGTCCTCACTTGTTCCCTTTGTTTTGGTTCAGGTGAGGGTGGGTGGGAATTCTTCCATTTTTTAATGGACGTTGTCAGTTTTTAGCAGTGGGGTAGTTCATGCGTCACTGGATTGATTCTACGGAGCAGCATTGGTGTGATCAGTGTTTTGAGTCGAGATTTGTCGAGCTTGTCTGGCTGGATTATAGATTGACAGTCATAACCTGCAGTTTTCTCGATACTCGATCATTCTACGTTTTAGGTTGCACTTGTGTATCTCTGTATTCTGACCATTCAGATATTGCTTTGTCCATCACATCTCGGAGGATTGGATACAACAATTTTTCTGACTGGCAAGTCCCAACGCCGAGGGTTGCAAGCCACGAGCACTGGGAGAATGATGGGCAGTGATTTGGAAAGCTTTGATTTCCTTGCATGTCTTGAATCGTCACTTTCAGAATTACCCACAGAAGAAATTTTGATGCCATGGGAACAAGGGGTTTGGAAGGACCTGTTCAAACCCCCAGCTGGAATCACTGAGCCTGCAATGCATTTCAGACGACCCGTGTTCAAGGTAAATCCTGCATTGGAAGATACCGTGATCGAGCCTGATGCAAAACGTAGCAAACCTGTTGTTCGCTTAGTTTCTGGATGGGCTGACATTATTAAATCTGGTGAAGATGTATGTTGGCAAGATCAGAAAGAAGCTAAGATGCAAACTGCTTTGAAACGCTGGCTGGATGTCACATTGCGTTTTCCAGACACCATCGAATTGAAGGTCATGCTGCAACAACAAGCGAATGTTCAGGCCCAGCTCAGGCTTGTCCGAAATCTTCTCTGGCGCAAGGCCCCAGGTACGTTGCTTAAGCGTGTCAACTCTCTATGTCGATACATGTCTTTCTTGGGAGATGCTGGTATTCCTTTTCCTGGAAGTGAAGATGTTTTATATCAGTTTATGGTGGCGCAACAACTTCAGAGTGTTCCGGGCACGAGACTTTCTGGGGTGATGGAAGCTTTACGTTTTGTGGAGCACGTAATGGTGCATTGGTGCTGCATCTACGAAGTTTCAGGGACCTCAGAGACAGGCTTCCCCCTTTACTGTCCAAGAGCTGTGCAGTCTTCATGGAATTGTTGTGGATGAGTCTCGCAACATCTGGGATAGGATCTTCAGCGGCAGCGTGTTGGTTGCAGTGTATTCGCGCAGCCGTTGGAATGACCTGCAACACTCTACCAAGATGATACAAGACAGAGACACTGCAGGTCGGTTGATCTTCCTGGAATTTATCATTGACGAGCACAAATGTGTCGGGTCCTCTGTGTTTCGCAATTCACATCTACATGCTGTAGCACCTTGCTTGGGGGTCGTGGACGATGTTTGGGCAGAGAAATGGCTGGCCTGTAGAGATAGCATGGAGCTGGTGGTGGGACCATCACCAGTTATGCCTGCTCCAAACATCAGTGGAGCACCGACGTCTCGGCCTTTGAGCACGGCTGAAATGAAGCTATGGGTTCATCAGCTTCTGGAGGCAAGTGGTCATAGCTTGGAATCCCGAAGGATCACATCCCACAGCTGCAAAACAAGCATGCTCTCGTTCTGTGCCAAATTCGGCATTGAGTGGACTGACCGCATGGTTTTAGGTGGACATGTTTCTCATTTGAAAAGCGTCATCATTTACTCGAGAGACAGTCTCGCTCTACCACTGCAGAAGATGTCTAATATGTTGAAGGCAATTCGAGATGGCAGTTTTCAACCCGACAACACCCGGAGTGGCCGCTTCGTTGAGGCGGAAGGTTCGTGTGGTGCTGGCTCCAACACTTAACTTGATTGGTGAAGGCATTGGGCAGATGGCTTCTGTGGAGAGGCCGGCAATGGCTTCAGAGGCTGCGCCGATTGTGGTTTCAGATGATGAAGATGTCAAAGATGAAAGTGGCGATGTGCCACCCTTTGCGGTTGGAGACGAAGAGATTGATTCGTCGGATGATGACCTGGATCTTACATCATCTTCGTCTGATGAAGAAGCTGCTGAGGAGTGTCCTTCGAAACGCCTGGTGAATGTTCCGAAAGCTCCAGATGGTCACCGTCTGGTTCAGCATTCAAAATGGAAGACATTGCACCTGATGGCAGATGGTTATCAGACAGTGTTGCTTTGTGGTAGGCGTGCCACTGAGAGTCACAGTCTGGAAACTTCGCAAGTTAGATGGGACACTCCATGCTGTCACGTTTGTTGGAAGAAGGTCAGGGCAGCATGAATCTTAGCATCAATTCTTGCATTTATCATGAGCAATGACTCAAATGTTCGTCGTCCGAATCATCGAAGGAAAAAACATCTGCGTGAGCGTCAGTGGAAACATCCAATGTCATGCAGAGTCTTTTTCATGTTGGCAGATGTTGATGCATGTTCACCTGAGTTTACAGGTGAGTCGTACATGTTCAACAAACAAACCAACTCAACATGTTCACCTCAGTTTAGGGGTGAGTTGTACATGTTTAATTTTTTGAAGTGGCATGTTCAGCCCGGTAGGGTTGAGTTGCACATGTCATTCTTCTATGATCGTCTCAGTCAGAGGGTCAAGCGATTCAGAACGTCATTGGTTCGACTTTCATGGATCCATGTGCCAAGTCTGCATTCAACATGTCACGGTTTAACAGTTATATATGGCTAATGCCCCGATGGTTGTTGAAAAGGTATTCAAATCGAACTGTCGGGGCATTTTTATAACATTGACACTTGCAATTCCTTCGATTTGTTTTGTCGTCGTTAGTGAGCCCGCCATGACACTGATTGACTCCACAGCAGCGTTCGAGAAACGATGTGACGAACTGCGGGCAGGCTTGAAGGACGTTTTTGCTGCATCCTTTGTTACAACCTTTTCAGAATTAGCATTCGCAGTGGGAACTCCTCAAAGCCCCGTGACAGACGCTGTGATGCAGAGGTTCGCTGATAACTTGTTTGGAGGACCTTGTACCATAGGAGACTGCGCTGTGATTAAGAGGCTTCATTTCGAGGCCATTACGCTCGTGATGGCGGACCTACGTCTGCAAGTCACGAGTGGCGACATGTCGGAGCCTTTGAAAAAACTCCCCTACGTTGAAAAAATTCGTAGGATCAACCAACAGCAGAACCGCATTACAGGTATTTCCCACAAGAACGAGCAGCAACCATCGCATTCTCTTATAGATACCTGCTTCCAAATGGTCGAGTCGGGGGCTTTAATTTACATTGCACCATCTAAATGTAGCTCCAGAGATTCAGAGATTGCAGCAGAGAGCAAGGCCAAGACCAAGCAGGTTTTAACGCTGGAGCAAGGAGCATTGAAGACTAGCAGTGCACCTGAGCTCCCTCCTGCTGATTTCGGTACGGAACTCAAATTGATGTTCGCCCTGCAGAGGCGTGGATTAGCTTTTGATCTTGTGAATCTTGTATCATGGAGTGTGCATGTTGAATGGACAAACAAACTATATCGGGCTTTGATGACTGAAGCAGCCAGTGGTTTCCATCCTATCACATTGTCACAGCTATTGAAGGCCGATCGAGAACTTTTTATGATCCTCGCCTCAGAAGAAACAGGTCCTTTGAAAGCTGACCCAGGCAATGACCCGCCGCTTGATGCAGCCATTGGCAGGTTGATGTTGGATCCTCGGGTGAACATTCATTTGACACCTATGCCAAAGTTTGACAAGAGGCCAGCTGGCGATATTCAAAGGGACCGTGATGACAAACCAAACAAGCTCAAGAAAGGTGAGCCGAAGAAAGGACCAGCTCAACTTCCTGAAGCTCTCAAGGGTTTGAATCCTAAAACCAAGGATGGCAAACCTGCATGTTGGCATTTCAATTTGGCAAAGGGTTGCAACAACGATGTCAAGAAAGGTCGATGCAGGTTTGGTTTTCATGTGTGCATGCGTTGTGGCAAGAAGGAACATGGTGCTTCTTCTTGCAACCACTGACTTATTGAGGGCGCAGCAGTTGGGGCCTCAACCGTTTCATCAACAGTGCAACGCAGTCGAAAGCGAGATACTTCACCGAAGAGTGAGCCTCTTGATTCGGAATCTGCAAAACGCATTCGTATTGACATGGTTGAGGAACCCAAGGTTTCACTTGGATCTGTGCAAGAAGATGCAAATCAGGGTCCTTTACAATCAAACAGTTCTTTTCATCGCAATACAGACACAGGCGATGGTGTGAATTCCTTGCATGTTTCACAGAATGACATTGATATCAAAGCAGTTGGAAGTGATGAACAGTCCAAACATTGTGGGCCGCAACAGTTGATAGTGGAAGTTTTTTCTGGCTCTTGTAGGCTGTCGAAAGCATGCAAGAAAGTTGGATTCAGAACCACAGCAGTTGACAAGTCGAGTGAAAGATCTGAGAATTTTACAATCTATAAATGTGACCTCACAAATCCTGCGGAGTTGGCGTTGCTTAAGGAATACTTCATAGCAGAACAAGATGCACTATTACATGTGCATTTCGCTCCATCGTGTGGAACGTCTTCAAGAGCCAGGGAACGTCCAATCAAAGGGTTGCCTAAACACAAGCAGCCGGTACCTTTGAGAAGTGAGACGCATCCTGATGGGTTGCCACATCTTTCCCATCGCGATCAACAACGAGTCCATCTGGCAAATTTGACGTATGACGCAACAGCTGAACTTGTTGTGCTATTGGTATCTTTAATGGTGAGCGTGAGCATCGAAAACCCTTCAAACAGCCTCTTCTGGCTCTACACCGCTATTCGAAAATTGCTGGAACAAATTTTGGGGCATATGACAAACTTTGACTCGTGCATGCACGGTGGGCTTCGTGACAAGAGCACAGGGTGGTGGAGTTTTAACCCGAGAAATCCTGGCGAGAATCTTTTCGAATCTCTGTCTCTGCGATGTGATAGAAGTCACCAACATGCCAGTTGGAAGCCTTACAGGTTGAATGGAGTGCTTCAGTTTCCCACTGCCCAGGAGGCAGCCTATCCCCAAGTATTATGTGATAGGGTAGCACACATTTTGCTGGAAGAAGCCAATCGTTGCAATCTTTTTGTGCCACAAAACCTGCAAGAACAGCTCCAAGCCGACGTCAACGTTGGAAAACGACAACTTTTTGCAAACCAACCTCGAGGACAACGTCTCAGACCCTTGGTTAGCGAATTCGGACAGTATGCAACAATGATTCTTGCAGCGGCGCATTCTGATGAAATCCAGGAAGGACTTTCTGCACTGCCTAGAGGTGCACGAATTTGCAGCCGTCATACATTTCAACAGGGGGTTACGCGGGACGAGGTGCTGCAAAAATATCCCAAAGCAATGTTTGGTAAGAGCTGGAAACCTGGTATGGCGTCGGAGATTTTACAGATTGGTGTGCCCAAAGAACCAAAAGACTTTCTGGTGGATGCGATCAAGGTTGGGCACCCAAGAGACATGATTGCCAGAGCAGGTGAACGGGAGACAAATTTACTCAATGGCTTTGTGGAGAAACCATTGTTGACCAGGTTTGATAAACGGGCGCTGGCGTTTAAACGGTGGTTGAAAAGATCCCTTGAGCTGAAAGAAGATGAAGAACGTTTGCATGCATCATTTCCGCCACACCTCAAGTCGCTTCTTGCAGGCAAGCGTTTGCTTCTTTGGAAAGAGATCCTTCAAGAGTTGAACTATTCTGACTGCTCGGTGGTGGATGATATTTGCAAAGGATTCCCATTGACAGGATGGGCCAAAAAGACAGAAGTGTTTGAGTCGTGTGTCCGCAAACCCGAGCACAGTTTGGAACAGCTGAAGAAGAAGTCGAAGGGCCTGAATGCAGCGGTGTTGGGTTCTCTGGCCAAAGGCGATTGGACGGAAGTTGATGGCAAAGTTTGGTCGGACACTCAAGATGAACTGGCTAAAGGTTGGCTGGCATTGCCGGCTGATGTCCCGTTCTTTTTTGTTGCAAAGAGATTTGGATTAGTGCAGAAGGAGAAGATTCGCATGATCGATGATTTCTCGGTCTGTGGCATCAACAGTGCCTATGGCCTCACAGAGAAACTGCGTGTGCAAGCAGTTGACGAGCTTGCGTCTTTCTTGGCACTGCTTCTCAATCATCCTGCACATTCTACACTTCCTCAGGTCGTTGGTCGCACCTACGATTTGAAGTCGGCCTATAAGCAATTTGGTGTTGACGAATTTCATCACAAACACTGTCGCATTGGTGTCCGAAGTCCAGATGGGTCAGTATCGCAATTCTCTGTCGGAGCTCTGCCTTTTGGAGCAACTGGTAGTGTGGCAAGTTTTCTTCGCATTGCTGCTAGTGTTTCCTTCATTGCTATGACTGGCTTGGACATTGTACTTACAAATTTCTTTGATGATTTCACGGTGCTTTGTTCCGCGCATGAGGAGAAGAATGTGGATTTTTATCTGACTGGCCTTTTCAAGATTTTGGGATTAAGTTATGCGGCTGAAGGGGATAAAGCGCCACCTTTTAGTGCAGTCTTTGGATCGCTTGGCATGCTTTTCAACTTATCATCTTTCCAGTCTGGAAGCTTCACTCTGGAGCACACTGCAAAACGTCGTGAGGAGCTTCTTCACACCATTGATGCGCTTTTGCTTGCAGAACGAAGTTTGCCCAAAGACTTGGAAAGACTTCATGGTAGGTTGGTATGGTTTGGATCTTTTGTGTTTGGCAGGCAGATGAACATATCCTTGAGGTCTCTCAACAAGTTTGCTTCATTGAAGAGTCGACATGTAGCAGTTGTAGGTGACCTCAAAGATGCTTTGCAGCACATTCGAGATCGTCTTGTTGCCGCTAGACCTGCTCGCATCACTAAATCGATAAACAGCACTTGGATCATTTTCACAGACGGCGCCTATGAGCCAGGCTCAAACTGTGTGGCTTCAATAGGTGGTGTTTTGATTTCTCCGCAAGGTTCTGTTGTGCATTACTTTGGTGAGAGCTTGAATGACTCGTTGGTTTCGGATTTTGAGAAAGACTCTGATCATCCGATATATGAGCTTGAGATTCTTCCCATTCTTATTTCAGTGAAGTTGTGGTCGTCCCTGATTGCCAACAGTCAGGTGGTATTTTACATTGATAATGAAGCGGCAAGATCGGCATTCATCCAAGGTGTTGGATTCACACCCATTGCAAAGCAAATGACGGTGTGGTATGATACTTTGGAAGTTGATTTAAATTTGATCACTTGGTTTGGAAGGGTTGCTTCGCACAGCAATATTGCCGATGGTCCGTCACGACTTTCTTTCGATGACCCTTTACTCAGGTCGGCAGTCAAATGCAGCTTCACCAATAGAGGTTGAGAGACCACATAAACGATTTATATGGCAGACGTCCATATACATCAATTTGCCCCTTTGGCAATTGGCATTGCCTGGAGAGTTGTAGCATATCTAGCATACCCACAGGTTGGTGAATCTGCTACAGTTAAAGGCATTTTGCATACAAAATGGATATGACATTGTGCAGGCAGCATGATTGTCATAGGGATTGGTTCCCAGCTAGCTTTTCGGGCCACAGTTTTTGTCAGCAGCCTGGGCATGGCATGCCATGCAAGTATAGGATGTGTGATACCTTCACTTCAGACTATTGCAACTGCGCTTGAAAATTCACGTTTTGCTTTAAGATGCTGTTCACCTGCACCGACCGGTTCTGACACTTCCACGCCGGAACTATCAAGGCCCTCCTCCCACCTAGCTTCCTGGAATCTAGCCATAGCAAGTCTTAAAGTTTAGGCCGCCTAGCTTTCAAGGGAAGGCCTTCGTTTGCCAAGCTTTAGCTTTACTTTCGCCAAACCTTCAGGTAAGATCACCCTAGATATTTCGCCAAAGCAAAAAAGTATAAATATATGTATACATATATATGTATATGGATCTAAATGTGCATGTATATATATATATATATTTTTTTACTTGCGATCGATTTTAGATTGACTCGACTAATATAGATGGGAAGAGATTTGGGAATGATAAGCTTTCAACTGCACATGATGTAAACTTCGGATGCTGTCTTGGATGGATTTGGGGATGAAATTCCAGTTTTTTTTTACATGGTATATCCAGGTACGTCGTCCTTGTAAAAGCTTATACATCATCGATCCAAAATCAATGTTTGCCATTGACCCCCACAGCATCATTTTTTCCAAAGGCTTAAGTCTTTTTCATAGTAAAGTCCCGATCCAAAGGTAGCTTGCACACACAGCGTAGTGCTGCAACGTCCTCACGCTCATCGTTCGAGCGTGTGTGTGGGCTGTGATTTTTTTAATGCGCCCAACTAAATCTTCGTCTAGAATACAACCAGTGTATTTAGGATTGGTGTAGCAGAAGTCGAAAACTAAATGCTCCATCTGGTGAAGCTTCGGACGTAGTGGATATTGCAACAATGAATGGTCCAGTGCACTGTTTGCAAGCCCTTAGGTGGAAGATATGGGTGGATAAAAAAAAATCTTTTCTGTGTAGTGAATTCCCCGTGTCCATTTGCTGCACCCAATCAAAACATTACTAGAAGGGGCCAAGGATCAAGTGTAGGAACTGCGAAATTGCATGTAAGCCTGTTGAAATGTATATATTGGATGACTTGTAGGATCCACGATCGGAGGCCAATACTTCCTCAAAGCAGTTTTGATTCAACGCTTATACTGCAACTTCGCAGGGAGTTCTATTGTTTGGTTTAGTATTCACCAAAAAAATTGCCAATAATCTTCGTGCAAGGAA
>OMLO01006055.1_pt1 | contig 10169 bp, 4 predicted proteins | sample 1674811 | NCBI WGS metagenome assembly OMLO01 (sample SAMN06265003, study PRJEB25207) | coral metagenome | isolation source: Coral host | place: Mexico:La Bocana,Puerto Morelos, Mexico | collected 2008-11-13
AGATGGAGCTATCTTGCCCGCTCGGGATACGGGTTATGTCCCGCAAGGAACATTTATCATGTTATGGTGTTTTATCCTGTATAATAAATCCTTTATTGACCAAGCTTGTTCGGTCAAAATGGCTGGATATTTGCCTTTTTTTTGAGTGTTTATGGACCTCGACTTCGTCTCGTCCATAAACAGAACTTGGCCAATATCCATCCATCTTGACCTCACACTAGGTCAATAACCCATATATTTGGGATTCAAAAATTACTTTTCAAAGTTCACAGATTAATTGAGATTACTTGACAGGCAGTTGATTTAATTAGCTACCATCTGAGCCAGTGATTAAGCTAATGAGATACAGCAGCTTGCTTCAAGTGTCATAGCAATTCTTGAAAAGAAAACACCATCCTTTGGTATTTTACAAAATACTGTTACTGTATTAATCCCCTGATGAATTCGCAGCCTTGGATTGGCACCCTTAACAAGCTCTTCCTTTAGTCAATTGAAAATAAAATAGCCTCAGGGTTTGGCAGAAAAAATGTGAATTCCAGCTTGCCCTTTGGACAAGTAGCTCATACATTTTGCTTGCCCTGGGCGACTCCTAGTTGACTGATTAATGATTTAGTTGGCAGATGACTTGCCTGATCTCTTGCTTATTGGGGAAGTGACAACCACAATTTTCTTGCCAAGAATGAAAATCTACTTGACACGGACAATGGAATGACACTTTGTTTGAGCCCTGATTACCTCTCTTTGAATTAAGAGAAAGACACTTCACTTCTGGTGCTACGGACATTAATAAAACTGTACAAAATTAAAGGTGGTCAGTCATGGAAGTTAACAAGAAAAATGTAGCATTGCTTGATGTGTTGCCATAACAATATTTTTAGAGTCTAACCTCTTTTAAGTAGACACAGCTGCAGAGGCAAGAAGTGTCTGTATAGGAGGAGAGGGGTCCACACATGGGAGTTTACAAAGGCACCATTCATATTTTGCGAGGACAATAACTACTGTGGATTAAGCATCTCTTTGCAGGAGGTGCATGTGTCTGCTTACAAGAGTTTGGCTGATGTTCAACTGTGTAATTATAACTGACTTAAACCTTTGATGGACTCTGATTTGTTTTTTTTTAGGTACTGAAAAGAGCAAGAAGAGTGAATTGTAGAAAAGCTGTTTCTAGAGACTGATGCAGAGAGTCAATTTGAAATCCTGATGACAGTTGGTTCTGGTAACCCGCTTGGTGTCATGAGATTGTCATGCTCAAATTATTTAAAATTAGCTAAAAAAGTGAGCTCGGATTATTTTGGAAAAAAAAATTAAAGTGGAGTTTCCAATGTTGAAGATTGGTGTTATTTTTTTTCTGTTTAATTTATAAAGATTCTGGGATACATTTTTAGTTTAAAGTGCCTATGAAATGAAAAATAATTGCAGCTTATTTGACAGGCTTTTCAAAAAAAATAATAATGACATTTTCCTTTTTGGAATATCTTTTTTTGTTTTAGAGATATTGACATTTTTCTGTTATGCAAATTAGAAAAGTGATGTGCAACTAAAATTTCAAAATACTGAATGAACAATATCTCTGGAAATATTGAAGCAGTGTTTTTCAAACTTTTCACCAGAAATGTTTATCACAAAAGACACAAAACGGCACTTGTGCTGTTACCATGACAACAATTCTGCTGCTGGTCCTGTCTTAATTAAAACAACAATTCCCAGTTTTTGTCTTAACCAAGGACCATCTACTCCTGTCAATTTAAGACAATATGGTTACCATGCCTGTTACAAACAGGAGCCTCTGTCCTACTTTAAAGGGTTGAAAATGAGGACATTTGGTTTTTGACAGAAAGAGACTGGAGCCAAGAGAGTTTCCATGACAACAACACTATGGTTATTATTTAGTTTCTTTTGTGATGAACATTTCTGGTGTCAAGTTTGAAGAACACTGCTTTTATATTTCCAGAGATATTCTTTATTCAGTATTTTACAATTTTAGTTGCACAACCTATGACGTCATCACTTTCCTAATTTGCATAATAGAAACATGTCAATATCTCTAAAACGAAAAAATATATTCCAAAAAGGAAAATGTCATTATCATTTTTATTGAAAATCCTGTCGAATAAGCTGCAATTATTTTTCATTTCATAGGCACTTTAAAGTTCAACTGCTGATTATAAAAAAAAATGTTTGGTCATTTGTTATGAATATGTGCAGTTGCAGTGTGGAGACACGGTGGCCTTATGTTGAGTGCAATTGCCTGTAAACAGGCTCCAAGCTCTAGGAGGACCACAGCAAATTGGGTGCTTCACTTCACGCCAAATTTGCTGTGTTTCAGCAAAAGCTTGCAGCCTGTTCGCAGGCTATTAGTGAACTTGCCTCCAGATCGAGCAGTCTGGGTTTGAGCCATGGTTAGGGCTATTGTAGCCTGCATAGCCGATGGGAGCGGGTGCCCGCGCAAACTATGGTCCTGAACATGAGTGCAAAAAGCCACGCAGGTCACCTTGATGTATAAAATGGGTACTAGTGAATTTAGTACTGGGGATAACCCTGTGATGGACTAGTGTCCCTTCCAGGGGGGAGTGGAAATACTCTTAGTCACTTCATGTGGCTACCCAATTCAGAGCATATGCTGACTTTACCTTTTGTGCAGTTACATCAAATATCCAAACCCATCCCATAAAAGGTCATTATAAATTCTGTGGGGTGGCATGGAGAGATCTGAACTAAACTAAACTAGAATTTTCAGAAGAATGATGGAGGGGGGTTAGAGACAAAGAAACCTCTTCTTGTAGGGGTATGGGTGGTTTTGGGTCAAATCAACAACAAACTAGTCATTGATCATTAATTTTAGAAGTGGAACGTTTTGGAGTGCCCAAAACCAAAACTCAGACACTGTAACTAAGTGTGAAAAGATCAGTTCACATAATGAAATAACAGTTTGGTCTGATCAGTTTTCAAACAGGTCCCTCCCTCAAAAAAAAAAAAAAAAAAAAAATTTAGTTAAAAAAATATAAAAAAAGACCCCCCCCAAAAAAAAAAAAAAAAAAAAAAAAAATGAAACAAGAAACAGAGACCATAGAATTCTGTGAACAATTGTGTTTGCCATATTGTGTTGAGAATATGATCTTTAATTTAACTCTTGGTTAGTTATTCATGGAAGTTAACAAATTATTTGTTTATACACTGCACTTTTCATCTCGCAAAATAATGCCATACTAACTGAACCTCATTTTATTTTAGTCATTTACAATAGTACAATAATGTTTAAACAAGAAACAACATCAATCAATGACACTTATGTGTTGTAAATCAAACTAAGGAAAATTGTAACTTTAAAGGTCACACTCATTAGTTGACATGTTACAGGGACATGAAAAAGGACAAACTGCAGAGAAATTTTTCCTTATGTGCAGGACAAAATTTTGTCCCAGCAACATATTGCCTGAAATTCAGCTGGTCTGAATCTGTGCATCATGAACCAAAATGACCCCAATTGTCAATGTCAGATTGAGTGACGAGCTAGAGGACTGTGCTAGGTTAACCTGCTCCATTTACAAGTCTCTTATACTTGGCTACTCTGGCCTCGAGAGTGTTCATGGGCTTGAAGAGGATAAGAAAATAAGTAAGTCAACTTAGCTACATGAAACAAGATAAAGAACACAAGCAATGCCCCCGGCCCTTAAAAACAGAAGGGGTGCTCTTTAAAATGAACAAATGACAATAGGGGTTTTAAACTGGAAAAGTTGATCTGACTTTCCCTGCAAAATGCATCCGATGAGTACACAACAAAGTGGCTTGTCCCTGTTTCAAGTCCCAGCAACATGCCTCCTAATGGGTGACCTTAAAATAAGCATGGCTGTTTTACTCATTTTGACCATAATAAGGCCTACTAAACTTTTATGAAAAGTACAAATAGGAAACAACACACAAAAACAAATTAGTATGATGTTACGTTTGTAAACAAGAGAACAATGAAACAAACAACTGGAAACAGAAGAACTAGTCTAACAAACAATAAAACGTTGACTTGTCCCATCCACTTCTTTTCAGGCAATATTCATGTATGTCAAGGTGAGAAGATGTGCCATGGTTGACCAAAAAGCCTACAAACTACCCTTTACAGCAAAGTAAACCTTACCACATGAACGCACTGCTTAGCAGTGTTCATTTGAAAGGTCACACACTAGAGTTTCATCCAGATTCGAAAGTTAGAAGTGCCTTGTACACCAAACTAAAAATATGTACTATGACTGTACTGCTCAAAAGATTTCATTTGAATGGTCACACATTAGGGTTTCATCCACAGATCTAAAAATTAGTACCACATTGTACAGCATAATAAACAGTACCACATGAAAGTATTGTTCAATAGCTTTCATTTGAATGGTCACACACTAGGGTTTAATTTACAGACTTTAAAGTTTCAATGTTTATACCCTGCAAGGCACATGGTTAGTTGAGGTCCAGCATGTCGGATGGGTTAGTTTCTGGAACAGGCAGCAAAATAACAACAACAGAAATACAATGTAGGTAGAATTAGGTAGGGTGTGAAAATGTAGAATGTAAGTCTAACACCATATTTCCCAAGAAGCTTGAAGAAAATTTATTTCAAGTAGTTTAGTATATTGCTTCAAGACTCACCAATACCACTGGTTAATTTATAAAGCTGACTCTCACAACACTAGTTCACTCAAGTAAGTTACTCAATAATTATTATTGTTATTAATTATTATTACTAACACTTATTATATGGCTTGTTCTTGTGGCCAACATAACATGCACTCTGATTGGCTAATTGTAGGGCATTATTCCCCCATAATACCCACAGGCTCATTATGGACTTACAAAAACAAAGCAAAAATGCCAAACAAATTATTAACCTCAAGTGTTTGGTCTCTACATGATAATGTCAAACCTTGACCTTGCTCTTGCTGAGTCAATATGGCAAAGTCTCGATCTAAGATTTTCCCTAAAGACCTAACTTTTGGTCAACAAGTACTTATTAATGATAATTAAAAGATAACTATATAGTTATTAGATGAATTTTTAAAAGAATTCAAAGAAAAGTAACATTACAGTAAAGTTACAACCAACATGTCACGGTTACGGTACCAATTAGTTATCCATCTTTTGAAATCTACTCCAGAGAAATGTAACAAAACTGTAAAATAATATAATATGAACTAAACGTAAATGCACAACCAAAACAATGATCAATTGCAAGTATTGTTCCATGTGAACAATTTACAGGCATATTTATCACAAAAGAATTCCTCAGAGCTACTACTTTTGGTTAGAACTAAATTTAACTACAATAGATTTTGCAAGTGTTACCAACATAAGTTTACCAACAAAAAATTGATTTCCAAAATAAAGTCATTATGTCACTAAATTTTAAAAAGTAACATACTGCCTAATAATAAAGATCCCTTTGAATCTACACAAAGTTGATACCAACATATGTGCATTCATTGAAGAGTTTGATTTGTCTACGTATCAGCGATCACCTACATGTATAACCACTGACAAGGCCATGCTCTTTCTGGTTTTGTCTTTTTAACTTCTCTGATGAAACTTAGAAACTTTTATTCTATAACACATTAATTTGAACAATGTTGTGGTCATCTTAAGTCTTTTAGGAATCTGGTGACTCAACCAGCATACTTATTATTTTTTCAATACTACTTTTATATCCCGCAAAGGGGGGAGGGGGGACTTGTTGTTGGGGTTAAAAAGCAGTTTTGGTACCTCTCATGGTGACCAGCCTTAAAAGGTCCATAGTGAGAACTTTCACTGTACCTTGAGGGATTTTAGCCGAAAAAGTGCAACAGGGTATTTGACAATCAACTTTACCCTTTGTAGGTATTTGAACCAACTATCTTAATCACTATTGAAAATCATGAAAGTATCAGACAATAAGTTAATAATTGGTTACTTTTTTAGGGGTAAAAAAATTTCAAGCTGCGCCCACAAAGTCACCAAAAATAGAATGACTTAATCCTTCTATTCTTGACTAAAATTTATTTCTATCTTAGTATCAGACCATGTATCAACTAGTTTCCAAAGTACTTACGAGAAACTGTTTTTCTTTTACCTAATTAAATCTAGATCCTAAATTATGTGATATTTTGAGGGAAAATTAGGTGTTGATCACTGCTGATGCTGAAGACAACAAGGAACCTGATAAACGAGTTATTCTGGTTCTACAAGTTCATCATGATCAATAATATCATTTTTATCACAACATGATGATAAATACATCACTGAACTATGTTTTAATACTAATTAAACAATAATAATTAATAAAAATTTCATGTATGAGTTAAAAGGCAAATTACATCTCTACAAATGTATGCATAGTGATAATACTGAATTCAAAATGTTTATATATACACAATACAATGGCAATATGCGACGACAAATGAATTTACTTCTAACAGCTTTTATACTTTTAAACAGTATTGAAATTCTACCAACTTTGCTCAAATGTCAACTTTGACAACCAATATTATTAAAACACCGACAGATTCACAGAGAATCTATTGAGATGTACATGTAGCAGACACCATAAAGATGTTGAGAATAATGTTATCTTAGCCATTAGCATAGCAAGTACTAAGTGCGCATGTGGAATATTCTCCAGTAAGCTTTGCTGTGTTCTGTTATATTCTAAATTTACTCTATACATATATTAATAGTAATTGTGTTACATTATAAACAGTGGTGCACAATTTGCAAAGACCTATTCTTAATGTATATATAATGTCATAAAATTATGTGTCACATTTTATGTAAGCAAGTAGTCTACATGATCAACATACCATTCTCTATACCAACTGTTTGATATCTTTCAATTCTTTTTCCATCTGTCAAAATAATACTTTACATATATACTTCTCAATTCTGTCCATTACACTTTTCCTTCATACCGCCAACCTTTGTAGAGTAGAAGTATATCATACAAGGGTATTTCAGTGTCTTAACGATGCACTCAGTCCACATCATCATTGTTAAATAAATCGTCTGGCGGAACAACATCAGTTGCAATTGGCGCACTTACTACTGGTGGTCTATCATTTTGCAAAGCTGGATCTGCCGCCATGCCGACCATAGTGGGAAGCTCTAATGTTGGGTTTGCCTACAAGAGAAACCTATAATTATTACTCAAGTGGAGGCGAGTTGTATGGGTTGATGTAATGGTTTGTGTGGGGGACCTTACGTCAGAAGGTGCAGAGTTTGTCAGCAAGCTGTCATGGCAATGGTTGTAGGTGGAGGGAAGGAAAGCTTGCTTGGTTGTCTCAGACGTAACTTGACACTCCTTCCACAGTACCTCCTCAATAAGAATGTGCTTGCAGACTAAATGGTCCAGGTTGATGCCTGCTTGGAGTGCTGGCATTATGTTCTTGGGCAAGACTTTTTTTTGATCCTAAGTGATCTATTTACATTCATGCCATCATTGTCATCAGTCCTTATCACACCATTTGACATATAGGTCCTTCACAGTCGCTCTCCATCGGGGGTGAACTTTCATACCATACACTGTATCTTTTCAAAGAAAGTGTGTCTTATCTCCAATGTGCCCCCAATTTATAAATAGCATCTACTGTGCTAGATGTATTTAGCAAACAAATAAAAATACTCATTGCAGGCAAAATTACATGTATTTAGATTGCTTGCCAAAGCACAAAAATGTTTTTATAGGTCCTCCGATCCTACTGCTTTCTATATATAATACTTGATGGATAAGGATTATTTGGATATGTTTGCGACCTCAACATCCCACTTTGCATTTACTTCTAAATTAAAACTCACATTTTTCCTAGGTCTTCCTCTGCTTCGTTTAGGTAGTGATGTGTCTGGAGGAGGCTGTAAATTGAACAACAACAACAGCTTTATTTATTCCTTTTCTTTACATTTACATTAAGTATAATAATAACAATTAAATTAAGGGTAACTGAGGACCTGAAATAAACTGAAGTATGCCAGGTTGCCAGGTTGAACAAAGAGACGCAAGTTTTCACTGCTACTCATTATTCTTAAACATCCAACCATTGTGCAGAAATCTTTTTTGAAATCCCTGTAATGGCAAGTAACATGAAGACAGAAACCCATTTTATAACACACCAAGCTTGTAAGGAAATATTGGTATGTATAAGGGTGACAAGCTTCATATGTTGAGCTGAATTGATCTTGAGATGTTATCCTTGGATAACTGTGTTCAACATTAAGTCAGCACAATTTTGAGTTTCAAACCAAACCAAATCGACATTACTGTTAATGTCAAACTTGATTTACTTTGGCAGCACTAAAACATTGTACTGGGCCCATAAACAAGTTGTTTGGTTGGACAATCAGTATGTTTGAACAGCCAGTTAGTGGCCAGTCAGTCAGTTAGTTGGTTGGTCAATTAATCCTTCAGTTTACCAGTTGGTTAGCCACGTTAAATTTAAGAGAGGGTTAACCGTTCTAGAATGGAAATAACACTAACTGGTGTGAACTATCTAAATTACCCATTTTCGCGGTCTTCCTCTTGGTCTCTTTGGTCCTGTGGAAACTGGCTTGGGCTGATAAATAACCAAGAATATTCTTTTACTTCCAAGTGCAAGAACTGAATTTTGATTATCCCCTTACTCATGCATGTTATTAGAGCTTAAACATGCCCTTTTGAGCACATTTCATACTCCATGCAGTTATTTGGGTCCCAAGTAACCACGATTCCTGCAACCTCTACTCTGTTATACAGACAGTTTGCATGGAGGCAGTCCCCTGCCATATTAAAGTCCCATGTTCACTTGTGCCCCTTCTATCTTGTCCAATCACTCTTCTCTCTTTTTGTTGGAGCACCAAGTGAAAAATATTAATTTTGCCTTGTAAATTCATGGCAATTGTATATTGTGTGAGTTGGTCTGTTAAAGAAGTAAAGTTAAGTCTGCGTATGAGCCAAGTGGCCCATCAGGCTGGAGCTTATTCCAGTTTCTGTAGCATTATATTATATTATCAAGACTAGTTTATCCTAAGTTGAGGAGACCTGACCCATTATAAGCCTTGTGGTTTCTTTCAGGTCTCCTCACCAATTACTTTCTTTAATCCCACTATTTCAATCTTAAGTTGTAAACCTTGTTTTTATTTCTATGGCAAATATATAAATGATAATAAAAAATAATAATAATCCCTCGATGGGATGCTAGTCCATTGCAAGGTTACCCCCAGCATTAAATTTGCTGGTACCCATTTATATACAGGGGAGCAGGGATGGCGCAGTGGTGAGAGCGCTCGCCTCCCACCAATGTGTCCCAGGTTCGATTCCCGGACCCGGCGTCATATGTGGGTTGAGTTTGTTGTTGGTTCTCTTCTCTGCTCCGAGAGGTTTTTCCCCGGGTACTCCGGTTTTCCCCTCTCCTCAAAAACCAACATTTCCAAATTCCAATTCTAGCTTGGAAAGTGTCCCCAATTAGTGCGAAAGCGCTAGAAGACAAGACATGACACTAAAATAAAGTAATTATTATTATTATTATTATTATTATATTTGTGGGTGGAAGGTGGCACTGAGGGAGTAAAGTTTTGTGCCCAAGAACACAACACAATGTTTCTGGCAGAGCTCAAACCCAGACCGCCCAACCATAGACAAGTGAGGCCAGCCACAGGAAAAAATTAGAGATTCCAAGTTGGGATAATATTGGTAAACATGTGTTTAAATAGTCCAATGTTGGAATATTATTGGTATATCCACTAGATACCACTGATATCCCAATATTGGAAAAAGTACTATCGAAATAACATTTCCAATGTTGGTTATTTATTGGTAAATTATTGGAGGGTACATTTAAATTGGGAGATGATTGTGATATCATAAGTATAAACACCAATGATATACCACTCTCAGTGGACAAAGTGATACTAAGATATACCATTATGAGTATTTGATTGGACAATTATTGGAATTTCTCGCAATATTCATACCAATAATGGGCAATTTGGATAATTATTGGAATAACAGAACACAGTTACCAAGTAACTACCAATGATATACCACTGTCAGTAAGCATCTGGATACTAAGAAATACCAAAATGGGTATTTGATTGGACAATTATTGCGCTTTTTGTAGTATATTTGGTGTAAGTCTACATGATGTAGTATGTTTGGTGTAAGTCTACATGACGGGGGAGTTATTAGAGAT
>OMLO01006056.1_pt1 | contig 10169 bp, 10 predicted proteins | sample 1674811 | NCBI WGS metagenome assembly OMLO01 (sample SAMN06265003, study PRJEB25207) | coral metagenome | isolation source: Coral host | place: Mexico:La Bocana,Puerto Morelos, Mexico | collected 2008-11-13
TTGAGTGGTTTGGACCAAAGAGATCATCCAGTGAAAGCATGGGCTGACCTTGGAAAGAAGCAATACAAATACTTCCAAGACTCCCCAGCCAAAGGCCAAAGCTGTGAACAATGCCAATGATTCCAACCCAACAGGTGTTGTTGTGGATTGGTCAGTTGCCTGCAAGAAGGTGGTTGCGAACATTGACCATGCCTTGGGAATCTTTGGCAAGCAGGAAATTCTGTTCGCAAAACTCAAGAATGGCAAGGGCCTGGAGGCTGCTCAGAAAGAAGGCATGCAACCCAAGATGGACGAGGCCTCCCAAGCCATCTCTGTTGTCAAAGATGCCAAGGCTAATTACACAGAAGATGAGGCTGGCCATGGTGTTTTGAAGGAAGCTATGAAGATTTTCGGAGAAAAGCTTCACGCTGCCATTGCGGAGAACAATAAAATGAAGGAATTGAAAGCTCAGAAAAAGAGCAAGTAGATTTCAATATGTGTAGTATGATCCTGGGATTTGTTTTACCAAATTGTGTTTTGTAGTGATATGCACTCAATTCAAATCATTTCATTGAAAAAAATCCACAACAGTACAGTTGTTTTGAATTGAGTGTCTCAGGAGCACACGTAGATATTGCTCGGGTATGATTTGCGAATCATTCCAGGTTTTGCATTTCCAGACTTCATTATGTTTAGAAAATTGAAGCGATCAATCTTGACATCTGCAGACCCCACAAAGTCGAACAAAAGGCCTTTGCATTTGCATGCTTGCCAGGTTTAGAGATCTGTTGTTATTCATTTTGTTCTATGTCTTTGCTTTGTTGCGTTGTGTTTGCAAAGAATCTCAGGAACTGTTGGTCATGCATGGACAAAAGTTTTGCTATATTTATTTTGTTTCACTGCAAAATTTGAATAATTCTCAATGTATGTGTTTCCATATCAAGTCAAAGGGACATTGCTATCCTTCATGATTGTCAGGATTGTATGCGGCAATTTTATGCTGTGTGTTTGGCGCATGATTCTGCATCATTTGAATTTTGCATGTTTTGATCATGATTCTTTGTGTTTTTATGAGTCATTTGGCGCATTGAAGTTTGAAACTCGGTTATCTTCTTGCATGTTGTCAAGTTGTGGTTCTGTCCATGGAAAGAACTTTGCTTCTTATGTAAGTATTATTCGTTTGTTTTTGGATGGCATGATTGGAATTTTGCATGTTTGCATGATTTTTTAATTGCATGATTTGAAATATTTTGTTTGCTTGATTTTGGATTGCAGGAATCACACGCTTTGATTGCGTGATATTTGATTTATTGGTCCTCATGTTTTGATTGCTTGCAGCTGGATTGCATGATTTGCATGGTTGGATTGCCTGATGCTTGATTGTGTGATTTGCATGTTTGCATTGAGTGGTTTTTGATCGCATGATTTGTATGTTTGAACTCTGTATGCATTTGTATGTATTGATCTCATGTTTTGATTTTTTGATTGCAATGGACAGGAATATTTTGTTTATCGCACTGACAGAATTCTATTTAAGTTATCTTTATATTTTAAGTTTGTAACCTTTCTGAATTATTATCGAATTCATTCAAATGTTTGACTTTTGGGATTTTGACTGGTTGGCGATGAAGTGAACACAAATGATCATAAATCTTGAATTAGATCAAAAAAGGGTAATATCAATTGGTATTATCATTTTTGGTAGGCTTGCCAGGTTCCATGTTTTCAGTAATTCATGTTGGGTTACGTTTGTCTCAAGCATTGTTCATATCAAAAACTGTTGTTTCAATCTTTTTATGTATTTACGTGATTCACATCTCTGTAGCATTTATGTTTTCAAAGATATAAATAATGTAGAACTTAATTGGTTTGTCTCTCCAGGTTTGTAAATATAATTAGTTTTTGTTTTATGAATGGATTCTGATTTTTTTTAATGAATTTTGATGATTTTTGATAAAATTTTATGAATTTTTATGATTTTGATGAATTTTTTCTGATTTTTGATGAATTTTATGAATTTCTTATGAATTTTGAAGAACTCTACTGAGTTTTCCTTTTGTTTACAAAAAGAAATAGAGTTCATAAAATTAAAAAAAATCAAAAATACATAAAAATTCAGAAAAAATAATTAAAAAATCAGAATTCATTTAAAAAAATCCAAAAAATCATCAAAATTCATAAAATTCGAAAAAATTCATAAAAGTTCATAAAGTTCATGATCCATATTTACAAGCCTGGAGAAAGAAACCAATCATATTTCTACAGATTGAATCTTTGCAGCCATAATGTCCAAGGTTCAAATCTGGATAGGAAAACATCGATCGTGTGGTAACGTATCTGACCTCACTGCGTTCCTGACTGGCAATGGTCTAGAGTTCCAGAATTTCTAGATAACAGATTGTGGTTTCGAAGCTGGTAGCCTGATTGCAATAGAAGACAGCATTGAATTGATAATCTAATTATATTTTGTTTTCGGCTTCACTAAGGTAAGTACGTCTTCCTCTATGTTCCATTGGATGATGGAGAGCGAATTCTAAGTGACCTTCTTGCGAATGGGTGGAACGCTCGTGGTGGTAACGCAAATATGATTGATTCTAGTTTGCATGTTTTTGATTTTGTGGACAACACTGGATTCTGGTTTGCATGTTTTTGATTTTGTGAACAACACTAGATTCTGGTTTGCATGTTTTTGATTTAGTGAATTCTGGTTTGCATGTTTATCTAAGGAAAGTACCTTGCCTATGCCACCTGCTCCACCTCCTCCACCGGGTGCAATGATTCCAGCCAAGATTGAAATGTGAAAATCTTGTTATTTTTCAATTGTATTCAACAAGCTACACTTGAAAAGGTTGATGCATCGTGCTATTCTTTTGTACATAATTCAATATGTAAATACATTGCACATGTATTGTGCCTTCTGAGGAAAAACCCTGAACAAAGCAGCAGCTCTGTGGTAGATCAAACCGCTCCAGTGTCTTGGCATTGAGAAACAATTGTTTTTGGAACTTTGAAGTTGGCCATATGTTCCTTGTTTACTTGCTGAAACAGAAATCTCGCAAACTAGTGAAACATTTCCACTGTGTTCAATGCCATCAAAACTCCAACACCAAGGATCAGATGATGGATCAAATCGCGCAAGCTCATGAAGACGTGTCTTGCCTCCTAATTTTGGTACTACAACTCTGCAAAAATGTTTTTCCAATTGTGGTATGATATCATTTTTCTTGCTCACGTATCCAAGGAAGTCAAAGCCTTGACTGATTGAAGGCCATAAACAGGAGTTTTGCATGTTTTTGTAGCTTTGCATGATATTGCATGTTTTGTCATTTTGCAAATGTCAATGATGATAAATGTATAGATTGAAAATTATGCGGCAAAATCATGCGCCAGGAGCTGGCAAGGATGAATTCTGAATCTCAACAACATTTGTGACCAAACATGCAGTCTAATCATACAGTGAAAAAATGCAAGAAGACTTCGCAATTTTTCATGTTTTTTTGGTTTCATTACCTGAGGAACAGGTTGCGCTGGTGGAAAAGAACAGAAGCTTGAAGATGGCTTCTTGCTTTGCAAAGATAATTTGCAAAGATACATTATAGTTTCCTTACCAATGGAATACTTGCAAAGAGTGAAGACAATTGGGACTAGAACGTACAAATTCCACTGCAATAAATTTGACCATCTCCTTCTTCACTTAGGAACTCAGTGCCAGCTCAGAGCACGCATGCCTCCTGCAATCTGCTTCTTGAACGCATTGGCTATTGCGATGAACATTTACTCAACACATGTTGGTTGCACTTAGGAAGTCAACACTCTGAAGAGGAAGCTCGAGGAGTCTGAGGTGAGGAAAACAAAAATGTTTGTAGACGGGGCTGATTGCAGGATCCGCCAGCCGTGGTTGACTTGATGGAGAAGGCGTGTTTTTGCAACGGTTGGATTGCATGATTTGAAATATTTGGTTTGCTTGATTTTTGCATGTTTTTGAATTTGGAAAAGCATTGATGAATCCCTCGAGGCTGAGCAGATGCAGGAGACGTTGCTGCAAAAGGACGATGAGATCGCAGAGTTGAACTCCAGGTTGGTCAGTTTGACAAGAAAAACCACTTGGACATGCATACAATATGAATGTAAAGAGAGAGATGCCGTCCACTCTTTTCAAATAATGGGACTGCAACATATTGAGGTTGAGTCATTGAAGAACCGTCAAGCTGATGAAACTCGGCATTTGAACAAAGACTCTTTCATTCCAGTCCTGGATTAGAGCTTGTTTGCATGTTTTCTTCGACATGACTTTGCCATCCATTTCAACAAGCCATGATTTTTACCTGGTACTTTGTTGATTGAAATTGGAATATGCATATTCTGTGACAATTCCATTTGCTGCATGTTCATACTTGTCTTTTGTTTGTTGGTTTCTGCAATTGCATGTTTTGGTTTCGTTCACTTTGAGGAACTGAAGCTGCAAAAGCTGAAGTTTAGGAGGAAACTCTCCAGGGTGAAGGCAGTGGCCAATGAGTCCGAGAGCACTAGCCCTGCGTCCTGAGATTTGAATAAATATGAAGGAAAAAGAAATAAATAAGATCAATTTAAAAAGTATACAGTAAACATTAATATAAAATAGTTATGACTAGATAAAGTTAAACTTTGCAAGGTAGTAAATGGTATATTTCCATTTTTTCAAAGACATGCGATCAAATCCATGCAAACGGTTCAAGCTTACACATGCAAAGTGATCAAGATCAATCATGCAATCAAGTGATGCAAATGAATCAAAAATCAACATGCAAACTGATCAACGCAAACCATGCAAATACATTGATGCTTCTTTACTTCGATCAACAGAAAACATGCAAACTGATGCAAAAAACATGCAAATTCACTTGGTACTTCCTTACTTCAAAATTCAACATGCAAACAAATCAAAACACAAGTCTAGAAATCCAAAGGATACTTATTTTATTTATGTCAGTAATTTGTTGATATTGTCCTTAAATTTTTGAAATGCGTGCTTGCATGATCGGTGTTTTATGATTGCAAAAAAATTGTTTTGATTTACTTTGCATGCTTGCATGATTGGTGTTTTGTGATTGCATGAAGTTTGTTTTGTTTTACTTTGCATGCTTGCATGATTGGTGCTTTGTGATTGCATGATCTTTGTTTTGATTAACTTTGCATGATTGCATGATTGGTGTTTTGTGATTGCGTGATCTTTGTTTTGTTTAACTTTGCATGATTGCATGAATCTTTCTGTTTGCGTTGCATGATTTTACATGTGATTTCATCACATGTTCCTGCTTGATATGACTTGAACTTGCCATGATTTGTGTTGCGCGTGATTTGGAACTTGCATGGTTTCATAACCCGTCATGCTTGTGTTGTCAATTGCAAACAACATGTTGTTTTTCACTTTTGACACTTCCCATATTTGTCTAAACTTGGCCCAAAAGAAAAAGTATTCATCCCGCCCAAACGAAAACGAAAACCAGAATTCAATGAACGCGTGCGTCAGGCAATGTTGGTGCCAGGGGCATCTGGTCGTGCATGTATAGATATTTGTGAAATCATGTCTGGTGAAAAGCAGCCAGCAAATTCTACAAGTTGAAGACTTCATTTTTGCAACCTTTCCGTCAGTGCCTTCAAGAAATTTCTTTAGAAGCCATTGAAGGTGCACCTGTACCTTTTTTGGTGGGTGCACCACAAAAGATTTTGCAACAGTTCTGCAAAACAGAAGATTATTCCAAGCTCATGGATGAGCCCTTGCAAAGGCATTCTGGTAAGCTTACATTCTGTTTGTACCACGATGATTGCATTGCTGGTAACGTGTTGGGACCGTTGAAACAATCCAAATGCACACTTTACTACGGTTCTTTTATCGAATCTTTGCTTTGCTTGATTTAATGTTTTTTGCATATGTTTTTTGCCTGTTTTTGTCATTGCATTAATATAATGTCCCTTGACGCTAGGAATGGCATTGCCATGATCGAGAAGATGCATGGGTTTGTTTGGGAGCTTCACGGAAGGACGTGATTGACAAAGTCAAATCTGGTCACGCTCAAGCCACATCAGCGTTACTACGTTTATGGTTGAATGAAGATACAGAAAATGGATTGGATCTACGACTTTTTGGCGGTAAGATGATCCGATTACAAGTGCAACACATGGGTTTTTTATTAGTGACGCTGAGGCTTAAAGGGCTACCTTCAATCTTCGAGGGGCAGCTGGCATCAAGCCCTGTATTCGGTGCAAAAACATTGTTGCTAAGGACCAAATTACTTGCGCAGAAACTTTCAATTGAGCATTGCATCGGATCCTGACATATTTAGTGCAATTGATCACTTGGCAACAATTGCATCAAAAAAGAGATTGGAACAATTGGAGAAATCATCTGGTATCAGTTGGAGACCTCACGGATTTTGGAATGATCCTGCTGTACGAGATCGCTTGCCTCCAAGCCATATGTTGGGAGATCCAATGCACATATTTTGGGCCAATGGAACAATGAGCTCAGAACTCAATCTTTTCATGATGGCTTTTCAAAAAAGATTTGGCAGTATGGGTCTCTTGACAGATGCCTTGCTTGGGATTGGCTTTGAATCTGCGGGCAAAGGTGCCAAAACCGCACATGTCAAGAAATTGCTGAACCACCAGCTTTTTCAAGGTGCCATGTACAAAGGTTCTGCACGAGACTGCGCGTCTGTGATGTGGTTGATTTGGTTTGCAATCCAAACTTTGCTGATTGGTGAAAAAGTTTTACAAAGCGAAATTGCAAGCTTCTCAGCATGTATCGAACTGTGCCGCGCAATCCGCCGCTTGGCATACTCCACCACAGTGACGGAAAACGATGCACTTATGTTTTCTTCTCAAGTAGATCGTCATCAACATGCGTTTAATGTGGCCTATCCTGACGAAACCAGGCCAAAACACCATCAACGACATCACTTGGTTGACTCGATGCGCACACTCAAAAAATATATACATTGCGAAGCACACGCCACTTTTGTTTGCACGGGTTGACTTTTTGTTGCTGCTCTAAAAGTTGATTAAATGATAATTCTTGTTTTTCTTTCGCATGTTTGCTCCACCAATCTTGTCAGGAAAGCAAGCGCAAATGCTACAAAAGCTTCCTCGCGACACGTTTGCTTGGCCAAATACGGGAAGACAAAGTGTGGCATTCGTCGTTATTGGTCAGGATGTGGGAAGCACAATGTGAATCTTTGCGTTGCCATTCCTTGGCACCTTGCAAATTGTTTGCAGGTCCCAGAATGAGTCTATGTTCCAAGAATACGATTTCTATCGGGACTGTTTGCTATGTGATTCATGCCAAGACATGGTGCTTGGTTGCAACATTATTTGATGATGTTGGCAAAGTGGGTTTTCAGGCTGCAGTATTGCGTTTGAAAGCTACAAACCATTCCACCAGCGTTTTTGAAAATACAAAGATGTTGATCGGGTTTGAACTCAGTTCCAATGTGGACTTGATGATCCCGCCTTGGTGGTTTTACACACATGGTGATATCACAGCCCTTCACTGAAAAAAATGCAGCTAGAAGCCGCTCAAGTTGCATGTTGCAAATTTCTCTTTGTTTCTTGCCTTGCATGTATTGACTGGGTTGCATGTTCTTTTGATTTTATTTTTTGGGCTTGCATGTTGACTTGTGTTACATGTTTTTTCTTTGACAAAAGAAAATTGGATCCTAGTTAGTTTCCAGTTAGTTTCTAATTAGTTTCTAGTTAGAAAATTGCTGATTTGCTTTTTTTCTACCTTCTGCGCTGGTGTATAGATTTTTTGTAAACTACAAACTTGCAAACATAAAGAGGAAAAGCTAACTAGAAACTAACTAGGCTAACTAGGTTACAACTAGAAACTCTAGCTATAAGTTATTTATAACCAGCGCAATGCTTGGTAGGCTTTTGGACTTCCCTTTGCTTCTGGACTTCTTCCCCTGCTGTTGATTCAACATCATTGACATCATCATGAGGGGAGCCATGTCTGAAGGGCTTCCTCCTGAGGCCAAGTTCTGGACCATGACCTTCTGCAGCATGTCATTCGTGTCTCCACTGCTGCCACTCTTGTTCTTGTTGGCCTGAGCTAGATGCCGGGTCCCAGGATTCACCATTGTGCTGCCATCGTCGCTGCTGCTCTCTTCGCCATCGCTCCCCTCGCCCCAAAGCTCTTGAGACATTTGAAGCAACTCCTGTTCCATCTTTCTTTGGCTGCCACTGCTTTTCTCTTTGTCTTTCCCTGGTAGTCTTTCGGTCTCGCTGCTCTCGATTCCTTGTGAGGCAAGGGTCTTCCAAGCAGCCACTGCTCGGGCAAATTTTGGAGCTTGCCCTCCGGTAGCATTCTCCCATCCAGCCGGCAAGACTGAAGAAACCGAGTCCACTGGCACTTTGATGAACCCCAAAGGGGAACTTCCACTAGCTTTCTCACTAACAACCGCGTTGGAAACTTCTTTGGCTAATGAAGGATCAATTCCCTTCTTCCACAACCGTGCCTTTGACTCTGGTCTTCCCTGATTCGCCCTTGCGCACCAAAAACACGTTATCTCCAGCGCACCATGGCGACCTAACTTACCCACAGTTGATCTTGAAACAGCGCCCACCAAACAATCTATTCCACCAGTTTCTTCACAAGCTTTCTTAGAACACTGGCGCATGAATGTCAGCGTCATTAATACCGACACCTACATCTTCTTGCAGGCCTTAATTTCAGCTTTTCCAGAAAATCAGCCCTGTAGGGCTTGGTCAGGCACTTCAGCTTGCAGGCTGATTCCTCTAGTCGGGTCAAATTTCCGAAAGGAAACAGAATAAACAATGTGTTGGATAGGGCCTTGGTGGGCTCAAGATTGGGACGCCAGTGTTTTGTTGGCGCTTGGTCATTGCAAGGCCCCCCCCCCAGTGCTTTGCAGGATGGATACTGTACAAAGCGGGAGGCTCTCTAACGATTCACTGCCTGCATCTAGTGAATCTTGAGAAGTTAGCCTGGCGAAGCTCAAGGATAGAAAGGCGAGTGGTAGGCCTTGCAAATTAACTAGTTGAAACTGATGGCAGATTTTTCCTATGTTTCAGCAGCAGGCAGGTCTGCGTTGGAGCAGCAAGGTGCAGATTTTGGGTGTAGTCAAACAAACCCAAACCCTGAGTCTCTTTTTCTACTAAATTTACTAACCGAAAATTTACGTAATTTTTGCCATTTACTAAGGCAAATTTTGGTAAAAAGTTATCCCACCTAAAAACTAAATTAGTTTTTAGTAATCTTACGGAATAAATTGAATTTAATTTAGTAACCTTACTAAATTAATTCAGTAAAATAACTGAATTTTTGGTAGTTGAATTTTCACAGAATTTTGCATGTTTTTTTGCCATGGGCGTTTGAAAAAAAGGAAACTGTTTCCATCAACAAGTGATGATAAATTGAGAAGGCTGCAACAAATTTGCAACACTTGAAGGTTTTGCATGACTATTTTGTTTGGGTTGTTTCCTTTTTTGGAAAATTTTGTCAGTAAAGAACATGTAGCATACAAGTAATGCACAAGCGATGCGCAAAAGTCTTTCAATTAATTGACAAGTAATGCACAAGTAATACTCAAACATTTCACAAGTACTGCACAGGTCATGCACAAGCCATGTCATGAGATTGGGGACCGGAAATGTTGAAGTCGCAGCCGTTCTGAAGCAACTGCAGGAGGAGGTCATTGGTGACTAAAGGCACACAAGTCGTCTAGTGGTCAGATGAAGAAAATATGAAAAAGGATGGGAGGAAACCGCAGTAGTTGACCTTTAGGAATGTGTTTTTGGCACGCTTCAGACACTGGGTATCAACATGAGATAGAGGGACAGAGGTGTATCTGTATAGCCACTTGGGCTGACCTTTAGTTTCTTTGAGTTTGTCATCTCAAAACCACTGGAGGCAAATTCTACTTTAGCGTGGTTATCAGCATGGGAAGGAGAGGGAGGTGTAGCCACTTAAGCTTACATTTGGCTTACTTGAGTTTGCCCCATGTCAAAATTCACTAAGGTTTGAATTATTTGGTTCATGTAACTCGCCTGTTACTTCATTTTTTGTGTTGATGAGCTCATTCAGTCTTACTAAGTACTTTAACTTATGGTTTCTTGAGACCCCCTTTGTTACTTCCAACATGTTCCTGTTGGAATCTCAGAGTTTGTGGCATTGGCATGTGGCGCCCGGAAAA
>OMLO01006057.1_pt1 | contig 10168 bp, 3 predicted proteins | sample 1674811 | NCBI WGS metagenome assembly OMLO01 (sample SAMN06265003, study PRJEB25207) | coral metagenome | isolation source: Coral host | place: Mexico:La Bocana,Puerto Morelos, Mexico | collected 2008-11-13
ACGACTTACAATTCTGAACAATACGAGGTTGTCTGAGGTAGTATTTTCCTCGGAATTAATGTTAAGTTGGCTTCAGTTAGCAAAGCCTCCGATACTGATCATCATTTGTTTACCCAGACAGAGCTCAAAGAAGATATTGTCTTTTTTCGGATTACATGGCACGGCGGAGAAGGCCAAGTACAAGTCTGTTTATTTACCTACAAAGGCAGTGCTTTTATAATATCGACCTCAGCAGGCTTATACTAGACAGCAGTACTGCGGCGCTTACTTTGCATGTAGACAGTTAACGCCTTAGCGACATTCCTCAAACAGTCTTACATGCCATTCATTGCGGTACTGCTTTTTATGATTTAAGTCTGCTGTCCTATTTTTAACCACTTTGAAACATGTTAAAGTGCACCTAATATCCCATTTTTTTTTCCTTTAATGAAACTGATAGATTGATAAAATCCCCACTTTTCTACAAGCGTTCAAGCTTTATTTCCTGTGCCCCATGACCGAGCATAGTGGGATCTGGGTCGGGCTTCTTGTGATGTCATCGACGGGCATGGCTCAAAACACTCAAGAGACGTTTGGCTGGGTTTTGAGCGCTGAGAAAATATATTTAGGGTATTTGTGGTTCATGTTTTATCAAAAATGGGGAAGACTTTTTTTAAAATGAAAGAAGTGTATCATTTAGCAATACAATTCGGAGTTCATCTACGATTAGGAGGACTGTTACGATGTAAATATCATGCTTCTTCTATTTGAAGTGCAGGTCGCCAGTCGCGCTCGTCACACTGCAAGTCACGATCGACAATTTGCCGGCCTGTTTGGCTAACCTACCTACAACACTTCTTTTACTCTAAGCGAAAACTTAGTAGTTCTTTAGCTTCCTTTCAGCGCTACAATCGCCGTTGGGTCGAATCTAAATGGGTTGTTTTACTTTCCTCATATACTTATCAATGCTTGATTCGTTTTCATTTTGTAACTGAGATATATTTCGTTGCTCAAAGAACGAAACAAATGTGTATGCAGAAGAGCCTGGTGCGTGGCTCGTTCTGCAGTTCGAAGCTAATCTTAATCGCCTCATTGTAGGACATACGTGTCGTCGACTATTCGTTCAGAAAGCTCTCTCGTTCTCGAGGAAAGGAATTCGATGCGTATAATTTGCCTTATAATTATCTCACCTAGCTTCCATTATTTTGGTCTGAGGCTCGTTTGAATTGAATAGTCAGATGGCTCCCAGCTTATCTGAAATTCGTGTCTTAGCTAGCTTGACAATGTCGAGCTTTGCACTGCAAGCTGGAGAAGAATATACTGTAATTTGTTTATATCAACTAAGTTGAAAATGTAAATTGGCCACCGTAACGACCTTTTCACCGTTGAGCTTTTCAACTCGTTAGGGTGGCCAATTTATATTTTCAACTTAGTGATATAACCAAATTACCTTGTTAACCCCACCGACGCAGCACCGCAGTTTCTTTAGAAACTTTCACCCTTGAAGAATATACCTTGGTTTTTACAGCAGCGGTACGGTCCGAGATCGAAAAACTGCTCTATGGCTCCCTCCTGCGGTCCGACTTCACAGACGTCAGCACTCTTCTTTCGTCTTTTTCTCGCTTCTGGACGAGTGTTATTGAAATAAAGGTATTGAATGAAAGTACTGCACTGCGAATCCCTCCAAAAACAGATCTTCCTTGCATTGTGCAACGGTTTTGAATCACGCTATCGCATGTTCGCATACTTTCTTCATCAGACCAAAACAATCTTACTCCTTCGATGACGTCACAGGCCAACTTCGCTAATACTCGGTCGGGGGCTAATTTCACGGACTTTGAAAATTCATAGAAAATTAATGAAAATAGCTGCAACGATAATTTTTTCGTTTTGTAGATCAGAACAACGAGGAGATTTATATAAGCTAAAAAGGTTTTGGGAGTTAGTTGAACTTTAAGAATGCTATTGAGTTTTCTTAGTTTTCACAATTTGTTAGAAATGATGCTTTGTTACAGACGGTTTAACTCTGAAAACATCCGTAGTAAATGACCTTCAATATCAGGTTGAACCAACACGCAGACGTTCTTATCCCACTCTTACCATCCCCACCCCCAATCAAAGGCTCCTTGATCCAGCTCGTGGATGAATGGGCCAAATTCAAGGTGACTTTTATTTCTGTGAGTGTTTGTGCGAAACTATACATATAAAAATGTATATCACTGAACGTTCATTCTCATGAAATTCAAGTCATTCTCGTGTGAAACGTATTGCACGAGTACTCGTTCTGAAAAAGAGACAAATGACAACTCTGAAGTGGAATTAAATTCTGCATATAAACCAAGTGCCCCATCCTGACCTGGCAATTATCCCAGTTTCTATAACATAAAGCGGCTAGGGGCATTTCTACTACCACCCCCCCCAACATTTAATTCGCCAGTACCCATTTATACAACTATGTGGAAAGAGGCACTGTGAGAGTTAAGTGTCTTGCCCAAGTACACAGTACAGTGATACCAGCCAGAACGCTAAGACTTCTCAAAATAGAAAAGAAATACCAAAATCAAATATTAGGTTATCCTGACACAGACTGTTTATAAATTTCAAATCATGGATGATAATTAATTTTGATTGGAACTGGGATATTGTTCAGTATTATTTTAACTTGTACATAATGTTGTGTTAAAAAATAACAACAGTCTGTTGCACAATGAAATCATAAATCAGAGTTCATCATATTCACCAGTCAGTCCAATTTGAGACTAATTCGTTGCTGTTGATTATACTAGATGTACATGATAAGGACATTTGTTTTTAGACAATGAACTTGAGAATGCTAAGACTGCCAAGAGTACTTTGCCCAATTTCAGTTATAAGTGGATATTGTTTACTTCAAGCTTTGTCAAGAATAAGCAATTTGATTTTAGCTTGCTGGTAAATGAGGACTTTAAAGAAAGAAAACTATTTCCTTCAATATTGTAAGACTCATTTCAGACAGTTTTTTTAACCTAGAACTCGAAGTGAAGTGGATGGTTTAATTTGCTTTATGGTTGCGCGTTGAATTTTTTTGGATAGTGATTTCGTCGCGCTCATGTCTGTCGCGCTTTTGTCGCGCACTTTTTATCCCTCTGTGGAAGCGCAATGTACTCTGGGAGTTGTTGTTTGTAGGTTCAGCGGAGTGCTTTTAATTCTAGCTTTTAAAAGATGATTTAGGGGTGGATTTTGGTTTACAAAGTATGGGATAAATTTGTTTTCACGGGCAAACTCATAATAAGAGCATACGCTCCATATCGTACAGGTTTAGATAGGCAAGTCAGGCGATAGGTGAAGGCTTTCCTTTGTTGCTGGAGCGCTGTTCAGGCTGGACCTTCGCCTATCTTGATGTGAATTGAATTAGTACTGTCTACTTTTCGTTTGCGGTGTTCCTTTTCAGTTTGTAGAATCTGCGGAGTGCCTTTTATTTCATCTTTTAAACCAAGATTTTGAGTGAAAGGTGCTCGACAAACTCGTTCCAGGCTCTTGATTTATCGGCCAAAAATGCCCGCCTTTTTTAGTTGCCCCTCGTCAGATCAAAAACCTTCTCGGAGACGATTGAACACTCTTGGACAAAAACAATACTTAGCAGCGGAGGTAGGAGAAAAAGGTACAAGTGTACTGACGAAGTCCAACTCAAGCCATTGTAATCATAATGTACAAAGTAAAATATGGTCTGGTGCCCTCTTTCAGTGCGGACTAGTTGTTACTTCTCAATATTATTTTAGAAATTCTGATCTCAACATTCTCAGATTTTAGACTGTTGCTTATGGCAAACATACCGTGATTTATCTACCCCCTGTCATTTGGTCCAAAATCGACAAATTTATTCGATAGCCGAGTGAATCATTCGACATTTTCAAAAAGCACATTAAATTGGTCAATTGGTTAGTCTGCTGGACAATACATTTAAAGATTGTTTTATTCTAATGTAATAATTAAGTCACTTCAACACATTGCTTATTGTCCGCTTTATATATTTCTCATTACTTACACATGTACAGATATTTTATATTTTTATTATTTAGTAGGTAATCGATTGTCCCTAATTTGTGCACATTGTACGCTAGCGATTTTTGACCCCGTTTTTGACTCAATAATAAAGTTCTTACTTTACTTTCTTACTTACTCTCTCTAAATAAACCGCTTTTACAATTTTTTCCGAGGCGAATAGCTAAAAAAGAACCTCGCTTAGCTGTACATATCAGAGATAGTTTTTGGGTTTCTTGAGGGAACGTAACCAGAGCCGTTTGTAAACAGTGAATAATGATTGCAGCACATCGCATGCGTGATGTTTCGAGGGCGTACGTCTTTTAAATTATGCATTCGGTCCGTTGATTGAGAAAAAGAAATCTAAAACTTCAAATCACATTACTACTAAATTGCTATTAATTGCTAAGTAACTCTGGCATTCTCATCTCTTTGCATCTATTGGTAAAAAAATAATTGGAGATTGGTAAGAAAAAAAAAATATATAGCTGCTTTAGTAGACAATGAGAGTTTTTCCCCGTCACTGAAAAAACAAGATTAAATCTAAATGTCCAATACTCAGACTCCTAACAATGCTAAATAAATATAGTTTGAAAACTCATTTTCTGAACTTGGCTTCCTGGATTATTCAGCTTACCAATCCCCCAGCAGGTGTATCAGCTGTACATAATGCTAACATTGAAACCAACGTGGAGAAGGCGTGCAGGCTGGCATGCGTACTGCTGCTATGACAACACTAGAGGCGCGCACTGGGAAGGCATGATGAACTCCTATGAAAAGACTACAGACCAAGGCTACTCAGTGCTGCTGCGAGCGCCCATTCACGCGGTTAGACTAAGTCCTCTGATCTCAGCAGCTGTAACCTCATTTCCGCATTTGAACAACCTTCTCAGCTGCGATCGAAAATCCTTCTTGAGTAGGGCGTACACAAGAAAATTAAGAGCACAGTTCACATGCACCATTAGAATGGAAGCGAGAGAAACATTTGGAGATGGAGAACATAGTTTGAAATTTGAACAGAAGGATACATATATATTAGTGAAATAACAAGCTACAAACAGTAATATGATTATCCCTAGAATTTTAGCGGAGACACGTTCTTGCTCGTTTCTGCAAGCTACGCGAGAGGACGTGTTGAATGATAACTGCGCTCTTAGAGAAGCTACGTGTCGAGAATGCTTACGAATGACTATCAAAATCTTTACGTAAATCACTAAAAACAGAAGGCAAGAGAACACTCCAAACCACAAATCGATTACGACGCTATAATAGGCATCTACTTTGCTCCTTAAATCATTATCATATAGCCATGAAAGGCGAATGGATGAAGCGAGCAGTGATGTGATCCAAGGTAAAGATACTAAGATTAGCGTTCGCTTGGTTGTCATACGCGTTATATACTTAAAAGGGCATACGATGGCGTTATAGCGGTCCCAGGTCATTGCCCATAAGTTTAAAGTCGAGGCGTACAATAAAAAGTTGTAGACGACAAGCTCAGGGCGCCAGTCACACCTCGTCCAGTAGGAGCAAGTTAATCCAGTTGGTGTGATTACAAGCCCGACATAAAAGTCTGATACGGCGAGAGATAGCACAAACCAGTTACAAGTCACTTGGAGACTCTTTCTTGTCGTTATTAAGAAAATAACGAGTCCATTGCCCAAAACCGTGACGAGGGAGATAATTATCCGTAAAGACCAGTACCAAGTTATTTGCGGTTCAAGAGAAAAGTGCTTTTGCAAAGGATGGCTTCCTATCTCTGTTGTGTTATTCATCGCACTTGAGTTTGCTATCAATGGTCGGATGCAAGCAACTTTCACACTCAGGTCTTTCCCAACTAATTCTTCTTCTTTTGTGCCGTTTCCTTTTTAGCTGATCATGAATGCAGCTATATTATGAAAGAGCCTCCACTAAAATATTTGAAGGCCAGTATGAAATTAAACGACGCGACTATTTAAAGAAAGTCAATTCACAAAGTAGCAGGCCTCAGAAAAACTGAATTCAACATAATACACACCGTTCAGTCATCGCCTTTCCCTATTTTTAACTGAGTAAATGTTTAACACCGTCGATTGCTCCGACGTCTGTCCGGTTCATGCTTTCCACAGATAATCTTATGGCGAGAAATAAATGACAATTTTCATGAGTAAATAAAATCACGACACATTCAAACTATTGTGCAAGCTTGTTAATACGTTTATCCTACCTGATTTGAATAACTTCTCCACCCAAAAAAATGCGATAGGAACAAAATAGCGCGCAGTAGTTTTTCCAGTTAAATTCGTCGACAGTAGATTGCATTAAAGAGCTATTTATTGCGAGTTCCTCTTTTGAACTAAGTTTGTATTAATTTGCATTAAGACGAGCAGAGTAATAAGACACTGAACTGAAATATTTACTTTTATATATAAATTGCGTCTGTGAACAATAAGCTGATTAAAGAGTAAAAAAAATAATAATTGTAAAAACTAAAACTGAGAGCGACGACGACAGCAAAAAAATGAATCGAATTCCAGCTTACCATGTGAGGAGACAGTTGTTCGTTACCTTAGCTTGCGTTTTAATTGTGCGTAGTAAAGCAAAAACAAAAAAGAAACGACTTATTATTTCTCAAATGCTGTAGAAGTGGAGACTGTGTTTACTTTTGTCAGAGTCATGAGGGAGCCTAAAACACTTAGCAAATATAGTATATTATGTTTCTTTCCGTCATTTAGACGTCAGCCTTTTCCCATGTCAATGAATTCGACTTGACGAATAAAAATTAATGTTTATATTTATTTTAGAAAACTAAAAATGAAAAAAAGCAATTAAACGAAAGCAAGGCACTAAATGAAATAGAGAAAAAACTAAATAATCTCACGGTCGTTTTATTCTGTTTTTAAATTCAATGTACTTTATAATCTTCTCAGTCACTGGTCAAATACTTGAACCCCTCCTCACCTGTTTTATTCCAGCGAAGTCTATCATAATAACTGGATGGACATTTCTTATGATGACAACTTCATCGAGTTAATCGCAGGTGTAAAGTTCACAAGCGACGATTTGGAGTCGAATTTGAAAAGTTTGAATAGCTTTATTGCTTTTTATCTCAATCAGTAGTTACAGTTTTTAATATTATTTATAATTAATATTTGTTATTATTCCACTCCTTATAATGATTATTTTTATATGACGGCGACAATTGCTTTCCTATTGGCTGAGAGCAGATGAGACCAATTCATCGTTGATTTATAATTAAGTTATAATATAGATAGGATCTGGCGCACGCTCTGATTGGTCAAAACCCATGTTTTATCAGAGTACAAAAGAGAGAAAAGTGTGTTTTATTGTTTTTATGCCACATTATCTCTATATCATAAAGCAAATGAAGAACCTAAGCCGTATAATTACACTGTGATAAGACACTCCGGACAATCGAGAACACTCGAGAAATGTAGAAAACACTCGACTGCGGCTCTCAAACTGCCGTCGTGTACCACGGCGGCCCAGACATGGCATGCTGCAATTTTTAAGAATGTTTGCTCCAATTTTAAATAATTTTCTACAAACAAATAAAAACTTGCAACGTAATTAGAATACTGGCAAACAAAACAGAAATTGTTGTTGCTCTCGTGAGCAAACAAACATGTAAGCAAACATGTAAGCAGTCTCCCAGTTTGTTCGATTGAAAGAGAGAGCAATAATGTATGTTTCTTTTGAACATTTATAACATATTAGAAAACCGCCCTAGGAAAATACGCGCGCTGATTGGATTGGGGGGGGGGGGTCCACCGGTAACACCACGTATCTAGGTAAGAGAGTAAATTCATCATATAGGCATATAGGCCTACCACCCAGGGTAATCCCTCTAAGTTATTTTCAGACATGATACACACTCTTCCAAGGATCTTACTCGCGCAATGCGTGGACAGCTCAACGCCTTATTCGCAACTAGCTAAGACGAAGTGGTTGGAAATATTTTGATTTCATAGCACTGATGTTTTCTGCACTCAAAGACGTTTTTTGTTTGACTTGGCTTTCGCTTGCTTTGTGCTCGGTTGGTTGTTAGTTATTTTGCTGTTCAAGGACTGACAGTTGCTTTACGCGCATGCGTTATTATTATTTGTTCATTTCTTTGCCGTTCTTTACAAAACAACAGCATAAAAAGGCTAAATTCTGCGTATTCGAAAGGACATGGATTACTTTGGCGGCCTATATGGGGAATTCACTCTCTCTTGGAGCGGTTAAATCCAATAAAGTGACTTACGTTGGTTTTGCTTGTTTTGATAAGTACAATTAAATCTATTTCCGTGAAAATAATCCAGTCTTTTACAAATACAGCTTATTTGCATTTCGGAGACATTAGGAGTCTTATTAATTTTGCATTTTTACTAAAATTTTCTCTTTTCTAATATTCCTAGCCTACTTTAATTGTATTTAATATTATATAATACACGCAATAAAACACGCAAGGTTTGATTGCATGTTAGCAAACATGTTTTTAACATTTTTTTAACATTTAATTTTTTTTTGAATCAAAAAAAAAATAATAATAACTGCTTAGGAGGTGGCGAGAGCCGAAAACATAAGTCTTTCTTTAACATAAAGAAATAAATTTTAATTAAAATCTAATGACCATAATTTTAAATTTAATGGAAAAAGGCTTTTCTTGAACTTTGTTTCCGTTTATTGATCCCTTTACCGTTCAAATAGTCTGGACAGTTAAAAACGTGTACAGTACTATGTTTAATTTGACTGAATGTTTCCATGCAGGCAGCTGTTTAGAGTAATAACGACATGTTTACTGCACGCTGGGCCATAGTTCGGGTTTATATTCTTGTTGCTGAATATTTGTAAAAAAAAAGTCGAAAAGCTTAAGTTCACTCAAGGACTAGATAGATTGTCAGTTGCAGGTGAGTGACTAACAGAACAAGACTAGTTCTGCTTTTAAAATGTCCTTACTGGTCGGTAGTCTGTTCATGTCTTCAGTATTTTGTATGTTACATTCGACTAGAAGAACCGTTTTTGAGAAAGTTTCCACAGACGATCTCGTTATTAACGAAACACATTGTTCGACGTAGGTTTGGCTGAAGTAAAAAAACAAGTACAAAATAACATGAAACTTTAATTTTGCCAAACATTTATTTATGTCTTCCTCAATCTGATATGAGTTTCATTCTTTCTCCGTCCGTTTGAAGCAATTTAGCTCCAGTGAATTGTGGATATACTCCATTTATTCAATTTTTCTTTACGATCCTAAGGTATTATTTGTTACCTTCAGTTCCAGAGGTTCCATCACGTAGCGACAAAACAGAGAAGCTGAAATAAAAGGATTATTTACTTTTCTTGATCGCAGTCAGTTAAAATAGGATAAAAATATATAGAGAGATTCACAATGTTTAGAAAAAGTTATTTATTCATTATAAATTACGTCTGCATTTCCAGATTATTCCTACGAATGTGGGTAGGAAAAAGAAACCATTATTATTTATACAACGATTGAATACAAAGACGAAATACGAGTTTTCAGTTGAAACATCGACTAGCGAGGCACAGCTGAACTAACGAGGCAAAATAAAAGGACAAATAGTTACACTGGCCCTGAGAAACAGAATAAGAAAGGATAAGTGACAGTTACGTGTCAGGAGATTTAAACGTATTTTAAATGTCGTCTTTTGTTTTTCTTTTTTTTTTTCAAGAGTCATTTTTAGTTTGTAACTAGTGATGTAACCGGCGTAAAGCGCATTTGATAGTTCACATGAAATTTGCATTAAGAAAAATTTTACTTGGAGCCAAAATGTTTTCCCAGGTTTCTGGTACGAGTTACGAGTTCCAAAGAAAAAAGGATGTAAAAGGAAGTACTTCGTTCTAAGGATTTTATGTCGCTCTCTCTGTTTTGGTTATTGCTAACAGTGGGTGTGATGTAGGGTTAGTTAACACCTTTTCATCAGAGCAGTTTTCAACTGAGATTTGTAAACAATTAAAACCACTCAGGCCAATCAAAAATGGCGCAAACAATACAAACAATCAAAACCTTAGCCGACGTAAAGCGCGTGGAAACGAGTACAAGTGAGTCAGGATTGGCTTTGGTTTTAATTCTGAGAGGATCAAAACATATAGCGCGAGCTTCTTGGGAAGGCCAATCGTGTAGCGAAGTTGATGCAAAATTAATTATTTTTGACAATCAAACGAA
>OMLO01006058.1_pt1 | contig 10168 bp, 3 predicted proteins | sample 1674811 | NCBI WGS metagenome assembly OMLO01 (sample SAMN06265003, study PRJEB25207) | coral metagenome | isolation source: Coral host | place: Mexico:La Bocana,Puerto Morelos, Mexico | collected 2008-11-13
CACAGCAAACTACACAGCTGTGTACTTTTGAGACCAAAACTACACAGCAAACTACACAGCTGTGTACTTTAGAAACCAAAACTACACAGCAAACTACACAGCTGTGTACTTTTGAGACCAAAACTACACAGCAAACTACACAGCTGTGTACTTTAGAAACCCAAACTACACAGCAAACTACACAGCTGTGTACTTTTGATACCAAAACTACACAGCAAACTACACAGCTGTGTACTTTGGTGTGTAGTTTTGATCTCACATTTTTCTTTTTTTTCTCATCCCTGTAGCCGACGAAAGCTTCCAAGTCCAAAACACCAAAAAAAATCAAGAATTCGGAATCTTCGTCTCAAAGATTTCCACTCAAAAACTTGAAGTTAAAAAAACTCAAGTTTTCCAACTTAAAAATTTTTAAAAACTGCCATGGATTTTGTTTGTTTTTTTCAAATTAGTGTTTTTGAAAAAACTTGTTTTGTTCAAAACAAATGTGAATTTGAGATGACGTTTTGCTTCAAAGGACTTATTTATCTTGATTTTTGGCCGTAAATTTTCAAACAGTAAACCTTCTGCCGTAAAGTTGCCAGAGCAAACATTTTTTTCTAAGAAGTCTTTGCAGTAAAAGAAATCCGCTATTTTTTCCTGCCAATTTCTTTCCCAGCAAAAAATAAATAGAACAATTTCTCCTCCCAAATCCCCCCAAGTCCGCCCAGATCCTCCCAAATCTCAAAAGATATCTCTACCAAAAAAAAAGTCTAATCAATCTCTACCAAAAGATTCTCTGCGGACAACTTCGTTCGAAAAATATCAGAAGAGTAGTTCTCGACTCTCGACCAAACAATTTTGAAGAGAAAGTTCTTCCAAAAAACTCTGAAGAGACAGTATTTGCCAAAAAAATGCAGAGACATCTCAAGTGAAGAACTCTCAGGTACAACATGGCAAAATAAAAGGTTCACCTGATATACTTTCTTGTTTTTTCGTACCAGGATTTTGTGAACCCAAGGCCCCAAATTTTTTGCGAACCCAAGACCCAACAAATTTTATGAGCCTAAGGCCCACAAATTTTGATGGGCCCAAAGCACCGCAAACTTTATGCACCCAAGGCCTTAAACAATTTATGCGCCCAACACCCCACAAACTTTTTGAACCCAAGGCCCCATAAACTTTACGAACCCAAGACCCCACAAAGTGTGTAAACCTAAGGCCCCACAAAAGCTTATGAGCCCCACACCCCACAAACATTGTCAACCCAAGGCCCCATAAATTCTATGAACCTAAGGCCCCATGAGCCCAAGACCCCACAAATTGCGTAAACCTAAGGCCCCACAAATTTTATGAGCCCAAGGCCCCACAAACTTTATTCACCTAAGGCTCTATAAATCCTTTGAACCCACGACCCACAAATTGTATAAACCTAAGGCCCCAAAAAATTTATGAGCCCAACACCCCACAAACATTGTGAACCCAAGGCCCCATAAATTCTATCAACTTAAGGCCCCATAAACTTTCTGAACCTAAGGCCCCACAAATTGTATAAACCTAAGGCCCCACAATTTTTGTTGAGCCCAAAACCCGACAAACTTTATGAACCTACGGCTCTATAAATTTAATGAGCGCAAGACCCCACAAATTTTATGTGCCCAAGGCCCCACAAACTTCAGGGGAAATGTTAGGTAAAAAATGCCTGCCTAGACACTACCAGAAAATTTTTGAAGATACACCTCTACCAAAGAATTTTGGACGATAAATTCTCGACCAAAAATGTTGAGGAGAAATCTCCACCAAAACACTTTCGAAAGAAACCTCTACCAAAGAGATTTTGTTTGGTAGAGATTTTTTGTTAGGTTTTATTTGGTAGAGATTTTTCGTTCGATAACTCTGGTAGAAATTGGGTTGTCAAATACTTTGTGGTAGAGGTTTCTATCTCAATTTTTTGGGTAGAGATATCTTTTCAGAGATTTATTTTGTGCAAGTTTCTCTTTAGAATCTGTTCGTGGAAAACTTGTTTGAAAGAATGTTTGGTAGAATTATTTTGGGAAAACTTCTTGGGTGGAAATTTTACTAGCAGACATCTCTTGATAGAGGCCTTTCTTCATTTTTGTAAAAAAAAACCAATCACTGAAAGCCATTGTTTTTGGAATGGACATGGAAAGGTTGAAACCTTTGATATAGCAAGGTAAAGACCATATATACGTAAAATATATATATATACACATTTCGATAGTGATGGTAAAAACCATAAATATAGGATTGTAAAGACTGTACATTTAGATTCGTAGGCAAATGACTGCATGAACACACATATTTTATTTGAATGTTGATATGTTTAATGTCACGACCATATATATGTTGAGGCTGGGAGGCCACCAGAGTGCAGTTTTTTAAATTGATTTATGAAATTGAAAGATCACAAGTTATCACAAGTTTTCATCATCATATAAAAATAAAGACATGAAATTTGACTATGATAAAAAAATGCGTTGTTCCCTAAAGTAAACTTGTTTCATTTGAATCAATTAGCTTTCCTTATATAATAACCTTTCCACAAGCACAAGCTACCATCTTTTCAGAAGATTGTTGAAAGGTGACTATTCTAATGTTCAATCTTATTGAAAGTCATCTCTATTTACTGTTCTTAAACAACAAGTCTTTTTCAGGAGCCTTTGCTATTTGAAGTGATGTTTCTTAAACTAGAACTATTGCCGTCTCTTTTGTGGAGCAGTTCTACTTTAAAAAGAACCTTCGTTCAATCACCCAAAACCTTTATTTTTGAAAATGAGTCGTTTTTCTTTGAGATTTAAGATGTAGTTGTAGGGGAGGCTTCATTTGAAATTCTAAGTAGAACAATATAAATATTGTTTGGGTATATTGAGAGTAACATATGTTAACAACATGTGTCTTTTTCTTTTTCATACGGAGCATTCTTCCTAAAGTAATTTAACTTCGATGTTTTTTTATCCATGGGTGTTTCGTCTAGGTATCTAAACATACATCTTGGTCTTCTCAAGTCTTCTTGTTTCTGATTTCAACTATTGGTGTGCCCGTGCCGCTGGGGCTTTTAGAGTAAAAAAAATGTTTTTCCAAGGTTTTTCATTATGTTTGAGGGTTGCTTGAAAAACAATCAATGTATTTGGAAAACTCAATGACTATACTTTATTACGGGCAGGCTAAATTCAATAAAGAAAGACAACTCTTATTAAAATGGCAACTGTTTAGTTCTAACCAAAGCAAAGCTACTTTTGCATGAAGATGACTTGAGAACAAGACTTACAGTACATCATCACGGAAGAAAGTCACCCACAAAAGATGATGGCTACTCTAATAAGAAGGCTACCGGATAAAGGGACAAACAATACAAGAATGGAAAACTTCTTCATGAATAACGCAGCTGTGGATAGTAACATTGAATGCAATTGTCAGCAAACAGAAATTGATCTTAGCAAAATGCTTCTTCAAATATGTGGGCTATCTTAGCTGTGCCCCAGCCTGCTGTGAAAAGAATGCTGTTTACACAAGATACAGAAACTGCTGAAAAAGGACACTTCTTTCCGCTTCTTCATGAAAGCACGCCACATTTCGAAAGGCCACTTTACCTAGTAAAGAATTCCTTACTTAAAGAAAGAGAGAGGGAGTGGCGAAAAGCCACTCACAGCCGCAAAACAAAAAAACTCGAGAAATTTCAAAAACAAAAAAAAACCTCGAGAAAACCCAAAAAAAACAATAAAACCAAAAAAACTTTAAAAACAAACAAAAAAACATAAATTCTAGACTCTTCAGGAAGTTGGGGTCCTTCACCAAGACCCCCTGACAATTGTTTTTTTTTTGGGTTTCCTCGAGGTTTTTTGTTTTTTTTTGGTTTTCTCGAGTTTTTTTGGTTTTAGTGTTCTCCAGGTTTTTAGGTGGTTTTCCAGTTATTTTTGTTTTTCAAAGCTCTTATTTAACTGTTTAATTCTCTTGTATTCTGGGTGTTTATGACCTTTTGTCCCATCAAAGGGCTTCCACCGGGAAAGAAACAAGACATTGAAAACATATTACGCTAGATATTGGATTAGCTTTGAAAACTGCGTGAAATCAGCTTTGAAAACTGCACTCTCGTGGACTCCCGTACTGTTAATTAACCTGATCTTTCCAAAGCAAGAGGCTGCCTTACATCGAGATGAGAGTTTTTTGCATAAGAGGCCGTGTTTTTAGAACAGTTTGCACTGGGAAGAAAGTTGCTTGACATTTGCATACATACAACTTATTTTGAAGTTCTTGAACAAGTAGGCTGCAGCTGACGCAAGAGGAGGGCTACCGCAAGGAAGAGAAAACCTTCTTTAAAAGGAAATTTGATTTAACAATTTGTTTCCCTTTGATCAAGAAAGGCTGCTACTTCGGAAAAAGGGCTTTGTTTCAAATGAAAAGTGAGTGGAGTGAACAGCATGTCTGTACTCGTATGTAAAAAGGAAAAGGATTCAATCAGATCTACAGGGGGGAAGAAAGGCTGCTTTCAGTAAAAGGTTTTGTTTTCACACATAGTTTGCTTTGGGAACAGGTTTGCTGGACACACAGGTTATTCTTAGATTCTTGAACACATATAGGCTTAGATACAAAAAACGAGTTCACCACAAAGAGGAGCAATTAGAAACAACATGTGAAAGGAAAGGAACTGCCTCCCTTTGATGAAGAGACGCTACCACTTCGAAAAAAGAAATATTTTACTCCAGAAAGGCTGGAAAGGAGAAGAGGTTTTATTGAAAGGAAGGGTGTGCCTATCTGAGACTTGGTGTTATCATTGATTATCATTACTGGTTAAGGAATTTTGCTGGAGATTGCGATTGAGGAATGTAAGAGATGCAAGTGCAGCTGTGCTGTCACCACTGTTTCGAAATGTAGAAAGCAAAATCGATGACTGGTGCTGAATTTGGGTTATACTAAAGCTAGCTCCGATTTAAGGCTGTGTTTGGATCAGCTGCAATATATAGATGTTTTGAAAGCTTGAAAGTCTTGGATTCTGAGCGCTCGGTGGTTAAAAAAGGCGGATCAGCGCAGCAGAAAATTTTTCTACATCCTCCCTATCCAAACACATATACGCTCATAACTCTCAAGAGGTATTGCGCTATGGTAACTCTCATATTAATCCCCAAACTCTCATAACTCTCAATAGTTTTCCGCTTTTGATTTGAACATTGGTGGGAAGGATTGGTGGGAAGGCTCCAAACCCTCATAAATGGAACATTGGTGTGGACCTCCAAACTCTCATAGCTCTCAAACAAAAAAACTCACAAAGTTTTCAGTTTTTGATTGGTGGGAAAGCTCCAAACTCTCATAGCTCTCAAAAAACATCACAAAGTTTTCAGCTTTTGATTTGAACATTGGTGGGAAAGATTGGTGGGAAGGCTCCAAACCCTCATAAATGGAACATTGGTGGGGACCTCCAAACTCTAATAGCTCTCAAAAAAAACTCACAAAGTTTTCAGCTTTTGATTGGTGGGAAAGCTCCCAACCAACCCTCATAAGCGGAACATTGGTGGGGACCTCCAAACTCTCATAGCTCTCAAAAAACCTCACAAAGTTTTCAGGTTTTGATTGGTGGTAAACCTCCTAACTCTGATCATTTTCAAAAAACCTCACAAAGATTTCAGCTTTTGATTGGTGGGAAATCTCCAAACTCTCATAGCTCTCAAAAACCCACAAAGTTTTCAGCTTGGGATTTGAATATGTTTATAGATATCAGAAACTCATAAGATTTAAAATTGCCGGTTCCCTGCAAAAAATGCGTCAGTGTTAAGATCGAGTCAAGAGAGATTTGACCATATATAAATTTAATAATATGTATATATATATATGTGAGTAATATTGCACCCCAAATACCAATAACTTTCGCCAAAATATGGATTCCATGTGCAAAAAAATGTGAGAGTCTATAGAGTCAGGAGAAAGATAACTTCCCTGCAAAAAATGCGTGAGGGTTAAGAGAGTCAGGAGAAATTTGACCATATGCATGCAAGCAATATTACACCCACAATACCAATAACTTTCACCAAAATATGGATTCCATGTGCAAAAAGAATTGTGTGAGAGTCTATAGAGTCAGGAGAAAGATATGTATATATAAATATATTTCCCTGCAAAAAATGCGTGAGAGTTAAGAGAGTCAGGAGAGATTTGACCGTATGCACCAGGAACTTTCACCAAAATATCGATTCCATGTGCAAAAAACTTGCGTGAGAGTCGTTAGAGTCAGGAGAAAGATATGTATATATATGCATATATTTATTTTGCACGATATCAAGAACGATCAAAAATATCGATTGCATGTGTGAAAAATGTATGAGAGTCTAAAGAGTCAGGAGCGCGAAAAAATCATAAACATCACCAAAACTATCGATATTTCTCGTTCAAAAAACCATGAAATTCTTGGAAATCCACTATACAAAATTTAACTTTACATATATACAAAAAAACTATTTAAAATTTTAACTATTTTTTTAAACTATATAGTTAAAAATAAATTTTGTATATATACAAAATTTGTATATTTTACAAATTTTAACTATTAAGTTAAAATTTGTATATATACAAAATTTTGTCTTAAAAGATCCTCTTGGTTGCAGCCCTTCACCGATCCGCTGCTTGATGATAGAAAGGAGTATTTAGCCTTTTTGAAACTTTTTGTTTGTGGGGTCCTTTCCTTCACCCAAAATTGTCGGGGTAGAGTGGGTGCCTTTTGTGTTAGCAAAAAGCCAAAGATAATCGACGGTAAAACGGTAAATAGGCAAAGGCTTGTCTTGGACTGCAGGGCAGTGAACCTGCAGTTTAAAGACCCACCACGGACAGAGCTGGGGTCATTAGCCAGTCTGTCTGATCTTCAAATTCCAGACGAATCTTGCTTGTTTGTCTCGACTTCAGACATTCGGGACTGCTTTTATGCTTGTGATCTTCCGGCAGGTATGGAACAATTTTTCTGCTTACATCAAGATATCAGCATTGAGGAGGCCCGAGATATAGCTGGGTCTCATTTTGATTTTGACAGATGGGGTGGTGGTATCGCTATTCCTTGTATTAAGGTTTTGCCTATGGGTTTTAACTGGAGCTTTTTCCTGGTTCAGGTTCTTCATGAACAGGCATCATTGGATTCATTGGGTATTGATCGCACAAAAGTTTTTTTGGATGGTCACCCAGCTCCCAGTGTTGACAGTGTTAGTTGTGCAACAATGCCGTATTGCGACAATGTCCATGTTCTGAGTTTTTTCTTCCTCACTTTGTCAAGAAGGAAAAGATAAAATCGTGGAGAAGTTGGAGGGCATGGGTTTTGGGCTACATGAGCATACAAGCGCAAGCACTCTCACAGCAACATTGGGGGGAATCATTGATGGTCAGTTGGGTCATATTCGATGCAGTAATTCACGCACTTGGTCTCTAATTTTTGCTTTCGAATATTGTTGTAACCACAAGGTTTCAGTTGAGCTTGTTCAACGTCTTTTGGGGCATGCTATGTTTGCTTGTGTTTTGAATCGTAGTGGTATGGCAATATTCAGGAGGCTATATGACTTTGTACAAAGCAATTGCAAACCGAGATATCTCAACAGTTTTGAACAACGAGAGTGCCGGGTTTTTGCCGGGATACTCCCCCTTTTGGTGGCTGATTTGAGACTTCCTTGGGACACTACAGTCACAGCCACAGATGCTTCGCCGTCAGGTTGGGGCATTTGCGAACGATTTCTTCCATCAGACCAAGTGGGAGCGATCGGCAAGTGGCATGAAAGGTGGAGATACCGCAGGCTGGACCCTTCGGAGTGGCAACCACGACAAAGGGCACTCAGTCGATGTGTTTTCACGGATCCCCTTACTGTAAAAGGTACTCTGGATTTTCAGGATGATTGTCTTCAATACAAAGAGAATGTTGATTTCCCTGAAGTTGATCACAGTTTGCTTAATCCTGCAGACTGGGGCACTGTTGGTATGGGTATGTGGAAGCACAAAGAAGAGCACATCACAATGAAGGAAGCTCGCTGTTTATTAATTGCTGTTCGTAGGCTTAGCAGGGCACAACGTCATCGCCGTAAAAGACATTTGGTTTTGGTTGATAACCTTTCTTTATGTTTTGCTCTTGGTAAAGGACGAGCTCACAATTTTGGTTTGCTCCGTGTTTTAGGATATGAAAGACAATGTTCCCACTCGTCAGAAACATCAGAAAAGAGTTTTGGAGTCGAAGGAACAAGTAGTGAGCTGCAGGCCCAAGAAAAGGAGAACTGTGGCCAGCTTGTTGGATGTTCCCAAAGAAGCCGTTGGAAGTCTAGCGCAGAAAAAGGAGTTATCGCTTCTGGAGAGAAAGAGCATCAGTGTGGAGGCCCGGGGCCAGTACGAGATGTACTTCCGTCGGTTCGTGGACTTTTGCAAGGACAACGGTTCACCTCTTCCACTGTCTCCAGAGGTGTTGGATGCCATGTTGACAGATTACATGGACCTTCTTTTCCTGGACAACCGAGGCGCTCACGAAGGGGAAAAGACTGTGGCAGCAGTCGAATTCAACATCATATCCGTCAAGGGAAAGCTGGTCAGAGCTCGCCGAGCTCTTCGTGGATGGCGCAAGGAAATGCCTCCGCAGAGCAGGCTGCCACTACCCAAGGTGGCCATGTTTGGAATAGCAATGAACTTAATTGCAGCTGGTTCCAGAGAAATGGCTCTTATGGTGTTGGTAGCTTTCTTCCTCTATCTTCGACCAGGAGAAGCAGCAGACATCAAAGCCTCTTCAGTCGTGGGGCCAGTGAGGTCAGCAGGGTTGCAGTTCCAGTTTGTGCGGTTGGTGGTGAGAGAACAGGAAGGTGGAAGACCAGACAAAGTAGGAGTCTACGACAATTGCATTCCTTTCGATCTTCCGTCAATTCAGTGGATAGGGCGAGAACTCCTAGCTCTAGCCAAGACAAAGAAAAACAAGAATTCTCTGGTGTTTGCATTCACGATGGAAGAGTTTCGGAAGCAGTTCACGAAAGCAGCTCATCATCTCAATTTGCAGAACCTGCATCCCTACCAGCTTCGGCATGGGGGTGCCACAGAAGACTTGTCAAGCCGTGCCAGAGATCATGCCTCGGTGAAAAGCCGGGGGCGATGGCACACCGATCAGAGCGTCAGGCGCTACGGAAAGATCGGCAGAGTACAACAATTGTTGAACAAACTGAGCACCAAGGACTTGCAGTTTTGCCGTTGGTCAATGAAGAACATGGAACGAGTTTTTCAGGGATCTCAGGTGGCGAAACACAGCAACCTTTGAAATTGCATCAGGATGTTTTCACCGCATTTCCACGCCCAAGGCGTTTTTGTTTGGAGATTTTCGCAGGAACAGCTCGAGTCTCACAGATGTTGAACAAACAAGGGGTCAGTTGTTATCCTATTGATTGTTGCCTGTTTCCATCCCACAACGTTCTTAATCCTGATGTTGCACATTATTTACTCAACTTGATCAGTAGCGGCCGTGTTCAATTTGTCTGGTTGGGGATGCCATGTACAACTTTTTCTAAAGCTCGACGTTGGGATGGTTTGGGTCCGCCCCCTTTGCGTACAACAGATTGCATCTGGGGTCTTCCTAATCTTGGTAAATCTGACGATAAGAAGCTCAGGGAGGGCAACAACCTATTTCATTTTACAATGAAGGTTCTACATTTATGTGAGTATTTGCAGCTGCCGTATACCTTAGAGAATCCTCTTACAAGCATGGCCTGGGATATGCCACCTTTACAACAATTTTGTTTACAGTACAGTCCGCTGTTTTGTGATTTGGATTTTTGTTGTTATGGTGAAATTTGGCGAAAACCTACAAGACTGTTGTATAAGCATATTGACCTTTCACCTCTTGCAAAGAGATGCCAGGGAAGCAACAATAAATGTTCCATTACAAACCGGCCGCACCGTGCCCTGAAAGGCACTGACAGCGCTGGAGTATTTTGGACCCTCCGGGCACAACCATATCCATGGTCGTTGTGTCAGAAAATCGCTGAACTGGCGGCCAGGACACTGCGTGATAACGCATGAGTTTGGGATGAGGGCAAGGCATTTGGCATTTAATCTTCTGCTTTCAGCATATTTTACTGCACTTGTGAGCTGTGAACAGCTCAGGTGCCACTGCCTTTCACCTGTAACAACTTGTGCTTTGAGCGCATCTGGCCACAAAAAGAACTGTGGCTAGAGGAGTCAT
>OMLO01006059.1_pt1 | contig 10168 bp, 7 predicted proteins | sample 1674811 | NCBI WGS metagenome assembly OMLO01 (sample SAMN06265003, study PRJEB25207) | coral metagenome | isolation source: Coral host | place: Mexico:La Bocana,Puerto Morelos, Mexico | collected 2008-11-13
AACATCCATTCAAATGCGTTCATTTGATGGTAGCCACTTAGAATCTGACCAGATGGATACTACCGAAACGCCACCACAGGTGAGGCGGCAAAAATCACAAGACACCACGAGTCCCTGTTTACTTTTCCAAGAGTTCGTCTAACTTTTCATTCGCCACTGTTGATGGACAGCATCCAACAACCCAATCCTGGGAGTAGTGTTTTTTGTGTTCCTACCCCCTTGCCATGTAGATTACCATAAGCTCCTTATGAAACTTCCTGTTACTAAACCTCCTACTGAAATATTTTGCCAAAAAGAAAAACTTGTATATTATTCACTATTCAACCCCCCCAAAAAAAAGCATCCCTCCAAAAGACGGTCAGAAATATCCGACCTGGGGAAGTAGGAACATCATCATTGACTCAAAAGTGCTTAAAAAAACATGGGAATTTGTTCGTCCCCAGGAGGGTATGGGACCATCTGAAATCACGGTTATCGACCCCTGGACCTCCTGAGACTCACCCAGGAATCCACCGGTTGAAAGCACCCGGTTTCAAGCAGCCATCCACTGGTTGGTTGGGTCAGGGAAAAAAGGGGCGAACAAAAAAAAAGGAACGCGGCTTGACTCGGGGATGTTGAAGCAGATCCAAGGCATAGTCTGTTGTTTTTTTTTTGGATTCCTGTTGGCGTTTTTTTCATTGAAAACGCATTTTTTGCAGTTTGGAAAGTATATATATACCTTTTTTTTAATTGAAACAATGTGTAACAACGGTTTTCAGACCCTCAAGTTACACACTCACTCGATTTGGAGTTGTTTTTTTTGAGATCCCTTGATGCCACTCCGCAGGAGGCAGGATCAGAGATTTGCCATAAGTGTGTTACTTCCCAAATTTATGTGGTGTTGGGTGTACCTTTAAAACCATGTAAACATATGTCACCGTATAAGATTGGATTTACGGCATTCTTTATATTTTGCATATTTTTGACATGTTTGATTAAATTCCTGGGATCAAGATGTCAATCTTGCGTTCAGACAGTGGCATGATCCGAGGTGGACTACTCTTCATCTGAAGGTCTTGCGTACTTGCGCCCAGGCCGTCTTTTTTACATATGGGTGGTGGGGTGGGGTGTGAAAATGTTGTGAAATAATCTAAACATTGTAGGTTTCAGTTTAATCCTTCAAAGCTCTGGATGGCATCATTCTTCTCAAACCTGCGGTCGGTGAGTTTTTGTAGGTATGAGAGGTGTGTATTTATAGCAGTTCCTCCCTGAAGTGCGTGACTTTTTTTCCACGTTTTTCTGCGTTGATGTAAAAAACTTCGGTATATATTATATACACATATATATATATATATATAGTGAGTGGTGCATAGCGACATTGTGACTGGTTCATGCAAGGCTTTTTTTTTGTTTGAAAGTTCTTCCCTTTTGGGACAATTGGGTATGTGTTGGGATCCTCGCCCCTTGAAGTAATACTCACCACAATGACATTCCGTTCACCCAGATTGGAATTTCTCATTCCAAAAGAACTTTCAACATATTTGAAGGTTTGGGTTTGGATTCCCGGTCGCCTAAACATGTAATGTTATCCTGGTTCTGACTGTTACCAAGCAATACCAACAGTTTTGTGTCCACTTCCTTGCCAGGCATCCCAGTGGCAACTGGCAGTCAGAAAAACTCAGGGATTTGTGCAATCAAGGGGTCGTGATGGTTCAGAAATCCTGGGATCTACAAAACCCTGTAAATAAATACCCATGTAAATGCGGTAAACTACCTATCAACTGTATGGCTACGGCTCAAGATTTTATGCTCAAGCCTCAAAACTACTATCTTCCAATCTCTTACTCCCTTCCTTACCTATGGAATCTGGTGGTGAGGATGAAGTCCAAATGATAGGGACGGGAGGTCAACTCGTACCTGTGGCTTCTGATGGTTCCCCTTCTAAACGTCCCCGGCAAGTTGATTCTCTGGCCAACCATGACATTGTTCATCTCATCCAGCAAACCATCAGCACCTCTCTAGAAGGACACCTTGGGCGCATTCAAGACTCATTGACAAACATCGTTCATGACCAAGCTAGCCAATCCTCGCGCTTAAAAAAGTTGGAGGATCAGGCATCTAAACAACAACTCACGTTGGGTGAAATTCAGCAAAGCCACTCACAACGGATGGACACACTACAAGCAGAGATCGTGCAGCTACAAAAGCATAGTGCACCTACCTCTCCTCATGCCTCCCCTACTCATTCCCCTTTGGCTTACCGGGCAGCTGGCCCAACGGAAGACCCCAGCTTTGACTTAGTTCTTGGTGGCTGGAAGGAAGGGCGCTCCAGGGAAAACATTTCAATTCAGATCAACACAGCACTCAGCGAAGCCAACTTGTTGACAGGGGTATCGGAACTCAAGTTGTTTGGCAAACGCCCCACAATAGGAAAGGTTGTCCTCAAGTTCCGGGAGGGGATGACTATGCAAGAAAAAAGGGATCAGCAACTCTCCTTGAGGGACTCTGTTCGTGAAGCTTTGCATGGATTGAACATGTGGTGTGCCTTAGACAAACCTCCTAAGTTGAGAAGCATCAGCAAGGCCGTCGGACGGCTGAGTGGATTCCTTCAAGAACGGTTCAAACTCCCCAAAGATCACTTGGTTGTGGGCTCTTGGCCTTTGGCAAAACGTTTTGTTGGAGAACACCTCCTGGCTGGACTGATTGGTGCCCCCGGGGCCAAGCCTCCAACAGACCCATCTCAACTTCGGTGGCTCATTCAGGATGAACCAAATCATGTTCGAGTTTGGGTTGACCTCACCTCCTTGGCTCCTGCACTCTCCCTCTCATTTGAACAGACCGTCCATGCATGGGATGCTCACTTCGGGCCGTTGGCTGCTGGTGATGGTCGTCTGCCGTGAGATTGGCATTCTATAGTTTCACCACGGGCACTTGGGGAACCTCAAGCTCACCCTCCTTTGCATGAACCCTCAATGTTGTTTCAATATGCCTGCTGGAATATCCAGGGGAAATGTATCACCCAATGCCTGGATTCTTTGTTGTCCTCGGAGTTGGATTTTCACATCCTAGGTCTTCAGGAGGTTTCTCTCGATGCTGCCCTTGCCAAAGATGAGCAACGAGGGACACCTGGGGTCACCTTTCACAATGGATACACAATCCTTCATGGATGGCCTGCCGGGTGCTTCAGACGACTCGCGCTTTGTGTGGAGGATGGCATCTTGCAAAAATGGTGTAGGATCAAATGTGGTCACTCGCACTTGGTAGTTCAAGTCCAGCTATCAATTTGCACTGTTCCTGTCACTGTCGTGGTCTTGCACTTTCCTCATTCTGGGCGTCCACTTTCTGACTTTCACATGGCTTGTCTGGACATGCAACGGGATTTACAGCGATCCCTTCAGCAGAAGCTTCCAGTCATGGTTTTGGGAGATTTCAATGAACAGATCCATGTTGACACTTCCGTGAATGAGAGGTGGAGTATACTTCAGAACGTTCTCACGGGCTTGGACTTACTGCATTTCTCGTCTGACGGACTGCCTACTTGGAGAAATCGACGGATCGACCATATTCTCTTCAATTCAACTATGGTTCACCTTTGTTCTCCGATTGGCCCCGCAGATTGTCCATGTTCTCTTCTTCAGGTACGCCCTGACTTCATGTCCGTGTTGGGGGTGGATCATGCCTTACTACTGGGTGAGTCTTTACTCCGGAACTGTCCTTCGCATTGCTATTCGCAGACATCACGTCGACATCGTCGTGCGCTGCAGTTCCAGCAGCGACCCTGTCGGATGGTCCTGACACAGGCTGATCCTATCCAAGCATTCATCTACCGACACTCCGGACTCACGCAGTTTTCACCTGGTCAGATTTATTCTTCCCTCAAGGACTTGGTTCCAGTTTGCTCCAAACCTCTTCCTTCCAGAAAGTACATGGATCCTCCCCACATTAAAGAATTATGCCGTGTACGGTCACTTTGCACGACCATCCCTGAGCGCAAGCACCTTAGTGTTCAGATATTTCAGCTCAGAAAACTTGCCCGGCAACAGTGGCACAGAACCATCGTCCGAGAAGCTGCATGTGGCAATTGGGCTTGCCGCAAACTACTTCATCCACGTCGTCCCTTGGCAGCGGCCACCAGGCCCCTCATTGATCGACATGACGGTGATCCTTCTACGGCAGCGGCTTCGGTCCGCCAACACTTCCAAAACAAATTCTCTTCTGATTCTGCCCCTGTCCCCCATGATTTTCTGCATGGCTTACCTGATGAAGAACCCCCTTGGACACTGCAGGAGGTTGGAGACGCGGTTGCAGCCCTCAAGACAAACAAAACCACTGGGATTTCCCGGATCAATGTTGCGATGCTAAAGAGCTTGGTGGAAGCAACCTTTGGCTTAGAACTTTTGACGGAACTCCTCAATGCCTTCCTCGCTGACCCGGCATCCCTCCCCAATGATCTTGCTGAGGGGTGGGTGATCCTCCTACCCAAAAGGGCTTTGGTTGACCAACCCGACCAGTTTCGTCCCATTGTTTGTGGCGAAGTCCTCTTGAAAATCCTTTCCAAATTAGCCGTGGCCAGAATCGTAAGTCAATGGCCGGTGCCACAGTGTTGCTTTGGGGCTTGCCGTGGACGTGGTGTCCCCGAGGCACTCTATACTGTGAAGGCTTGTTCTCAACAACTGGGTGGCATGCAAGATGATACAGTCTTCCTCCAATTGGACATTTCTTCGGCCTTTGATTCCTTACAACACCGGGCCATCCTGACCTTCCTTCGTGACCACTGGAGCGCAAGCACTGCAAAGAGCAGCAAGATCATCCATTGGATCCTTTCACATTCCGTGCTGAAATTCCAGCTTTTTGATACTGACTGGCAAGTCCAGCAAGAAGTTGGTACCCAACAGGGGGCTTCCCACTCACCTGTTCTCTTCGGGCGGTTGGTGGCTGCCCATTTCGATAAACTATGTCGGGGCTGGGGTTTGGCAGGTGAACTTCCTGCTTTCTTTGCAGGGCAATACCCATTGTGGGGCATTTGGTACATTGATGATGCCATCTGCTTTTTCCGCAATGCGGCACAATTTGCCCGTTTGGTCCCATCTTTGGTTCAATGCTTGGCGGGCCTGGGCCTCAACGTGAACATAGCCAAGAGCTGCACCCTCTCTTGCTTCGGCTCCCCTCGTGCTATTCCTTGTCTTCCAGGACTACCTCATGTCACGCAGTCTACGTACTTGGGTTTGAAGCTTCTTCTAGAGGAAGGTGATGATCACATGCTCCAAGGATATCTTCGAAGAACCTCTGCAGCGTTCTTCTCCAACCGGGTATTGTTGATCAACCCGCATGCCCCCCGACATGCTCGGCTCCGGCTGTTTCAAGCTCTTGTCACAAGCACCATCCTTTGGTCTCTCGCCGTGTTGTCCCCGTCAGCCCATCATGTCTGTGCACTGCGTGTTCAACATGTTACCTTGACTGGTTGGATGCTTCGATGTGCCCCGCATCTTTCGTGGCAAGACCCACAAACTATACTTGTTGCCCGACATGCCGTCAAGATCTGGCTCCGGAGCTACTCAAAACTTTGGGATCATCTACTGTTGCAACAACAATGGAAGTGGCTGGGGCACATCCTGCGACTACCCCGGGATGACATTCTCCGCCAAACTTTGTTGAACCTTCGCCCAACCAGTCGAGCATTTGGTCATCGAAGGTCTCGCACGGGGCCGAACAATTCTGGACACAGACTCGCCTTGAGATGGCTTCGACATCAAGGAGTCGATCCTTCGCTTGCTCATGATCGGCATGCGTGGGACTCCCTTGGTCTCAACTGGGTCTTGCGCTTTGGTATACGGCCGCCAGCACAACATGTCAATGTCTTTCACACTCATCCTGATGCTTCTCTGCCTACTGACTTTCGCGCTATCCAGGGATGCTTTCGTGGACAACAAGTGCTTGTTCTGTCTGTTCTTTCTCCTGACAGGTGGTTGGCTTGTGAGCTGGATCGTACTGAAGGGTGGAGATGTTTGCACATTGATGCCCCTACGAATTTTGCAGGATTTTGCAGCGTGCTGACACATTGTGTTTTTCAGTGGTGTCGGGCCCATACTTTTCATTGCCGAGTTCTTCTGATGCCTTCTGAGGGTGTGCATTTTCAATTTGTGTGGGCAAATCTTCCTTGTCTGCTTCAAGTCTGCAAAGCCAAGACTCTTGTTTGCGAAATTTCTTTGCTTCCTAATGCCTGGCTCACACGAATGAAACCTGAGATAGCATATTTGGCTACATCAGGCTGAAGGTGTGCGACCATGGCTCGCGTCTCCCTAACATAGGGACATGGATTGAGGGCGCTGGAGAGAGAGAGAGACCTATCAACTGTCAACGGGTTAGCCGGATATCTTCCATCATCTTCCATCAACAGTATGTTTGTTTCGTTTGACGATGAACATCATGGTGAACAGGACGATTAGTGACTAGTTTTTTTCTCTGATGCAGGTGGCTATGCCAGGGTTGTGAGTGCCAAGCAATAATAGTTACATTTACATATTTAGAGATCCACATGTATGTATGAATCTTCATGTATATATGTATATATTTATATACATATATAAATTTGTACATACATATATATCTTTGTATATGTCGACATCTATAGACATATGTAAATAACGTGCATTTCTTTTTAGATGACCTTTTCCTTTAACACTTGCCACTTCCTTGGTCCACTTCCCTTCCGACCTGTCACATCTCCTGAGGTGAATCTGTTGAGTGCACTTGGAGGCGAGCCCATTGGTAGAGTTGAGAGCTTGACTTGGAAATGTTGAGTTTCTTTTCTTTTTTTCAAATTGAATGGGAGCAAAAAACTCAAGAGAAACTACATGATATAGATAATGTATATGTAGATAATTTACTTGTATTTCATTTATACTTTGAGCACTTCATGAAGATTCAGCAGCTATGAGCTGCCGGCATTGGACCTTGCAGCCCCGCAGCGTTTTGGGTGGGCAACCACCCCAGTGCCCTTCTTGTGGTCACCCGGTGTTTGGGGCTTCCCTATGGCTAGCGTGGTGTGCAAAACGCTACCAGCCTAGTGGGAGAGAAGGAAGCCGAGCATGAAATTTCCAAGTGGCACACAAAGCTTGGAAGATGGACGTTGAGAGATACTCCAATGGAAGACATGGAAGATAAAAAACGCAACCAAACAATCAAAACATCAAACAAAAACCTCCTGATCACAGATGTCAAAAATGTGACGACCATTTGAATCAAAGGTTTTGAAATGTGAAGGTGAAAAAGTTTGCACCAAAAGAATCACTCTCCATGTCGCCTGCCGTTCCACCATGCCATGCATGGTTGATTCCACAAGCAGATCCTGATCAACCCGTTGAGATTGGTTCCGGTGTCCCTTGGTCCATAACGATCCTTTTAAACAGGGGGACTGAACATGCGTCAACCAAACGCTTGATACCGGGCAAAATGGAAATGATGGGAAAGTCATGAAGATGAATAAGGTTTTTACCATTCCGAAATTGTCCAGAATACATGCATAATCCCCTTGACAAGGCAGGTTTTGGACATATAAGCAGCAACCTTTCAATAGAGCCAGCACGCATCAGAACTTGTAATCTCGGAACTCCATGGAACTCCTATGATTTACATGTGTTTTGTACATATTTTGCAAACTAACTTGAATCATACATCTTTGACAATGATTTTATTCAAACAAAAAAGAAGATGTAGCAACCAAAGTACCGATTGTACCTGCCATCAATTTATCAAGAAACAATTGGCCATCAGGCGTCTTGACTTCATGAGGTATGCATTGGTCGCAAAGATTCCTGTCGAATCAAAATCGCATCTGCTACCATCAGTGCAGTGCAATGTGAGGCAAAAAACCCCACCCGGAAGTCTTGGGAAGTTTGGGAGATGTGAAAATTATGTGTCAATTGTCATGGGTGAAAGGTCAGAATAATTAGTTGGCTTTTTATAAGTTTTTGCGTGTAGAGTTTCTTTTTCAAGATAACAATGCAATTGGTGCATGTTCCAGTTTTGCATGATCAACTTTCGTAGGTCGCCATAGTGTCCATTCAGGCGAAAGAAAACATCAGACTAGCTGCAAACATGTAGATATAAATCAACATATAGGTATGAATATATATATATATGTTATATATATTGTGTATTTAATGCACATGTTATATATATATATATATTATATTTATTTAACCAATAATGTATACATGTTCAACTTCTGCGTCCATGGGTTCTGGCAAAACCACCACATTGGGTCCCAAACGCCAGGTGAAATGGAATCCTCAACAGCAGTGCTTTCAGTTGATAGACAGTGCTTTGTCGGATGGGTGAAGTGTTGATGTTTCAGAAAGCCATGACATGGAGATGTCTATAATTTTTTATTTACAAATAATTCAAATAGCTTACACAATTGTTTGTTTAGATTGAAAGATCCTTTCGTAGAAGGGACATTGTTGAATTCATATGTTGTAGAACAGCGAAATTCTACACATAATTTCTTGTATAGACTTGTTCAAGCAAATGGTGCTAACAGTAAAAATCCCCATTCTTGTTCCTGTCGGACATGCCCAAACATGTATTTTTTGAACCAACAAGTTTCTTCAAGGTGTTGTTCCAAGCTTGCACTGGCACAATACTTAGGTCATCCATTTTTGACACAGAGAGAGAGAGAGAAAGAGAGACGCTCTGTATGTTTGTTTTTGGTGTATGTTTGACCTATTTTCGATGTCAACATGCTTGATTCTATATGGATTTTTGTCATACGATTTTTTTCGGACATATCTTTGTTTGATGTTGTTTAATGACTGTATCACCCTATGAGAAAACATCATTCAAGCGGACATAACTTCCCTACGGACCCGAAGGAAGTTCCAACGGCACCTTCCTGAATGGTCGCCTGGTAACGCCGCGCAACGACAAGAGTCCCAGTCCCACACGACTCTCGACACTGATTTGTTGGGAGAGGCGTTGGATATTCTGCTGTGTGAGTTTGTTTTTTAAAGGGAAAAAAGTGTTGGGCAAAAAACTTCTGTCCAATTTCAATGATTCATTCGTTTGCACAACTCAGTTTGAATATGCTATTGGCCATTAACCAGTACACAACCTCCATACAATGTTCAGCATGACAAAAACGTACACACAAACGCCTCATATCATCACAACATGCAGTAGCCGGACGGTATCTAGTTTGACCAGATTCAACATGGATGTCTATTTACAAGCTTGCTCAAAAGAAAGACTCAACACTCAACTAAAACTCCATCTCTCATTATTTTCAATATCAAGATCATCCAAGAGGTGTTTTGCTCAAAATGTTTCCACCGAACTCAAATCACCCCCCGTTCCTCCCCAAGAAACCAACCTTCCCTGGCGTTACATGTGACCTTTTTGGTGAGGTCTGGCGGATGGTGATCAAGTGCAGTTGACCAAAAGTTGGCAACAAAACCTTGCACTGCAGCACCTTGGCGTTTTGGGTTGAAACCGAAGTGTTGATGTTTGGAGAATTGGAGAATGGATGTTGGGGGGGAAGTTGTTTGATGGCGCAAATTTCATGATATACACACGCTTATATATATATATATAAATATATACATTTAACATATTTTTAAATATATTTGTATACAGATTTTTTGACGGGTCACGGATGGTGAAACTTTTGATGTATATATCATCATCTAAAAAGATTAGTGACTGTTTCCAGTGTTTCTAATTCCACTATGATTCAATCGAATCACTACTAACACCCCCGCCAAGAATGAAATCAAAAATATCGCTTTGTCCACTAGCACTGGAAACGTCGAGATCTTTTGGAGTGTGCTTTGTTTTTGGTTGGCAAAAAGTGAGGCGTTTTGTTTCAACTGGAAACCACTTGTTTCGCCTGCTCCTTTAAAGAGTTGGCATGCAGAGTTGCAGAGTTCCCGGTATGAAAATATCAACAATTTGGGTGTACATGCCCGCATCCAACCGAAAGTGATGATGATGATGATGATGATGATGGTGATGATGATGATGATGATGACGATGTTTCAGATCTTCAAGAAAACCTTCCAAGTTCAAGTGTTCCACAATTTTCACCACCAAGCCGTTGTCATTTTGACGTTTGAAATATTTGCTGTTTTGGCAGAGGTTTACCTTTGTGACCTCCGTGGTGAAGTTAGGCCAGCGGTGGAAGTGGTGGTTC
>OMLO01006060.1_pt1 | contig 10167 bp, 8 predicted proteins | sample 1674811 | NCBI WGS metagenome assembly OMLO01 (sample SAMN06265003, study PRJEB25207) | coral metagenome | isolation source: Coral host | place: Mexico:La Bocana,Puerto Morelos, Mexico | collected 2008-11-13
TTCTCTTTCAAATGGCTTTTGTTTTGTTATAAAGAATTCTAGCAGTATTCTCTTTCAAATGGCTTTTGTTTTGTTATAAAAGATTCTAGCAGTATTCTCTTTCAAATGGCTTTTGTTTTGTTATAAAGGATTCTAGCAGTATTCTCTTTCAAATGGCTTTTGTTTTGTTATAAAGAATTCTAGCAGTATTCTCTTTCAAATGGCTTTTGTTTTGTTATTAAGTCCAATGTGAGTTTTTCATCAATTCAGTCTTTGATCTTTCAGAATAGGATACAGTTACATTGTAGTTCTCACGTTTTGTTTTTGAAGGTGAAATGGACATATACATTGAAACACTGCCATGCAATGCAGTTCATCACGCTTTGCTCTGGTAGTTATCAATCAGTGTGCATATTGCCAAATTGTTAGTCATGCAATCAGAGGGCGTATAACGTCACCAATGCGTGTTTTTATTTATTCATTTATTTATTTATTTAGTCACTCACAAAAACCTCAAAATACTGTTAACAAAGTTGTTAATGAAATCATGTATTAACGTAACAAGGGAGCCCAACGAATTAATAGGCCTCCTTCAATTAATTTATAGTGAACAATTTCTTTTTTAAAACCAAATAGAGGAGAGCTAATTAGTGAAAAATAGGCAACGAATTCCAAATTTTAGGTCCTCGGCAAAGAAATTGCTCAGTATTAGTTCTACAGAAATGAGGTCCATACTGAGAGGGCTGTCAAGTGTCTTATTGATGGACGTGATTACTAATTAAGAATAGGCCACAAAAGCTGCTAATAGACTAAAGATTATGGCGATAAGAATACATAAAGGTAGCGACGGAAATTGGATTATTGCTAAATAAAGTGGCAGTATTCGCTAGATAGTGAGCTTTTGTTATGAGCCAAACTAAGCGCTTATGCAAAAGGTGTATACAGTTTAGGTTGACACAGTTTCTATTGTTAACAATAGAAAAGAGGTAGTTGGCATCATTATGGGAACAAAGATATTGTGTCATCAGGAGAATAGTAAATATAGAGTGAGACTAGAGACATTATGCAGATCATTAATGTAAATAACAAACGAAAGAGGTCCACGAATTGAGCCTTACAGGACACCACATAAAACTTGTATGTAAACAGCCAGTCAAGTGTGCATTTATCACCAACATAATTTACTATGTTCATTGCAAACATACATGTACCTGGCTAGCTGCTGCCCTCGTGAACCCAACATTTGCTGTAGAGGTGATGGCTTTCAATGAGTCGCCAGTACCAAAGATAATCTGAATAACATATTAAATAATTCTAAGTTAAATTGGGGCATTTAATTAAGTCAGTCCGAGTTTTTTATTTGAGAAACTGCCAGTAGTTACTCAATCACACTATTACAAGTAAAACCCAGAATTCAGTTTCACACTGACGCCTTGCATTTTGAAGTCAATCAAAATGATGTAAGAGAATGAGCAGACCACAGCTTGGCACATGTACCTTTGATCGTTCCTTGATGCTAGCACTTGTCTTCATGTTTTTAGATCTATCTGATGGATTATCATCAACAATTGAGACTCTCTCAAGCAGGGCCCTTAAATTTAAGAAAATAATAAAAAAAACCTAGAAAACTTAAATTTAGAAGAACACAGTATAGTGTACATATACATTGACTAAATCACTACACACTGCTTGTTTTGTTTTTGTTTTTGTTTGTTTGTTTTTTTTTAATGAAGTCACATTACGCATGGTACATGTATGTGCTGTAGTTACAAATTAAATTCAGGTAAAAATTAAATTCCTTTGTCTCTTAACCCTACTTATTCATTGATTATGAATAATTAGGGTTAGAAGACAAAGCAAATTGCGAATCAAACTAGGTCAAAATTATTTTTACACTGTATGTATTGCACCTTTTCCCTTGAACAAATCGTCCAAGAAAGGTGACTACAACTTTGAATATCTAGCACCACATACCTAGCCCGTTCTCGTTCTTTCTCACCACCAACTGTTTTCAAAATGTCATAGAAGTCTTTTACTGCTGACCGGCAAGCAAATAACTCTTTCCCTGCAGTAGTGTTTTGAACAGTTCAATCATCAATCACACTCCAATTCATGTTAAGGATTAATTGCTCATAACTTGATAATACATGATTGTACGTTTCATGAACTTACTCTTTCTTATTTTATCTGATGTAAGGTTTCTGTCAACAAAATTATACATGCTAGGCACACTACATGTACTTTCAAAGGCACGATGGTTTTGGTTTTGGTATGAACATCCAAGCCTTGTAAATGCAAACTAATGTTAGTAGCCTTTGCACTGATAGTTGTGGATAGCCAAACAGACTGGAATAAATTTATATCAATCACTAGATAATAGGATAGCTAACAAAGCGTGAGAGTCTTTTGTAATAAATATGCTAGTGCCACAGCTTGAAAGAAACATTTGTTCTGGTGGCATGGGTACTGGTAATTGTGAAGAACAGCTCCCAAAAAACCTGTGGGCATCTGTTGGTTGACTGTTGGCCGACAGGTTTTGGCCAAAGCACGGATCAACAGTCAGCCAACTTGTAGATGTCCCAACGGTTCATGGGACAAAAATAAAAAAAATTAAGTCTGGTTTTAAACTGTTGTTTTATTAATTTATTCAAATGTATACAGTATTTACAATAAAAATAGACAGGACCCTGTGGATGCTCTGATTAATAATCATCTACAGTGTGGAACAGTATTCTGACACTTGAGTAGGTTGGCTAATGACATCCCAAGCGAAAATTGTTGAGTTTGATGCAAATAATTTTAAAATTCATTGTAGAAAAAAAAAACTTAATGCATAATAAATCACTTCAGGACTAACCTTTAAAAAATGTTTCTAATTTGGGAAGCACTGGATTGAGTTGCTCCTGTTTAGCTTGTTTATGTAAAACAGCTTCCTAGAATTTAAAAAGAGGTTGTTTTACACAATTTGGGAAGCACTAGATTGAGTCACTCCTGTTTAGCTTGTTTACACATGTATGTAAAACAGCTTCCTGGAGTGGATCTAGGGGGTTAAAAAACGTCGGAAATCGCATTTCCGAGGACTTGAATGAAAATTTTCCGGGTGGGGATGCCCCGGACCCTCCTACAGGGGACCACCTTAGGCGGTCCTAATATTGAGCCCCCTTTTGTGAAGTGTAAAGTGGTACTATGATCAAATTTTTGGGTTTTGCTAAAAGCAGGCCCGTGGCCCGTGGCCCGTGGCCCAAAGCACACTTCATGGCCCGTGGTTCACTCCACAGCCCATGGCCCAGTGACCCACAGCCCCGGTTCACAGTTCACACCCATGGTCCAGTTTACAATTTTGGTCAGGGGTATTTTACAGTGCATGTTCTGATCTGTGTTACAAAATGGAAGTTTCTTTGCAATTTCCATCATTTCAGTTCAATGCTCTGGAATCCTTGCAACTTTTTGTTGCTTTTTGCTCAAGGAAAAAACGTTATGTGTACATGTATACATATGTTCTTAGGTAGACAACTGTAGCAGTAAGTAATGGTTGGAGGCATAATTTTTGTGAGCACAGCGGACGTTCGACTTCGTTGTTGCACGAAGTAATAAATTAAGTAATGCATTTTGTATTTAGTTGTTTGAATACAAAGAAACCAAAACTCACCTTCTTCCATTTTGGAATGTGGATCAGAACATGCACTGTAAAATACCACTGACCAAAATTCTAAACTGGACCGTATCACATATTCATATGCTTCCTGGATATATATTTCATATATTTACATATTCATATGCTTCCTGGATCATGCATATGAGGTACCATCAGCAATATTAAAATGAAATGCCAAATGTGGCCAGAGAAGCCTTTTATATTTGGTAGGTCTGAAACCCAGTATGTTGCCATGGTAACAAAAATGTTAAGCTTGTATTGCGGGGCACGTTTACTAGAATCTCACTGCAAAGAAACATTTTTGATGCAAATTGGCTGAGATACCTTTTTCATCATATTAATTTTAGTCAAAATTTGGTTGAGTATATGATGTCATCACTTAGATAATTTGCAAATCTTTAAAACTTGAATATCTCTGGAACAGAAAGAGATATTTGAAAATAGTAAACAGCATTTTTCTTCTCATACAGATTACCTATTTCTGTTTTAAAGTGGCTTAGAGTACCTTGAATATAAAACCACAGCCTCCATTGGTCAAAGCAGATACATAAGCAACCATAGTGGTGATATCAAGATTAACACATTTGCTGAACAAAGAACAAATAATAATGATATGTTATCTATAGTTCAGGTGACTACTCAGTGATGTGTACATTAAATAATTAGTTTGTGTACCTTTCAACATCATAACATGTGAACTACATAACTGACTACTAGTAGGTATAACAGGAAGCATTTCACCTTGTTTGAGGTGATATGCTTCTGGTATAATACAGTTAGTGCTGTTCTTTCTGCAATTGAAATACATGCAACAAAACAGATTAATGGAAATTCATATTTCTTCTCCAACTTTGATGTTTTTAATAGGAGTTCAACATTCAAGTTATAATGCAATGTATAGTTTTTGCTTCAAAGATACAATTCTTGTGGTGACTTTCTGAATTCCTGGGTAAGCTGGATTCTTTGCATTTTCAATTTATGATGGAGTTACTTTTGTATAGTTTTTGCTTCAAAGATACAATTTTTGTGGTGACTTTCTGAATTCCTGGGTAAGCTGGATTCTTTGCATTTTCATTTTATGATGGAGTTACTTTTGTCTTACAGAATCAACCAAAAGAAATGTTACCATTATATTAATTCAAGATTTCTATATCAGCAAAACATTTAATACATAACTACATAACACATTTAATACTGAATGCAACATGCCCCTGGGAGGGGGGGGGACTACTCTACAAGTTCCATTTACTCAGGGAGGCTCCGCCCTAAGGTCCAACCCTTCCCCTGTTGTATGAAATGGTTCCCCTTTCACATTCTTTCATAACTGGCCTGTATTATGAATAAGTTGCCAAAGAAGGAAGTCTTTTGTTATTTTCAATTAGTGCCTAATAAATGAAACGATACAGCAGCTGTCATAAGTTTCAATTCAAGGCCCTTTAAATAAACAAAATGACAGATTTCTTTTCATTATACCTCAAGTTGTGAAATACTTACCCTTTTATACACCAGTACTTGAAGCCTGAAAAAGGTAGCACTTTCAGGCAGAGCCTTAGCTTCCTGTATAGGATGGCATGCAGTCATTCTTATGGAATTAGCCTACATAATAATTTTTGTCTGATAAATGTGCTGAGCTGCATTTTGACTGACATACCATTCGACTTGGACTTTACTAGTAGGACTGTCAGATGTGATGGTATTAAGTACATGGGTCACAGCTTCACTTCCAGGATCTGGTAGAAGTTTGCCTTTAACACAGATACCAGAGCTTTGCAAAGTCTCTTTTAAAAAAGAGGAGCATATGATTATGAAGTTTAACATAATTATATTCTTATTTCTACTGTAGTTATGTACATGAAAGTACAGTATATAGTTTCAAAATTATTCTTTAGCTGTCTACTGTCATATGTGTGGTTTAATTCCAAAAATCAATTTGTAAGATTCTTATTACTTCCATTCATTTCTTTATAATTTATATGGTGTGCTCTGCAAAAGCTGATTACTGAATACAAAAAAACAGTTTTAGTTTTCAGTTTTGCAAGCATCTTTCAACCAGCCTGAGATTATTGTCAATCAGGTTTCGTAGTTCGTTTTTTTTCATTTAATTCTTGGCACTAGTCTATCAGAAGCATAACTGTTTTATTTGAACAGTTACACTGAATGTATGACTGTTGAAGATCAGTTTTGCCTGACAATCAGTCAACTGTATGTTTTTATATTCAATCACTCGTTATATTCAAGCAATTGTTTGTTTCATTCAATTACTTCTATGCATTAATTTTCTCATCTAAGATGCACGTATCATTATTTGAAAGTATTCACTTTGCAATTCCCAACAATTGATTGTTTTTGTACAACTCTTGAACAACTCCTCGTGAGTAGTCATAACTAACTATATATTTTTGTACACAGTGCTCAGCACTATTTTCAGACATAAATACTGATTTGTTTTGTTATTGTTGGGAGAGTTATTAGACTCTGTTGCAGCATACATGTAACTCTGACCAAAACACAATAATCCTCTTGACCACCCAAAAGCACTTAAACACATCCAGGACCTACAATGTACATACACCTATACCTGTACAGAGCTCTGTATGCACCTTTCTTAAAAGGTATTTGGAGCTTACTAGAGAACTGATTAAAGACACAGTACAATATGTCAAGTATATTATAACTCAAATCTTTATGAAAATTCAAGGTTAATTTGTTCTTCACCAGCAAAAACTGAATGCTGTTCAAGGGGTTTCTTATTTAGTTTTTTTTCAGCAGGAGGGCAACTGGTTTTCACAGGTAGGCAAAGTTCCTTTAACTGAACTTCTTTGTTTATAACATTTAGAAAAAATTTTCTTTAGATGGTCACACCAGGCCAGCAAAATCGTCCTCACAGGTGGTCAATTCACAAGTCAATTTGCACAGCCCTTAATGAACACCTAGCAGCATTAAGCATTTGGCCACACACAGAATAAGCCTACTCACTTGCAAGAGATTCTGTGATGCCATTAAAACAAGACAGCACAACCATTGGAGCTGAATAGTTCACAGGGTGTTGTTCACTGGCTTCTTGTAATTCCTTATCATACAATACATAAAAATATAACTATCACTACTTGTTTACCAAAACAAACAAGTTTAACAAAATATTGAAGTGATAACAAGTACGGAAGATTCTTTTTTTTTTGTACCTTCACTTGATGGACTATGTGTTTATCACCAAAGTTACCCTGACCTGTAACATGGATAAAAACAAACAAATCTTTACAGTAATGATTCATTATGTTTGAACGCAGGAAATCGTAACAATGACAATGTTTGGGTGTCAGATGTAATTAAGCATAGTTTAAGAGTCCACTGAACAACTACATGTATAAATAACAACTTAATTATTTAACAAAATCTAATACGTGAAATATTGTAAAAGCACCACTTCATCTGAATATGTTCCTAGAGTGTAATTATATAAGATCTGTACGGTGGCCCAGAAGGCTCAAACGCAAACCTAAAAAAGAAAATGCAAATAAAAAAAAGAAAACGCAAATAAAAAAAAGAAAATGCAAATTAAAAAAAAAGAAAACGCAATTAAAAAAAATAGAAAACGCAAATAAAAAAGCAAAACGCAAACAAAAAATAACGGAAGTAAAAAGCAAAACGGAAGTAAACAGGAAACTCTGAGAGCCTGAGTTCTTGCAAGCCACCATGTTTAGTGTTTTTGATACAGTTGCAATGGACAGCAGAGAAGTTAAGCGATTAATTGAACACTATTTTCATTGTGGATTTCAAAACCAAGTTATTGTTGATTTCCTTAATAATCAACATGGAGTCACAATGAGTCTTTCAACTTTAAAACGACGGCTTCATGACTACAGTCTCAACAGACGTGGCGTGGACGTTAGCGATCACGAAGTTAGGGACATCGTGCAAAGGGTATTTCATATTTCCCTTTGCACGATGTCATTATCGATGTCATGTCGATTCAATTAATCGCCTTACTTCTTTTTTTATTTGCGTTTTCTTTTTTTTATTTGCATTTTCTTTTTTTTATTTGCGTTTTCTTTTTTTATTTGCGTTTTCTTTTTTTATTTGCGTTTTCTTTTTTTATTTGCGTTTTCTTTTTTTTATTTGCGTTTTCTTTTTTTTATTTGCGTTTTCTTTTTTTATTTGCGTTTTCTTTTTTTTATTTGCGTTTTCTTTTTTTATTTGCGTTTTCTTTTTTTTATTTGCGTTTTCTTTTTTTATTTGCGTTTTCTTTTTTTTATTTGCCTTTTCTTTTTTTTATTTGCGTTTTCTTTTTTTTATTTGCCTTTTCTTTTTTTTATTTGCGGTTTCTTTTTTTATTTGCGTTTTCTTTTTTGTTTGCGTTTGAGCCTTCTGGGCCACCATAGATCTGACACAGGCGAGGTACAAAATGTTAGATGAAGTGCATTTACATGTAGATACAAGACAGCTTTGGTCTGTAGGAAGCCTTGTGATGGAGCCTTTAAAAACAATTATAGTGATGTCACATCTGCAACGTTTAAAAAATGAGCACATCTCTAAGTAATACAAATACTCTGTTTTATCCCTTTGCTGTCAGTCAACTAGAGAGGTTTTGGTCCAATTTAGAGAAGTTGTGCACTTATTAAATACATGTGTAACTCAGGGATCTCATAAAAAGAGCTTGCTGCCAGTGTACTTAAAAGAGATCAACTTACTCTGAATGAGATTTCATGTAAATTAAAGACTTAATAAAAAGCTGGGGATGTGTTTTGCATGTTAATTAGTCAGCTAAGTGTTTTCGTAGCTTTATCCCCTTAAACTGTCTGTTTGGTTGAAGTTGTCATTACAATAGTGGAATAAGCAAAATCTTCCAAATACAGTATATGCTGCTCAAGGAAGCAGACTAGCGTCCATAATTCAAGAGATAAACAACCTCTTACAAAGTTCAGTCTGAATAGGAATACATGTACGTATAGATATGTATAGATTGCGTACCTTGCCATATCCTGTGCAGTGCAGATGCATTTCGTGCAGTGACCTTAATCCAACAGAGGCCATGATTGGCAACAATATCCACAATGCAGTTTGACTCTGTTGAGTTGTGCCCCAAGGAACAAAATGGTTTGAACACGGCAGTGACATCTGTCTCATTTTCCACAGTCAGTAACACAGCTTCAAGAAATGAAAGGTTTGTGCTGTTAATGTGAGAGAGCTTTAAAGCCTGCTCAGAACTTTGTAACTGAAAAACAAACCACAATGAAGAGTTCATAATTAATTTTTTATACATGTTTTGTGATACAATGAGCATGCAGGTTTTGGTCCTTTAAACCTATGGAACAATAGACCCTATGCATAAATGGCTGCCAATTAAAAATTCTTTTGTATGCATTTAAATTAGCCCAACTGGCCTCGTTTGAGAATAAAAATTCTTTTAAATTATCAACTCGAAAACGAGGTTAGTTGGACTAATTTTAGTACTTACAAAAGAGTTTTTAATTGGCAGCCATTTATGCACAGGGTCTATAACATGTATGCTTTCGATATAACAAACAAAAGAAAACAAGAGTGAAATCCACCAGTCCTTCGAAGCCCCTGAGACCCCCTCTTTTTTGCGTGCTTATAGACGTCTACCCTGTCTTGGTCCCCACGCAGGGACCTCGAGAAATATCCAGACATCTTGACCTCACTCAGCCTCACTGCTGCACCCTTGCTCGATAACCTAGCTAGTACACGTATCAAACAGAAACCCTCTGTACCCTGCCAAGTGCCGGTCCGCTTACTATTGGTGTGCACTTGTGCGTATAAAAGGGAATATGAGAAGAGAAATTTGGGTCTTACAATTACATGTGTATTTCAGCCATTCTAAAGTGAAATTTTCATTGTAGGCTTATGATGGTACAATAAACATGCAAGATATACTACTCACAGATGTAAGGAATTTCAACTCTGCGGATAATTTCCTCCTTAGCTTCGGCAAACCTTCTATGGTTTTCCTCAAGTTATTGCATCTATTCAAGAGTTCATTAGCTTTCTCTACTCTTTGAGACAGTAATTTCTCATCGTGCGGTTTGTCTGCCATGTTGTTGGATAACGGTCTGGGGACTGGCGACCAGTTATCGTCCCTCCGGAAATTCAAACCGGATTTTTCAGTTGAATGCAAAGCGACCTCTTCTCCCGGGGGGGGGGGGGGGGGGGGGGGGGGGGTACTATATAGGTATGTGCGGCCCCAAAGGGTATGGTTTTTCAGCCGTTTTGGTCATAAATTGGGTAACGATTTTAGCCATTTTGGTCATAAATAGGGTATCGATTTTTGCACTCTAGTCTTCAATTCGTTTTTTTTTAGAAGAAGCTACTTTTTCATCATGCCTTCCTTCTCCCATCTGCGCTTTGCCTTCCTCTGCGTCGTTTAACGCCTTCTACGCAGGCTAGATAAAACCCGCAACAAATCTTTGGTCAGGTCAAATTTTTGGTCAGGTCATAAATGGGTAGGGAAAATCGCAAATTTTGGTCATAAATAGGGTAAGGGTTTTGGGAAGCGGGCCGCACACCCCTACCCAATT
>OMLO01006061.1_pt1 | contig 10165 bp, 8 predicted proteins | sample 1674811 | NCBI WGS metagenome assembly OMLO01 (sample SAMN06265003, study PRJEB25207) | coral metagenome | isolation source: Coral host | place: Mexico:La Bocana,Puerto Morelos, Mexico | collected 2008-11-13
ATATACCTAGAGCTTCAAACGAGCAGAAATAACTGCTCAATCATAGTTTCGTTACACTCTTTGGCAATTCGAGCGTTCTTTGTTCTTTCGAGCGTTGTGCTGGTTGGTCCCTATCTAACCCCCTCTTCAAGAATCAAACATCGATCTTAACCCTTTGAAACTTCTAACCTATATCATTTTGAGTTTAAACCTTTGAATGAGCAGCCTCACAGCTGTTTGGGCAAAAGCAGCAACCGGGCAAAAGCAGCAACGGCTAAAGGCACAGCAGCTGGGTGGTGTGTGGAAGTGCACGCATGAAAGCATTCTTTTTCATCTCCTCCTCATCCATCAAGTAGGGCCCACCTGCCAAATTTTTGACATTTTCTAGGATCTACATAGCCATCCATGGGTTCTGAAAGACCTTGTGGCCCAAACAAAGAGACTTGTAAGTGGAAATCTCACGGGATGGAAGCCCAACCAAACGAATCGGTAGCAGCCATTTTTGCAGAATGGCGGGTGGATGAGATGCTGTGTTCCCGGGGGGCTCGGGGATATTTAGCCAACATTGGGAAGAAAGCATCTCTTAACCGTCATGAAGTTGCCCATAATGCAAATGCTTTGGCGCCCGTCATCCGCCACTTGGGTTTCTCGTCTCACTTATTTCAAAGTGCAGTACTATTCATGTTGAAATCGCTTTTGGGTGGACCTATTGAACATGCATGGATTCCACATCACCCAAGGCTTGCGTCCTTCCTTATCAGCTATAATGGAAGCCACAGAAATGTTCTTACACTATGCCCGTTGCCGGGGCAAACCTTTACCTACACGTGAGGGCCCTGGTCACTTCAGTTTGTCAATGAGGTAGTTAGTACAAATCCTTAATCTAAACCCCTTGATCCAAACCTTGAAGGTCAAGTGGTGAAAATCGAGTCGTGGATCTTGAAGCGATTGGTCTACATCTTCGCCCGCTTGGCGAAGCGTGGGCACAGACCCAGGGATCCAAAGATCCGTGGACTCTTTCAAGCTGCTGGCCTTCCTCTCCCTGAGATTACCCCCAGAAATTCTCGGCGCATCTAGGCCGAAACAAGGGAAACTTCTAGCTCAAGTACTGCATGCCCTCCATAGTAGTCAAATCACTAACCTGATCTCCATCCCCAGAAAAGTAGGGTTTAGATCAGTGGGGTTTTCAAACTCAAAAAGTCACTTTTCCTGACTATTCTTTAAGGTGACTATTCTAGGGATGGAGATCAATTTTGTGATCAAAAAACATGTAGTGTATATCGGCGCCAACTCAGGCACCCTTGATGGTAGTGATGGCGAACCTGCAAATGGTGGGGATGGTACTGGTGATGATGTTGAGATCACCCCTACTGAGCCTGAAGGTTCCACTGAGGAGCCTGAAGATTCTGATCAGGAGAGGGTATTTTTTTAAAGTAATTGTATTGTTCTTATCCAATCCCCATTCAATCCAACAATTGACGCCATCTGACTGTATTAGGAGCATATCGGATCCAGCGAAACAACTGACACAGGCTGGTTGGGTCTCTATCATTATGGTTGGTAGTATTTTTGCATCCCTTCGTCATCTTTCACCCAAGTCCACTCCTCTGGCCCTTTTGGAAGGCGTCCCACCTCCGCCAGTGACTGCACCTTCATCTCCGCTTCGCACTGCGCCACCTGCAAGCACAGAGTTAATCGATTGACGTTCTATCGATGTCTAGATCAAGTAAGTTGAGGATATTGAAGATCTAAATTTCACCTTCCCAAAATTCCAGTTTCCCAGCGATCATCATGTTAGAGTCCCAAACCCAAAATTTACACCAAAAGCTGGCACTCGTAGGAGAGGATTTGGCTGCGATTGGGGAACCTCCTTTGCGTTCGGGTCACTACACCGTCAAGTCTAAGATCCATGGGTTTGAATGCTTGCGCTGTGGCATGAAGGGCTACATCAGGGATATCATGGAAAAACCATGTGAGTTTCCTAACGCCATCCCCAAGTACCATGATGATGAACCTTCAAAAACTGGGGATGAAACTTTCGTGGCCCCAACTGAGCCAACTCTCCCCGAACCAGATGATGCTGATGTGGCAGCTCTCCAGGAAGAGCTGCAAGCTTTGCAGCTTGCTGAGGCAGAGTTTGATCTGATGGAGGCGATTCAAGCAGAACAGCAGGCTCTTGAGGCCATGGCCAAGGAGCAAGCAGCTTTGGAAACCCAGGAGAAGAAGGAGAAAATTGATGGGATGGTGGCTGATCTTGTTGCCAAAGGGTTTCCTGATGAGATAATAGCTCATTGGGCCGTTCAAGAGTCCAAACTAAAATGGGCCGAAGCTTTGGATCTAGCCTACCAAAGAATCCAACGGGAAGAGCATGAAATCTTGAAAGAAAAGGAAAAGGAGGAGAAACGCTTAGCCAAGGATACCACGGTTAAGAGGAAGCCTGCAACCCCTTGCTCAAGTACCTCTATGCCTCCACCTCCACTGCCTCTTTCAAAAACATGTGTGCCTTCCACCCAGACGATTTTGAGAAACTCGACTTAAATGATCCTGATCTTAAAAAGCTAGCGTGTATATTACGTACTACTTGATTGGTTGATTGATTGAAGTAAGAGTCATGAAGATCATCTTCTTAGTAGCTATCCTGACTCCCAACATTCTAGCACAACATCATTCAGGTACTGACCAGGTCGACACCCAGCCCGTGGAAACTTTAGAGCTGGATCAGCGCGCCTTAGATCTTGCTGCTGAGAAGAGCCCAGTGCTTTCTGAAGCCTCCACCGGGGCTGACAAGGATGGTTGGGAAAAAATGAAGCACCAAAAGACTCTTGAGCTTGGGGAACCGGTCCAAGAAGATGATGAGGATGGTATTCCAAATGGTAAACTTTCCAAATCAACAACTTTGGACTACACTCAGCTGGCAAAGAAGGTTGGGGGTTTCAAGGTTTCAAATCGTTTGTCTAATATTTTCTAATTTGAATCACCTGTTTGATCAAGATTTGATCAAGAATCATGTCGGTTGAAATCCCTTCAGGTAGCTACAGCTGAAGAAGAGATCAATCCCCGCCCTACTGATGTTCTTGCAGCCTGTGACAAACCCATCTCGCCTGTGAGCCAACGAACCCACGCCAACAAGGATGCCCAAGCTGAGGATGAGGATGGCGACCTTGAGGCAAAGAAGAAGGGCAACCGTCGTGGAAAAGGAAGGGGAAGGGGTCGGGGCAAAGGTCGAGGTCGTGGCCGTGGAAATTCGAATGGGAAGAGCTCTAAAGGGGCTAGGTCAAGTTCCAAGCGTCCTCGTTCTCCAACCCCTTCTGAAGATGGTGAAAGTGAAGGTGATGAAAAGGCTACGGCATCCAATGAAAATGTTTCTAAGAGGCCTTCTTCTACAAAGGGTGACACCAAATCTACTAAGAAGGGCGAGATCAAGTCTGAGGGTAGCACCAAATCTAAGGGTGATACCAAATCTACTAAGAAGGGCGAGATCAAGTCTGAGGGTGGCACCAAGTCTACTAAGAAGGGCGAGATCAAGTCTGAGGGTAGCACCAAATCTACCAGTAAGGGTGATAAGAAGGGCGAGATCAAGTCTGAGGGTGGCACCAAATCTACTAAGAAGGGTGAGTTGAAGGAAGAAAACAAGAGTAAGGGCGAGTCTGTGTCCTCCAAGCGGAAGTTGGAAGATGCTGATGCCAGCGCATCATCCCAGAGAAAGACGAAACCAGAGAAGACTGACAAGTCAACTAAGGGCGGGTCAAAAGAAGATGAGAAAGCCAAGGCCGATAAGAAAGCTCGGGTCTCGAGAAAGTCAGCTGCGTATCACGCAGCTAGGAGCAGAGCCTTGAAGTCAGGAAAGAGCCCTGAGGAAGCAATTGAAGAGGGTAAGAAGGCTGGGGGGTTGGGGGTTGGAAGGTGAGGGGTGGGGGTAGGAAAATGGTGCCATTGCCCGAAACAAGCTTTTTTGAACATGTTTACCCTCACCATCTTATGACTTTCTTACTTCACCATCTTCCAGCATTCTCCCATGACTAGCCCCTTGGTAGCAAAGTAACATTGGATCGTTAAACTTTGATCTACGAATCCATGGACACACGCAGGCCTACGCAGCTACAGAGTGATTGGCCATGTTGGCTGTTCGCATCAAGCTTGCTTTGGAGCCGGGCATCTTTGATGGGGGGGTGCTTGCAACGCAAGCTGAACATTTCATCGATGAATGAAGTGCCTTCAAGTGACATACACTTAGCTAAGTTGGTTCCGTACTACGGTAGTGCTTTAGGGGCAGTAGGCAAACGCTTATGCCGGGAAGCCTCAACTCTTACGGTTTGGAAGCTGGCGATCGCAAAATAGCTGATGCATTCATGATTGTCAGCTTGTTCGATTTTTCCCAAAGACCCCACAGAATATCAGAAGATAAGGAAAACTTTCTGAACAATTTTTCTTTTGGGAAATCAAGTACTTCAACATTAATCTGTAGTTCCTCAAGCATTCAACCGGTACCTTATACATCCATTGGCCCTTGAAATCTGGGAGGCCGTGCATGGCGCCATGCCCTTCTCTTCAAAGGAGGGTTGGGGTATCCGTGCAGCGATGTGTGGTCTTCCTGGCAAGATTCCGCACGTTTTTGATTCACGAACGATCAGATCTAGTGAATAAACTTGACGCAAAATATTTCTGAAAAAAAACTCTGGAGGTTAGTTTTTGGAAATCGCAAAACCATGCCATAATGATTTCAGTGCCTTGAAATGAGCTTTCTTCTTCCCGCAGTGTTTGGGTAACAAAGCTCAGTACAAAGCTCTAGCAAAGCGAACATGCCTTTGTTGAAGCCGGTGGCATCTCTTCAACATGTTCAAGCCCCCAAGGTCTGGTTGGGTTCATCTCTTGTAGACTGGTGCTTTTAAGACATGAGCCTGGTAACTTCAGATTCCATCCTACAGAACTATTGGGGTTTGCCCTGTCAGGTTCTCATAGCTTGTGTCTTGCTGCTTGGATGGATGGAAGCCAGCAACGGTAGTCACACGGATTTCGACATGCTGGATTAATTCTGCGGCCAACAAGCTATGAGTAAAGTATGGCCCTAGCCTAAGAGCTTTATACTTTCCAGATTTGATCAATTTTCTTTCCAGATCTTCATCAACTATATCTCTTAGATAGCTGACTGTAGGTCGGAACATGGCTACAAGGTGGCATCTTTCGATCGGGACCTGAATCAAAGAACCATGGACTTTAATTCAGCGCCTGGATACCTGTTTCTAGCCTGCAATTCCATAATATTCCATATCATATGGTACCCATCAAATTCCTCCACATCAAATTCCTCCACCAGCTGCCCTGGTCTGTCTGAGGCTGTGCCTTTGGGTGGCCATGAACATGAACATCAACGCCGTGGCAATGATGGGGCCTGACTGCAGCAGCTGGGGGTTGCCGGCGCGAGGCAGCAGTATGCGGAGTACAATCAACATATGGGGTAATATCTTTTCAGAATGGGTCAGAGGCAGCACTAAGATGGTTTCAAGGTTCTTTGATTGCAACAAATGATCCAATCATCTTTGTCATTCAGATGTACTAACCCAACAATTCATGATATTTCACTAAGGGTGGTGCTATTGATATTGGTCTTGCTAGCGAACAATTGCGTTTGGGTAGTGGAACAACCGCGGCAATCGCTTCTGGCTGGCCATAGAAGATTCAATTGGCTCATCAACCATGTGTGCTATGCATCTTACTCTGAACAAACGGTTGGTTCGTGCAATACAGCCTTCTTATCACATCTCACCTCATCTATCTAAGGTATTCTCTGTGTCTTTTTGGATGCAGCTCCATGGGCATCCAAGTCCAAAGGCGACAACATGTTGGTCAAACATCCCCGAAATAAACCTCCTGGATGTAGGGAAACTTACTAAAGCGGAGAAAGAAAAAAGGACAACCCTTCAAACTACCAGACACTTGCCTTGTATGCTGCATGCCTGAAGGAGTCTCATTTGGATTCACATTGATGCTAGTTCAATAAGGAAAGTTTGACTTGTGACTTGTGAATTTCAAAAGTTGAAATTTCTTTGATGGTTCCAGCTTAGGACGCTACATTGATAGCAAAGGTAAGGCTCGATTTGTTGGTACTTCGGGATTACCCCAAAGCCAGACTTTTGGTTGCATTATTTCGATTAGACATGATATAGATCTAAAAAAATCCTGAAGAAACAAACTATCGAACCACATGATATCACCAAGTACCTGCTCCATGCCGCTTTCCAGGACTTACCCTCGCGGGTTTGCCTCCCAGCTTCTTAAGTCTTATGAGCAGCACCTTGGCAGTGGGGAAGGGAGGCGTGACTTGCGGTTCAAACCACAAGTGAACCCACGGCTCTCAGAGCTGCAACAGTTCAAAGAATTGCAGTTGGGAGATGCTTGGGAAGATGCCCATATGGTTGAGTTGCTGGACTATCTTATGACTTCAAAAAAAGTCAGGACTGCTTCCATTTCATGGGATATTGTATGAATTCAAATCTATCACGCCTTTCAGTACGTTAAGGAAATGCTCAGTGTGACTTTGGCTAGGATTCCCGAAGAGTGGTATGATGTGATGCACACCTTCTATGATGACTACCGATCTCTGGTTTCTTAGCTATATATAGAACTAAGTATCAAACAAAGAGTCTTTTGTGTCAGTTAAACACTCAGGTGATGGGGGATACCATGTTGCACGCAGAGCTCATGAAGCACCAGTGTGGCGGGTCAACTGCCTCTAGCTGATTATGAATGGTTGAGTACTGAAATTAATGAAATTCATGCAGATTCACCTTTGGAACTCTTCTTCAGGAGTTTTATGGTGATTTTCAGGAAATTAGCGGAAAATTTCAGGCCGCACTTCGAGCGCACTCAGGCGCACAATGCCGCACTTTCGCGCACTCGAGCGCAATTTGAAAAAGTGTACTTTTGGGATTTTTCGATTTGGAAGAATTTGGCAATTTAATCGAGCAAGTTTGAGTCAACGTTCGCAAATCAGCTGATTCAAAAGTTTTAAGCTAAATCCTCAGCATTTTGGATTCGAAGTGATGACTGATCGTCTTCATTCTAGTACCACACTCGTAGAAGGGATGTCAGGGGTTGACTTCACGGCTGGTACTTCCCGAAAGCGCGATCTTGAAGTGAAAATCCAAGAACCTCGTCTTATTTTTTGAAAAGTAGTACGGGTGTATATAAATTTTAATGGGTGTTCCTATGATCCCAAAATATTATTCCCAACCCTACTTACATCCCCTGAGGAATCGAAGGCTCGATTGGAGAAACTCCGTCGGAAGTTAAGCAACCAGGCTGGAGATAGCCATCCTACAGAGCCTACTGTTCCTGGTGTTTTGGTTGCAACACTCACTCGACATATTTGTATGGCCAGTTTGAGATTAGTAGTCTATAGCGCCGGTTTTCAAGAGTGTGTGTATCATCCATCTCACATATATACGCATGAACCATGAGGTGCAATTTGTGTTGCTGAAAGCGATGGCAAGTTTTGCGCTGGCAATGCCGGTGAACTTGGTGACACCCTCAAAGATTCTGACACCCCACAGAGTGAGGTGAAAAATAAGATTGATCCTACAGACCCTGCCTTTTGGACAGATGCTCAACCCCCAGAAACATATAAGGCACCCACACCTTCTCAGGCACCTGAGGTCCCCACACCAACGGCTCCGAATGAGCCTGGCACGGGTGCGGTTCCAGATGAGGAGTCTGAGGTTGAAGCAGGGGATTCGGCTTCAGTTGTTCCACCAGTTCAAGGGCGACGGGATCCTATGTACTTTAAGTTCCTAGGCTAGATACAAACAAAAGTTTAAGACATTTTTTGGAAGTGAATTAGATCGATAATGTTTCTGTACTCGGTGACAAATCCACCCCACCACATGCTACCTCCGAGGATGCGGAGATACTTCACACCGAAGGCTGATGGGGAACTTAAATGTACTCCAGAAACTTTGAAACTTTGGGGATCATCAGATGGGCGTGGCTTGTCCTACTAGCTGATTTGAGTTATATCGAGTACTCAACATGTTTTGTTTCAATTGATTGTTTTTCTCTAGCTTAGGTAATCAGCTCAAGAAAATGCTGCAAGAACATGGATCCTTTGAAGCTATGGAGATTGCAATCAAGAAGATCAACCAAAAAGCAAAATCAGAGTCTGCACTTGGTGGCTGGTACACGGAAACATATCTGAAGACTCATGAAGGTTGGACAAAGTCTAGGGCCTAGTTATTGATATCGCATATGCTGGAATATGCTGGAATGTCTTTCATATATATGTGACATGCATATTCTATAGTGGAACATGCATGTGTTTCATGATCACCCAGGCAGATGTGGCAAAAGTCCCTTGCGTGGGCACAAGCCAACAGTCGCCATCGAAAGCACCCAATTCATGGCGAAGATCAAATTCAAATCGTTTTAAGCGAAACATTGGTAGTGAAGAATACGGAGCTTGAAGAATCTACACGTTCTGGTTCCATGACTGTCGAGGTGCGCATACCTATATGAATGTGATATACTTTTTGATTTGAGATTTGGCCCATCACCACAACTTAGTTGCCACGATATAACATGTCCCGGTAGGATGAAGCTGGTACCCTATTTGACTCTGAACTCCCAAGCCTCAGTGGAGCCATTGACGCCGTTTTGCCGAATGCTCCTGCAGCTCAAGCCAGTGCTGGGATTAACACGTCTGCCTGTATGAGTTTCAAGCTGCTTGGAGAACTATCTTGGAATAAAGTGGTATCAACAAACGTCTTGATCATGCTACTTTGCTTTCCTCTTTCATGCAGCTAGATCACATAGCTAGTCATCCTTGTCATTTTCTCTAAAGCTATTCCATTCTTGTCGATCAAATCATTCAAATTACCAAGTCTCACATAGCAAGTGTCAGATTTTAAGTTGCAAGGGATTTGAAGTACCATCCCAAACCTCCATTTTGGGTCCAAAAAATTGGGGGGGAAACAGGGCTAAAATTGGGAACCCCCCCAAGATCAATCTAAGGCTGACATTCCCTACAGTGACTGCCACGACAACTCCACTACAAGTCCTACCGGCTTTTGTTGAAGTTCTTGGCAAGAAGATTGACAAGGTCAACACCGAGCTGGACCGATTTTCCATGTGAGAAAATTGCGCAGATAAGACGGTATTGTTTTTCAATAGATCGAAAAATGCCCAAACCTAGCTAGCTTGGAAATTCAAACATCCAAAGTCTGTGAAGAAACCTTCAATTGATATCGGGTACTATGTGCCCACACCACTTGCGCAGGACAGGATCAGCAATGTTGACAGTGCAACTTCCAAGTCGTCTCTAGGATGGATTAATTTAATGGACAAAATCCTGCACTTGAGGTGTCCGAAAATGATCTAGATATAGATAAAAAAAAAGGATTTTCGGATCCCACCATGACCGTTATATATTTCTTTCCCACATCTGACATATTTGTGTAAGTCCTCGCCGATCCAAGGCTCCAATCGCAGGTGAAGAATGTCCTCCAGCAACTTGAGAAATGCTATGATGTCATGGCGACAAACCTGTCGCAAGCCACTGTTGCCCCAGATGCAATTGACCAGATCCTTGTCCCTTTTTACATATAGTCACTTCAAGATCTATGGAAAATATTTTTTAAAAATATGCAGTATATAACATGCACTATATATCTTGATCCACTTCCGCCCACCCTGAAAATACTTCAGGAAAACCCGAGAAGCCATTCAAGCGGAGTTTGTGAAGTGCACCAAGTTGGATGTTTCTATGAGTGCGTTGATGCAACGTACCAAGTCGTCTAGTCGGCATATAGCTAGCTCTTATATATCGAAACTTAGGCATGTTTCTTGCAAACATTGGACCTACGGACCTGCCCCACAATGCTTCCCACGTCCTGCTCAGCAACGCTGAGGTCAATCAAGTCTGGAGGGGCGGCCTCAGTTGTTGGCAGTGAAAAACCGGCAGTGAAGAGTAAGGCAAAACCTGCCAAAAAGGCAAAAAAGTAAAGCCTTTTTTTGATTTTGGAGTCTGGATGTGTTTCATTGACACGTCCCTCGAAGGCCAAAGGCCATTTGGGTTGCTGAAAGGTTCTCACTTGGAAACGATTAAGAAATTATAGGGTTCTCACATTATCCCAAGAACTCATATTGCTTTGGGGTGGCTTTTCAAGCAACCGCGGGGTTCCTGGAGAAATCTTAT
>OMLO01006062.1_pt1 | contig 10164 bp, 9 predicted proteins | sample 1674811 | NCBI WGS metagenome assembly OMLO01 (sample SAMN06265003, study PRJEB25207) | coral metagenome | isolation source: Coral host | place: Mexico:La Bocana,Puerto Morelos, Mexico | collected 2008-11-13
GACCCTGAGTGTTGGTCCGGTCTGGGGCTCGAACCCGAGACCTCCCGCACGGTAGTCCGACGCTCTACCAACTGAGCGGTTAGCTCCGTTGGGAGCTAACCGGCTAACCGGTCGGCGGTTAGCTCAGGAACGCGGAGGACGGCGGTTAATTTTTCGTATTAACGCCGTCGTTGCATATTTAGCTTAAACACGTTTTTAGAGCCATTAGCTTACCGAACGGAGACAGACATTCGCGAATTTCGCTTGTAAAATATAAATTCATTTTTTACTAGGCGTCGTCGTTGCTTAAGCTCCCTAATGTCGAGCTGCACACTAGAAGCTAGGAAAGAATGCACTGGCCATGTAAATCCATGTTTTTACAGCAGCGGCGAGCCCGAGATCGAAGAACTGCGCGATGACTCCTTCTTTCCGGCGGAAGTCAGCACATTTTTTTCGTCTTTTTCTCTCGTGTCATTGATATAGAGGTATCAAATCAAAAGGATCTCTCCTAAGCATTCTGTACTGCGAATCCCTCCAAAAACAGATTTGCCTTGCATTCAGCAACGGTTTTGAATCACACTATCGCATGTTTGCATACATTCTTCTCAGAAGCAATATAGACTTAAGCTGTGTTCATATTAAACGCGAAAAATGTTTAGAGTAAACTTGTTTCGTTGAACATGTTTCATCTAAATATGTTTGTGAATGAATTGTTCACATCCCATGTCAGTTTCAAACACGTTTCATACCTGGTTATAATTTATGCTGTTTTATTATACTGCAGAATGGAGCAGAATGAAACTACTGTCGCAGTTGCGTTCATTCTTTGCGAGTTTAGTCTAAATTTTTTGCTTTTTTGTACTTTTGTTCCGGGTTGTGAATTTTGGTTTTGCATTGCGATGCTGTACGCTTGTAACCGTTGTTATGGAGCTTTGAGGCGATGTTTTCCCATATATTGTGCTTTCTCCCCATCGCTCATAGCTGACGTTGTATTTCTTCATCGGCCCATACTAAGTCAACGAGAAAATTGGCCTCATAATAGTCTCAATTTGGGGTCTTTTGGCCACTCGCCTCTTCTCCGCGCATCCATCCACCATTTTGAACGTGTTTCATCTGATCGTGATTGAAACTACCTCGAGAGGTTGTTTCAATCATGATCAGAATTATCATGTTTCGATCATGATTCGCATAATGCATTATCTGATGTAAACACTTTTCAGAGCGAAACATGTTTCATTCGTGATCAGACTTATCATGTTTCGGTCTAGTGAAAACACAGCTTTAGTTCGACAACGTCAAAGGCCAACTCGCCCCATTCTTCGCTATTGCTCGGTCGTGGACACAGAAAAGGCTAATTTTACGGACTTCGAAAATTCATAGAAAATTAATGAAAATAGCTACAACGATATTGTTTTCATTGTGTTGATACGAAAAACGAGGAGATTCATATAAGCGAAAAAAGAATTTGGGGTTACTTACGCTTTTATAACATTTAATAATCGTACACCGATTTCACAGGTTTATTGACAACGCAAATCCGTGCAATATTGGCCCGACTGGAAGAATCGTGACTAAACTTATTACACAATAAGAGCTTAAATAGAAAGGAATTTAGCGGCGAAAAAAAGCAATGTAGTTTAATTTAAAAGATAATATCATGCATTTCCTGAGGTCTAAGGAGCTTGGAAAAATACTACCCACTTTGTTATGTACTTCCTTAGATAATGCTACTAACCAGAGCTAAAATAACAAAAGCCCGTCTTTTCATAACATGGACTTACAAACGGACAACCACTTAGACCGCTAAACAGAAGTATTCTGCTGCTTACGTTTCAACTGAACATAGTGTCCATTCATGTGACACAGTGATTATAAACTTGTTTTTAAGCCACCCTTAAATAATTTTGAGCTGACTACTGAGTGAATGGCTAAAACTACTGCACGGATACAATACAAGCAATTAATGTTTATCGATGAAAATAAAGTTTTCACTCGGAGAAATAAAAACAGAAAACATTTTCGGAATGAAATCGCAGTTCACTCAGAACTTGTTATATCGATGCTTATATAAGCGGCGATGCTTAAACATTTCAGACTGATAAGTAAAGAATACTTTAAAGCCGCATTTAATTACTCGACAAATCAAGCTCAAGTGTGAAAACGTCACTGAACGAGGAAAGTTCAACTCGAAAACAGGAAAATTACGTCCTGGTGATATAACTTCCTGTTACGAATCATCCGATAATTTGGAAAATATTATGTAGGAACGTTTTCCGATTTGCGGCTTGCACATCCTCAGCCCTAAGGCACTGGCAAACTACTACGCAGCTGGTAATACTTCCCCGCGTTTCATCTCTCGAAGCGGCAAACATACCGCAAATCAAGATGATTCTATAGGACATTCTCCAATACCGTGAACTTGAGACACCGACACTCACCCACTTGCATGTCATTACAGACGTCGATGGCGTTATTCTGTTGTTTATGCTCACTCTCACTAAACGTTGCCTACAGGAACCCTACTCGATACCATAAAGAAATAAGACCAAAAATAGCAGAGAAATTTAGTGACGGAAACACAAATCCCTCAACGAAGAATTTGACAAATAATACGCCCAGATTTATTACAGATTACCTCGTATATTTCCTCAGCTCTTAGGGGCTTGGAGGAAATTTATTCTACAAATTGTTTTATGTGCTCTAAGTAATATCCGTCAAACCAATACCAAGATAACATTAACCAAGTGTATCTTGCCATAACAAGCACTAGTACATCCCTCAAGATTGGTCACTACAATCTTTTGTCTACTATCTTACCTTTACTTTTCATAAAAACTCTTCAAGTGTTCAAGTGTTTTGTATCAAAAGAACTACGTAACGGTTTGGGCCTCTTTAAAAAGTTTAGCCTAGAGATTACTAGTTCGTCGTCCGTAATCCGTGTTAATCTTCTCCATCCTTATCCGTCTTTGTCCCTCTATGATTTATCATTATCTCTGTGATTTTTTTTTTTTCATCTTCGCAAACTACTATTTTCAGTTTTCCTTCAATTTAAACGAAATTTTGGGCGTCGCTGTGACTGAGCCTCTTTCAGAATATCACTTGCCATCTATATAAAGACACCTGCATGTACTTGGCTTATTTTTCGATTTAGCACTTACCGAGTTCTTCCGAAACTTTCACGAGTGTTTCCTTTCTCTAACTCGAAAGTGTTGACAAGAAGAATGTCATTTTCATCGCCTGTGTGAGCTCCATGCAAACAGTTACTGAACCTCCCCACTCCACTTGGTACGTTACTTTAGTACGCTACTTTCAGTCAAAAATATCCTCGCATCGAACTGCCTCGATTGGAGTCGAGAAATGGATAAGCGCCATTGCCAAACATCCACCGGCAAACTCCCACAATGTCGTCATTGTCTTCAGAAAGTCGAACCGCAATAATCTGCATGTCTTAGGACCAAAACTAAGCTGGGGTGAGGGTCGCAGCTGATCACATTATCCGCTTCTATGTCGTAGTGATCGTGAATATACAATTTGACGCCCTTCAATAAATTGCACTGATTTAATAACTGAACATTAAATATATTAATTCGAACATAACATACACTGACTAAACAGAACAAACTCAAAATAACACCTCGTCACTCAAAGGGTTTTTGGTGCTTCATATTTATTAAACTGATCCTGGTCTGAGGTTCTGCAAATGAAAATGTTTTTATTTATCAGATAACTTGACAGACAACATCGACGGATATTTTCAGAATTACGGAGCGACCAGCAGCATACTTCCTCAGCCCTAAAGGGACTCTAAAAATACTATGCAATTGGTATTATACCATCGCGTATCATCTGTCAAACTAGCAGAAGTAAAATACTAACCAAGATGACGGCGGGTCATGTTCTCAGAGCATTTACGACACATAAAAGGTTAAGACTGATGATGTTACATGGTTTTTTACGGCCCTGAACTGATTGGAAATAACAAATATTGTCAACAGATTTTTCAGGAAAAATGGACAAACATAAAACAGAAATTAAGTACTAGGAAAGCACATCCCTTATCCGATAATTTTAAAGATAATAAGCAAGGACTTATTGCGATTTATGTCTTCCTCGAACCTTGGGGGCCTGGAAGAAAAGTTAAAACTTCCTTTCTTATCTACAAAATCAAAACAAAGACTTGGAGCGCAAAGCATGCTAGCCAAGAGCGCATGGCGTCTACCTGTTGCTTTCTGCACCAACTGGTCTCATTGCCCGTCATCATTCAATTAAAGCCTATTTCATCATCAAAGCAAACTTACTCAGCTCTGTGGATAACCAGCCCTGAGCAGTATTTCTATCGACATTCATTTCTATTGTTCATCATAGAAAACTCGTTGCTATAAGGTCTAATTGTTGAACACAGTGGGAACATAGGAGAACGAGACTCCCTATGGCTCATGTTAAAACTTGATAAAACCGCAGAAAATGTAAACTTCTGTTTTGCCTTTTTTAAACATGCTACGAGAAAAAGGAAGGAAAATGTAAAAACTCCTTTAAACAAAACTGTTACACCGGCGGCTCGTTTCTTCGAAATACAGCTCCTAGCGCGTACGGGATGTTTCTAGATCTGTTAAATAAGAAAATAATGTATGCACGTAATACATTTTTATTGCACCATACAAAACGTGCGTGAAAGCAACTTGTCTCGTTTCAATTATTAGGTTCAGTTCAGTAAAATGTACGAATACAAAGCCTAAAATGTTTCTAACAGCGATGACTCGGCGATTATAATAAGAATCAGTACTTTTAACTCTCTCTAAATTCTGTGCTGTTGATAAATTTCAATTGCTTTTAAAATTAGTTAGACAAAGCAGTTAATCATGCAAAAATTCTTAAAGGCTTTAACTTTGATCTCCTGATATCACCCACAATCAAAACAACTCGCTTTGAAAAGCAAATACAAGATTTAATCTCTGGCGCTCGCAGGAAAGAAGATTTGCGCCGCTACTGTATGCAGCGCTATACGTGACACGAGCCTATTTCTGCCAGCCATCAAACAAATAATAAATACAGTAATGACGATATTCACCCAATAGCTAAAAGAACAGGATGTAAATAAAACGTTTGATGAATTGTCTTGACCGGAATGAACTATCATCGTAGAAGACGGATAAAGCTGACGGGAGCACTCCTTCATCAAATCGTAGAACATGCGCCTCAAGAACAAGGTATCGACAATCCGGAAAACTAAACTGGAGGAAATAAATTCGGTGTGATACCATAACTTTAAGCAGAAAAGCAAAACTCTAGCGAGAATTTTCATCGGTGATCCAAAATCTGCAAGATTCAAAAAGTTTCTCTGAAGATATGGCGTACAGAGTTCTGTTACCTGCCTGCTTTTAAGTCAAGGTGAGTCGTAATCATGCAGCATTTAAGAATATTTGCCACCAATAATCTTGAAATATATTTTTCCATTTGACCTTATAAAGCCTTACAAACCTTCCTTCAATCTTGGGAAACATGAGAAATATCATGAACGGTCATAAACCCAACTAGTTTCGTGCTCGTGAAATCAAACACGTTCTCTCCCTAAGGTTGTAGAATTCTTTAAAACTGCCTGTTTAGAATTGGAACAAATGATAAATATAAAGAACTCCATTAAAAGATGCCTCTAAAGAACATTTAGGTCTTTTAATCACAAGGTATTTCGAAATTCGTTCTGCTTCTCTATAATAATTCAACCTAAACTCTAGAGTAAATCGAATGCTTTTGTCCATGGTTCTTGAGCACTGATGGATGTCATCTTGAGATTTCTTTTGATGCAAGAATACAGATTGTTAGTCGCAATGAAAAAATGTTGGCGTTCAATTTTGGAACTATCTTTTTCTTGCAAGTAGATCACGTGTCAAAAATGGAATTGAAATTGCAGCGCGGTATCTTTCAGGTTACCTTTGTCATGAATTTTCTGATTTACAGCACTTTAATCGTTAGTCTGGTTTATCTTCCCAAGAAATTTTTCACAGTAATTGTGTTTTTTTTTTAATTTCATTTTCACAGAGCAACTTAGTTTGGGCACTAGACCAGCCGTAGATGTAAAGAAAGGATCAGATAATAACTTGATAGAATAAATTTGTATCACTTAGGATAGAACTCACGTTACTTCGAAAAAGGTCTCTGCACCCTTTGGATACGAGACTATGTTTTCGCTTTACAAAGAAAGCCGTCAATATGTCCGAAGCGCCTTTCGAAATTTTAAAAGAAACTCATCTAGAAAGCGGTGCAACGGATTTACGCCAACTAATTTGCTCTAAAAGGATGAAGTATTTTCCAAAAATCTTACAAAACAATGAAGTAACACGAAACTCTTAACAATACAAATCCTTAAATCTTATATGATTCTACCAATAAAAGTATCAACTTTAAAATAACTGAGCTTGGCATGCTACAACCTCCACGCAAAAAGGCGAAAACGTAAAAAGTCCAAATTGGTGCTTCCAAAGTGAACAAATTCGAAAGGTCGGTTTTTCGTTGCCAGAGACTTTGTCATTTCCAAAGAGTATTTCCGTTTCGCTTTTAAATAGACTGCTCTGTCTCCGAGTGAATACACTCCATTGTCGGAATTGAAACTTTATTCCAAAAGCTGTCGGTTTTCAGAATGCGTGTCCTCTTGCATAATTTACTTTATCTTTCCGATCCCTAATTTGACGGAGAAGCGCGTGGAACAATTGCAGTCGCCAACTTTGAGGTTTTTCAACAAACTGAAACGTGACATCCCTTGAGGTACATAACTTGGCATACAAACTAATCAAATATTTAATGTTGGCACAAATTCTCGTTCCTGGGGATAGATAATGCGTTTGAAAACTGGATTTTTCAAAAAGAAAAACGACGAATGACGAGTTTATTTATCACTTCGCAAATGCTGCGAGCTTTATCGAAAAAAAATAATTCTGATCGACTTAATCTTCCAAAAAATACGCACAAGAGACTCTTTACTAGGAATTCGAAAATACAAAACTGTCAGCAAAAAAATCCTATAGCAACCATTTATATTTAGTCAGCTTGCAACAAAACAAATGAAAAGTACTTTCTTCCGATAATGCATTCACGATACTGATCACAGATGTTTGCTGTGAATGAAGATTTTATCGTGAAATGGGGGAATGCATTGAAAAAATCTGTTCCTTCAATCAAAATATCGATACTTTACAATTCAGTGTGAATACCTTCAAAATAATAATTTCTCAAACAAGAAACCAGCTTCCGCCCTTAGCAGGAACACTGCAATCAAGTCGAGATTTTGAAAAGCATTTTGGCGTAGCGCGGCTTTTACAAAAGCCAATTTGTTACAAGATGTCCATGCAACCATTAATTTCTAATGTAAATGAACTTCATGTTTACCCCATCACAGTCAAACGTCTGTAAAGATTATCAGAGAAATACATAACAAGTGTTTGCTAGTGAAATTATGTCTTCCTTTTACCTTTTTATTATTATTATCAGATACTTTACTGGGAAAGATCTAGAAAACGTCACGAGATTCAATTTTTAAAAACTTTGTCACAACTTTGAGGAGTGCAACGAAACGAGATTCTGCGAGGGTAAAGTATGTAAAGAAACCAACGCTTCTTACTGACGAATATGATCTAAGAAGAAATCAAAACATAAAAACGTGTAGTGTTTCACAGGACAAAAAAAAACAAAAAATACTTATCATTTGACGGTTGCCAGACGGTGTCGAGTATGGCCAAAGTCTTTTCCTACAAAATTTTAAAATAATCCTTGCACAGGGATTTGGCCATGAAATGGAAGTTAGATTGCACTCTCAAACCATGGTTTCTTTCTTCATGGCAGCTCTTTTCTAAAACGTAAAAATTCAATGAGAACGCTTTGATGATGTTTTTAATGACGTAATTGTTCTCTGTGGTTTGCTATGGTAACGTTTGTTTTTGTTTTTTTTGGCCATTTTCGGCCTTGTGGTTCCCAGTCTTACATACAAAATGTTGTCGAATATAAACAAGCCTTGAATTCTTCTTTCCATGGCAGAATGAAGACGTTTTTACTGGCCGTGGCTGTTTTTACGTTTTGTACATGTCAGTCAGGAGGTCAGGATTTAGAATTTCTGAACCTGTCTAGCTGGACGCGTTGCTCTTCGCTGTGTTGGTGTGCAGACGATAACCACAGTCGTGTCTACGGACGGTGCTCATTGCATAAGCTGGATGAATCCTTGGATTTCAATTTGTCAAGGCAGCTTTATTCCTTGTAAGTATTTGACTGTTTTTCGAGATAAATTGGAATAATCGCCGAGCTTATTTAGTTTTTACCAGCACAAAACTAAAGCAAAATCTAGAACGATTTTCGTTTGATCTTGAAATGATGTGATTTTGTTCGACTTCGTTTCTTTACACAAATTGTTATTGTTAATGGAGAGTACTTCATTTAAGATATCAGTCAAACTCGGCGAGATCCCTCATTAGCATTCTCTAAACCAACCAAAACTCGAGGGCGCTTTCTCAGTCGTTAAACCTTGCTCTATTCATTCTTATTTTTATTTTTTATTTCTTTTTTTTTTTTTACTTTCCCTCTGTTTCCGTCTTATTATTTTAAGGTCAAAGAAAAACGCTCTCAGTAGCTTTGACAAATAACTACAAGCAAAGATCTTTGAATTTGTCAGGTGAACCTATCATAAATAATGCCGCCGATTAAATCGGGATTTAATAAGTATCAAGTTAAGAACTGAATTTAGTTTGATATCTTGCTTGATGTTTGATAATGTGGCAGCATGTTTTACTTTCCTTTTTAGCTGGGTATTGTGCTAATTTGCATAATGTAAAATGATTTCAGCACGTTGTCTGGACGTTCAGTTAGATTCAGGATCGAAATTAGAAGCTTTTAGTGCACAGTGCAATTTTTGTTCCAGTATTTAGGTCCGTTCTGGCGGGACGTGCTTAAATTAAACGTGTGATGCACGAGAGACGTTTTCTAATGAAGTTTTCTCTCTCTCGATGGTAAAAATAAAAGTCCTCTTCGTCAGAAGTGCGATGTTTTGACTCTCGGGTTTAGAAAAAAGAACAGGCTTTTCAATAATTAAAGAACCTGTCACTGCTTTCAATTAAGAAATAAGAAATAATAATTCCCGTTGTCATGTTTCTTCGAAAAATAAGATAAGCGAGAAGAGAGAGACAGCTAATATCAAACGAGAAGACCCTATAAGCTCCGAAACTCATGAGGAACAAGTGCAGGAAAGGATTAATTTTTTTACGTTCTTGTCGTATCGCTTAAAGCTATGGAAGTTAAATTTCGTCGGTCCTTTACGTAAAAAATACAATGTTTTGACTACATTGAATGCTAAACGACTTTTAAATTGTTAAAAAGTCCTCAAGGCCTGTGAGGAAAAGGAAACAGTTCTTGCTTTCGGACTTTTTTTCGGGAAACAAAAAACCTGGGGCAGCTGATCTGACTCAATAAAGACGTTACTTTTTTTTGAGACACTGATGAGTTGAGTCGACGGGGATGTGAAATACTAAGCTGGTTCTCAAAGCGAAGGTGAAAATGGTGGAAATTGCCCGCACCTATTTCTTTCCCGCGTTTGCCTTGCGTCAGAACAGAGTCGAGAACTTTCAGCTGCTGCGTAGCGATACCGGTCGAAACGCCAGCTACGTAAATTCCACCCGTAAATTCACTACGACGGTTAATTTATCGGTGAATTTATCGTTGCTATACTGTAGTTGATAAACAGCTAGTGATCAGAGTCCATGTCGATTGTATGGAATTTTCCTGAGCACTTTGTATGACTTGGTCACATGATAAAGATAGGCGAACTCATGCCGAACGTTTAGCTAAAGACACGAGCTTCGCTGATGTGGATTGACTTGTTTTGTGGCTGATGTTATACGTTGTGATCTATTCTCCAGCTCTGTTTATTGGCCACCCGAGCACGCAAGATGGCGCTACTTGCCTGCTAAGGATTACCAGCTGCTTCCCAAGGAAAATAATGGGTCGTTAGGTCAAGATGTCTGGATTTCACACATGGTCAATAACCCAAATTCCATTAACTTACACCCGCTACATTGGGGGGGGGGGGGTGTTCCAATACTGTCGAGTAGATTCCATCGGAAAAAGGATCTTACGATTCGTTCGATTCGTCGAATGGTGAATCTTTATTGACGATCCGACACGTGGAGTTGTCGATCGGAAAAGTGCATC
>OMLO01006063.1_pt1 | contig 10163 bp, 5 predicted proteins | sample 1674811 | NCBI WGS metagenome assembly OMLO01 (sample SAMN06265003, study PRJEB25207) | coral metagenome | isolation source: Coral host | place: Mexico:La Bocana,Puerto Morelos, Mexico | collected 2008-11-13
CTGCCTGCAACACCCCGCCCCACGCTCCACCATCAAGAACTTAATGCTTGATCTACTACTTACATCACCCGAAAGAGGTAACCCTCGTTTTTTTTTTAATCAGTAATTTTTTGCAACACATACACGCACAAAAAGACTACTTACAAACCCGCTACTGACAATGCACTTATTTACAATGCAATTGTGACTAGTTACAATACCACTTGTCTTTTTACGCTAGTTACACTTTGCTTTCCAAACAATACGCTACTAACAGATTTACGTCAATTATGTGATCTCTAATTACGGTTACAATATAGCGATTAATTTATGATTACAATATTTTTCTTTATTCATCTTTGTTTGACAAAGAACTTACTTACAGCGCATTTCTTACACGCAAATACATCACTTTAGTACAAATTACGTATCTGTCGTTTATGTGGTGACAGAAGGCCCCTGTTGGCAATAAGTTACCGAAAGATATTTTAATTTAAAATGAGCCGGACACGTAAGGATCAGATTGTTTTGATACATTTGTCTTTGTATCTGTTATCAGTATCCAGCGAAAAATATTGCAAGTTACTGAGTTGAGCTCGAGTGGAGCCACTTATTTAAAGATTCCCCCACAACTGTAAAACGTTCAACGGTACTTCCGGAACTTTTGAAGCAGTCTGTTGATACAGACTAAATGACTAATGTTCGTGAGTTGTTGTATAACAAAAAGAAAAAAATGATTGTCACTGTTTTGCCTACAAATTTTGGAGTACTTTAAACAATGTTATTAACCGCAAACAGCTTGAAAAACAGGTGACCCAGGTAGTGACGTATTTGAAAGCTGACGTCAGAAGGACTGAGAGGTCACGTAATCAGATAACTGTGTTTTATTCTATAACATGACCTAGTAGAACAAATATTCAACTCTAAATTCCAGGGTATAAAATTGTTTTATCTCACTTAAAATTTACAGAAAAAACGTGTGGTTATGCGTGTAAAGAAAACAGACGTTGTCTGTCTATTTTCGGCGGTGTGATCTCTTTATTTAGCTTTCTTGTGATGTATTAAATGTGAAATGAACTTTTAATCCCAAGTCAACTCAACTGTCATGCTTTTAATAGCCTTTACGTGATCCTTTAGGCATATCATGCCCAAATAAGATATAATTTTGCACAGTACAATCCACGGTACAGAGTACAATATAACGTCTTTCAATGATGCAACAATCTACTAGGCGCTAGCTGGCTAGAGGCAGCTCACACAGTTTAATAGCTTGGCACTAGACAGAAATAAATGCAACCGAATGATTTGGCCAGTGCGTTTGGGACGACCTTACACAATCACAACGAGTAGGGTGAAATGACTGAACTCTGGATAAGCATGAGATAAAAGCCGCCAAAGCTGTGAAAATCAGCTCTTAATAGACGACGATAAATAGACATTACTCAACGGATACAGCGATGACAAGACATGTGTTGAAGCACATAATATTATTTACTGAAATCATTTACATTTAATTATAATTTCCAGCCTTGAGGTTTTCCGAGAAAGTACAACATTCCTTTGGTTTCCTCGTCACTTCTAATTTGTGTATAATCACCTTCCGTTTGACGGTTGTTTTTGTTAAGCAGTATTATTCACTTACGTTGTTCAATAAATAATTAAATAAATGAAATATTGGATACCTTGGACACATTATAACGGCAAGATATTATAAGAACTTGCTGAAATGTAACATATATACTGTTTTCTACATTGGCTAATTGCAAGCTGCTATTTCAAATCCACAGAATCGCGTAACAAAACAGAAACAAGCGCCTAGCCCCAAAACAATAACAGTTGCTTGCAAGCAAAAGACTTACAAGCTTACGAAAGCTGCTACACTTTCGAGTATAACATGGCGTGCATCACCAAAAAACGGTTTGAATGCGCTCTTTTGGATTATTTGTTCAGTTTCAGCACAGGAAATTGATTTCAACCGCGCCAAAAACAACTGGGTGTAACCTGAAGTCGTCACGCAATGTGGCCCACGTTGACCACTGAACCCCAATGCATTAATTTAGCCATTGTATACGCCTTAGAAACTCTTTGAAAAACTTCCGTCAAGTCCCCGTCTTTTTTGGGAGTGACTCCGGACCACATAGGAAGATAAAAGTAGCGGCGGCCTACTTCGTGTAGAATATAACGAAAAGGCTTGACCTTTAAGTGACTAGAATATTTTTCAAAGTAATAAATGTAGCTAAACCATTTGTGTATGACAAACTATGCGATATTTATACAAAAGAACAGTCGGCCATCTTTATAAGGCTTGACAAGAGGACAGTCTTTGACTTTTATCTTGCTATAAAAAAAATACCACTAAGGATTTCTGTAGTCTTGTTATGCCGAGTAGCACTATTCAGCATGTATGTACTTTTAATTGTGACAACTAAGCATTCAAAATTCAGTTCAAATTCAGCTGAGCTGTCTGCGGACGTGACATCCAACCGAATGTTTGGATGCAGACTAGCAACGAAGACGTATTAAAAAAACAGTGTATAAATATCTGTGACTTATTTGACAAAGGTATTTTAAACACGAAGATATAAACTGAACCATGAGAATACTTTTGACTTTATTCAGTTTTCATCTGACCTGAACTATCTCCCACCTGATGCGCAGGGTACTCTGCACGTACGTAATGAAAAGCTTGATGACGTAAGGTAATATTGTTTTATGAACGAATAGGAAACCGGAAGGAAACAGGGGAATTTTGAGGTAGCTATGGCAACGAGTTTCAGCTATGAGTAACAAGGAAATCGAAACTTTTTTAGCGTGCCTTCGCCCGGCATTTCTATGCCTAAAAATAAAAATTTTATTCAAAGAAAGTGTGGCGATACATTAATGCAGTTAGTAGCGTCAAAAGTTTGTAGTTGTAACCGCTAACCGTGTTACCGTAAGGATTAAGAAGCGGGTAAACACGATTTTAAGTGAAATTTTAGGAAAAAAGTTTTAGAACATAAACAAGACAGTTAAACGCCCCCGAAAGGGCAACCCAGGTTGGTGGGCTATTGTATGTTTGGTGTACGTCTACCACAGTTTTTAACTTAAAATTCTAATTTAAAACAACATCCAATCTTCAAAATTTCTTATTTCCATAAATTTCACTAATTCCTTGAAAAAAACTATTTATCCTCAAATATATCCAAAAATCACCAAAGAATTTACATTAAATCCCGAATCGTAGATATGTGGGATGAGCTGAGAGATTTTTGATTGCTTGAAACGGGAACGAGATATTTGCGTAATAAGGCTTTCAGGTGTACCCCTGCTTTTACGATGCACCACAAAGGAGGAAGAAGGTTCTGTTTGCCGGCAACTGATATTGAATGGCTTGGCATGGAGCTATTATATAACAGCATTAGGATTGTTATAAAACTAAACTTGCACTTAGAATAAAGTGAAAGAGGAAAAACGATACACTATTAAGAGCCGGAAGACTTGGCGTTTAGTGTTTCATTCCGATTCATTCACGCAAGATTCCGTCATTAAGGCGTGGAAAGCGACCGATTTAAAACGGCCGGGTCAAATTGACAAGGAGTCAGATTTCGAAGCCAGCTACATAACTCGTAAGTTTTTTACTGGAGAGCCAACTTTGTTTCGGGCCTCGTCCAAATTACACACGTAAAATCTCCGGCATGCGAGCGTTCGATAGTTCAACAACGCTAACAGTCAGCGAAGGCTACGACTTGGCAAACCAGCAGCATTATTCAAGAAGGAAATGTCGTTGTTCGTGTGATTTCTTGTACAAGAAATGTTCTTTTCGCGTATGGCATATTTTGTTGTTCCTGTTTATAATCGCCCTTGTCATAGCTCTGATGGCGCTTCTAATCGCGATGTATGGACCTGGAACCACCGACTTGAGACACTCCGCTAGAAGTGGAACAGATTCGCCTGGAGTCGTAGGTAAATAAGGCGCATTTATTTTACACCAATATTTGCGTTGTATATGTAAATAATTCTGTCCTCGATATCACCATGCGTTAAAACATTGATACAATCGTTTGTTCCACTTATCTAAGCCACGTGATATGCTTGGATGATTTTGTTAGCTCCGACGTTTTCAACACTGTCTCCTCAATACCGTTTATCACAAAATTTCCTTCCCAACACAATCAGTATCCCCCACATCCTACCATTTACAAAGGAAACTGCCCACTAATGGCCAATACGCGTTTTTCTAAGGCGAGAGTCCACACGGGGGATATTGTTTTTCTTCTTGAAGAAACTTACACAGCATGATAAGCTGATAGTTTCAAGTCTCGAGTATGAAATAAACAACGTGCTACTGTCGATAAACAAACTATATCGACTGTTAGCTGAAGTGGTTTGGTGATAGTATTCTGCTGCAAGCCGCTCATTGATTGATCTGTTCATCAGCCGTTTTTATTTATTTGTTATAATGAGTTTTGAAGAGTACATCAGTAAGTGGTTTATTATGAAAAAGGCTACTTGATGATCGGGCTTATTCTACACTGAAGATGAGAAGATACCCGTTTCTCAGAGGTATATCTTTTCGCACGAAACGTTTCTTACTTCTTTACTAAAACGAAAGTTGAACGTTGACTGAACCGTAAATTAGAAGCGTTGTTGGACTGTTTTTTAGTAAAAAATTGCGCCTACGATACGCCAGAAGTGTTTAAATTGGTTCTGAATCAGTTCATGTTTTGATAAAGCCGTTTCGAGTTTCCCCGCAGAAGAGCATAGGTGTACGCAAGAATACCGAAAGGCATTATTGGTAGAAGTGGTTGCTATGTAATCGAAGTTCTTCGTGCTTCGGCGCGAAGAAATGAGAGACCACAGACAAAAGTATTCGTTATTTTTTTCTTCTATGAAGCTGGAACACCTTAAACTTTGATGAAACAATGTTACACTTACACTACAGACAATTCGTTTCAGCATTGTCGAATACCTTTTGAACAATCCGTGTTTTCAAAACAACCGTATACAATTTCGTGATTCCTGGCGTTGTTTTCGTGCTAACTGCACGTTCATAGTAGGATGCAGACACTATGGAATGTCTTAGACAAAGGCGGTGCTGAAAGAAAAGTCTTTAATCCAATACAAGAAATCACGGGACACTTTACCCTTTTTGGAGGATGAAAAACGAAACTAGCTTTGATTTCCCTGCAATTTTCGTGGTCGTGGTTATAAAACGTTGATATCAACCTTTGACTCGCACGAAACGAAAGCAGTCGTTAAATAAACTATTTTTGTCAAGGGGAAATTAAAAGCTGCCTGAAATGTTTTCACTTAAATTTGTTTGTTATAGGGTCAAAAATGTGACCTCTCTCTACAGCAGATGACAATGGAAATCCGCAACGGAAAATATATTATCTTTACGAAGGTCACGTTTAGCAGCTTCATCACCCCCAAGACCTTCGCATGAAACAAAATTTTCAGTCTGTAAATTAATTTTATACATCATGATTTAAGAAACCAAACCATCTTTTTTCATCTTTATTTCTTATCTAGGACAGAGAGGCTTATCTCGGAAAAGTTCCGGTTTACATCAGCTTTTACGGAATTACACTTCTTTTTAATGTTTACATACGATAAAAGGAGGATTGACGTAAAATAATATTCGTCACCAAACCCTATCAGTTTCTTGTTGACAAGCTAACATAAACACGCGAAAACTTTGTTGAAAGTCCGATGACGTTATTTCGGAAACGAGGGTGTTTTCTATGTTGCGTGACAAAAACATTATGTAAATGTTCTCGAACCGTTGATCTCAGGCCCAATGATATTTTACGCTGTTTATTTTTATTTCTTAGGAATGACTCGTATCTTGATATGGATTCTCAATGAATAATGGCCGATCCGTACCAGGGGTCGTTTTCTCTCGAACTCTCCCCCTCATCTCGGTAGGCGAGGGGTGGGGAGACCGTTGGACAATGAAGCCAGGGTCAGCTAGCTTCCCCTTCCATGCATGCATCATTTGAATTGTGATTCCCCTGTGGTCAAGTCAACTATCCGTAGTATACCACATCGCATAGAAATTCATAGAGTTGTTTTTATTAGGGATGATTCCGTAAGCATGAACACATGATAACTAAATTATTTTACATCAAAAAGCAAACAAAAAGGGATAAAAAGGGCGATCTAGTGTACATAAAATCTGCAAGTACTTTGTACTGTATTGTATGACGCACTTCCTTCACTTGATCCATGCTAGCGTGACATTAGACCACTCTCCAAGGTCGATCTGTCATGCATCAAGAAAAAGAAAAAATAATTCTCTTAAAAGATGAAAAGGAGAACAACGTGGACGATTTAAAGAATTACAAAGGCAACTGCTGAAATGTTAACGTCGAGTTTCTTTTTATGTTTTTAATTGTCGTGTTGCCATTTTCAATGACGCAATGTTTGGATGTCCCAATTAAGGCGTGGCGGTCAATTTAAATCTGGGGGTTATCTCGGCGCGGAGTCATATTTCGGCTGCTCCGCTTTGCTGCAGAACCTCGATCGGTACAAAATTTGTTTCTCGTTTACCTCAAACAGTACACGAAATGGACAGCATGCGGACTTTCGACAGCGCGACAACTCTTACAGTGTGCGAAGGATACGATGTGACGAAACAAGAGCATTATTTTAAAAAGAGATGCTCCTGTTGTGATTGTTGTCATAGAAGATGTACTTTCCGCGTTTGGCAAGTTTTGCTGTTCCTCTTTGTAATAACAGTCATTATAGCTGGACTGGCTCTGATAATCGCCTTTTTTGAAGATGGGAAAATAGCGACCAAACTTTGTGCTATCAGGAACACCGATTCACCTGGCGACACAGGTAAAATTAAACATGTCTCACTTGTTCGAAGGTAGTGTTGTCACGAAACATAACTTCGATTTGGAACCTACAATTACGATATACCGAAGCACGAATAACTACTAGCTTAAAAGCAAGTGAGGTATAGCTTAAAAGGTCAAGCATCTAGGAGAAATGTGTTATTTTGGTCTGCACTCTTTGAAAAATGTCAATGTTTTTATCGCAATACAGTTTAGTACTCTTGTATTTTACAAAGCAACGAGTCATATTCGTATAACTCCATCTGCAAAAAGGAATCAAGCGCGATGATTCCTGAACCGGGAAAGTATGGCTCCAGTCATGTTGAGAAGCAAAACATTGCTCTTGTACTTGAGTTCTCGTCCTGAAGCAATATATAACATACACCGCAGAAAACAGAATTTGACAGGCCTTTGAGTATGTAGGAAATAACATTTTAGTTTCAACAAACATTTTAACAGCGACTCTTGAGGTGAAGTGATTTATTGATCGCGTAGAGAACAGAGAAAATAACGTTAGAAACTGTTTGTTTTTGGCATAAATACGGTGAAAAACGTGTACTTTATGCATAACAATTCACTTGAAGTCTTCCTAACCAGATCTGACATATCTATAAGGAATTTACTGTCAACAAGAAATGTTTTCGCTTGTAAAAAGCCAGACTTCACACAATGAATGTTGTAGGAGTCTACCACTACGTAAAACAGAGTCCGTGATGTTTTCTTTCCAGGTGTGAACTAATTTGTAAACTGTTAAATGTTTAACGTGAGCAATTTCCGTTTGGTGATATGAAATTTCAGTATAATGGCGATGTGATAGGCCTTGAGACAACGGAACATTATAAAAATTTATCATCATATCTTATTGTTTTTGGCACTGCACACAACCACACAGGAATGTCTGTGTAGTGCTTCTGAAATATGTCCGAATCTCAGCGACATTTCAGAAAAAAATTCATTCGTTGATTCATTTGATGACCTTTGCGTTCTTTTACGCATAGAAAGCTGTGTTCTGAAGAAATCCTGATTTAAAAAAGGGGAAAATCACTTGAATTTCTAATTTTATTTATCTCAAGTGGCAGTAAATTCAGTAAAACCTACCAAAGCTGCAATTATTGAAAGGGTTTTGTTTATAAAGCCAAAAACGTGCCCCCTTTCTGTCAGGCCTGAACTATACAAACAAAAATAGGTGATCACAGGAAATGTACAATGAATTCACGGTCACGTTTTGCGCCTATTGCAATTCTTTATTTGAAATGATTTATTACAATGTTATATATTTGGACCCGAACGTGTGAAGAAAGCTTATCACCATTTACAGCTCTGATCTAAGGTTGAGTAACTTTCCTTACGATGGAAATGTTTTACATTGGCTATTAAATAGGATTACATATCTGACGTGATCTGAGTTGATCCGCTAAACGTGACATTCCGCGGGTTGTGCTTGTAATTTACCAAAATGAAAAATTTTACGCCCTTTCATGCCTACAAACTTGGACAAAATAAATGGAACATCTGGACCACCCCACCCCCCCATTTCATTGATGCCAAAATGGCACGTTTTTGCTCCTTCGTGCCTTCATCATTGCTTTGGGGGGGGGGGAAGGGGGTTAATTGTTCCTTTTTATTCTGTCCAAGTAGATGTCACGTGGTTGGCACGTGATTTTTCTGTGTGAAAAAAAGCAAATGGAGACCTCCGTGACACGCAAGCCACCCATGTCCACGACGACTGAGGGCTCCCTCCCTTCCTGAACAGCGGCTATTGTTCCAGAATGGTCAGAAAATGACCATATTGAAAAAGATAAATCAATCTTCTGAAATTCCTTCTGTTCCCTTAAAGTTGGAAACGCGGTTATCAACATTCAACCTCGATCTCGTTTTAATACATTTTTAAGCTCAAAGCTAAATCACTCCGATGTCTCGAATATGTCTCGGAAAAGCTATTCGAATACGCTTTTGATAAGTTTGCCAAGGAAATACGATTTACGTCATAAGATCACCTAGAGTACGAAATGTAACGCTAAGCAATTGTCACGCAGTAATAGTGACTGTCGTGCTCTATATAATCCTAACAGTAAAGCGATATAAGATCCGGAATCCTGAATCCAGGAATTTGATTGGCTAATTACACGAAGCACTATTTCACTCACGATACTAACCCGGAGTTACGAACCGCTCACATCCCCTTGCTAGGAAAGTTTAAAATAACTTGTATGTATAGCAATGGTTCCCACTCGAGACTGGGTTTTTAGCGCTCTGTTATCAGTAGAGTTAGTGTTTACAACAAAGCAGAAACTTAAAGAATACCACCTTTATATCAAGGAGCTTTTGTTTACTTCACCAGGGGGCCAGAATACAGAGAAACCAACTGGTGTGGCTAAAACAACAACAGCAACTGAAGAGGGAACCACTTCTCCTGGTAAAGAAACGAGGCCAGCTAAAACAACTGACCGACAGACAACTGGTCAATCGACAGCAGTTTCTACAACTAAAGCACCTACAACCACTCAAGAACCATCAACTCCTCTACCAACAAGTACAAAAAAACCCTCAACTACTGCAAAACCCACAACTCCGGTTACCACTCGAAAGACAACTGGTGAAACAACGGCAGCACCGACGACCAAACCTCCGACGACCAAACCTCCGACGACCACCGAAGCACCAACTACTGCACTACCAACCACACAGGCACCCACGACGATCGTCCCTAGTGACAAGAATTTCTTAGAATGCGGTGTAGCTATAGTTGGAGGAGGTAAGAATTGTATGAAGGTGTTCTAACTTACAAACCAGTGGATGTGTGACCTTTCTTTTGAAAAGAAGATATTAACCAGTAGTTGAATCAATAATGCTGTACAAGGTGCCCGAGGGTGGCGTTCTCCCAGAAAATTTAGATGTTGGAGTGCGGCCCGCTTCCCAAACCCTTTACCTATTTAAATGCTGCGACTTTCCCTACCTTATTTATGACCTGATCAAACATTTAATACCCTATTTATGGCCGTTGTTCGCACAGTTGACCTAAATACAATTTGTGAAGGGGCATTTGTAGATGGTGGTATTGATAATAATTAGAAAGTGGCTTCTTCTAAGATACAGACTTAATTCAAAACTAGAGAGCAAAAACCTTACTATATTTTTGATTAAAATAGCCAAAATCAAGGCCTTATTTATGTCCAAAACGGCTGAAAAACTATAACCTTTGGGGCCCACAGCCCACATAAGGGCTGACTTTTAAGTTTGTGCAAGAAACCCTGGTGTGTAACCAATCCAAATGAAAGCTGGTTAGTTGTGTATACGGCGGTTCTAACTGTCAAGTTTGCGGATGAAACCCTAATGTGTGATTATTAAAATGAAAGCTATTGA
>OMLO01006064.1_pt1 | contig 10162 bp, 13 predicted proteins | sample 1674811 | NCBI WGS metagenome assembly OMLO01 (sample SAMN06265003, study PRJEB25207) | coral metagenome | isolation source: Coral host | place: Mexico:La Bocana,Puerto Morelos, Mexico | collected 2008-11-13
TGCCCACGAGGGCTTCTATGGTCTAGTGGAAGAGGAGGATCATGATGCTTGCCTAGTGGAAAATGTTCCTGAGTATGGCCAGGAACATGCAACTAAGAACCTTCCCACACACTGGGAAGCACGAAGTGAGGTGGTAGATCCGAGGTTGTTTGGGCAAGGTTGTGCTAGGCCTCGTCGATACATCATCCTTTGGAACAACAAGACTGTTCAATGGAGAAGTGATATTCACCTTGATGATGTTTTGAATTGTTTACGAGCCCATCCACAACTTAGTGCGAGAAACTATTTTTGGATGTCGGTGCCAACACCACAAACATTGCCGCGGGGCCAGGACCTTCTTAAGCATGTTAGGGGAATTTGATGTTTGTTTGGCAATCATATTGATTCATCTTTTGTATACTTAGCGTCCACTTTTGGTCAAAACCTTTGTTTTCCCCAACAATAGAAAGAATGGAAGCCCAGCGCAGCACTCACACACAGGAGAAAAACATGTTGGACTACAAGAAGGTGCATCCTCAAAAACGTTTCCCTGATCTAAATCAACTCGTCCGTACCGGGCGCGCTCGGGGCGAATGCGTCGATGGGTGTCTCCAGACACTCACAACCAACACCAGCATTTGGAGTCAGGAATCTTTCAGGGTGGCTGGTTTTCAAGGTCCAAAAAATTGAATTTTTGTTGGTGGATTCCTTTTTTGTTCCTTACAACTGAACTAGAGGGGGTGTTTTCTCCATGTTCCCTCACTAGGAGCTTTCTCGAAAACTTCATCCAAAAGAAGCCCTTTCCACTCATTTGCTACCAATGACAATGAAGCAGCAACGATTATGTGGGGCTAGCCAATTGATGACCAAGGGTGTTTCTGATGGACATCTCAATACCATGGCTGGAAACGCGATGAACATTCCGAGCATTGGTGCTTTTGTCTTAGCTATGATTTTGTGTTTGCAGCCGGCCCACAACTGACCGGCAAAAATGATAGATATGCTGAGCCATCTGAGTTTAATTCAGTAAATGTTGCATTCCGAAGGAATATGGAACGATGATAGTTGGATACAGGGACAGTGGTCAAGTGTGTAAAACACTTGAGGTTTTACTTAATAAGCTATGGGGGTGATTTTTATGATGTAAATCAACTATCAAAGAAATCAATGGCCAACTTGTTTCCCAAACGTGTTTCTGAGTCCCTGGTCTGATTGTCATGAGATGTCACGAGGTGTGTCTTTGTTGGCTACAAAAAGCCATCCAAAATTAGATGCAGCACAATGTTGATACTGATGATGGTGAATCGCTAAAAGCTTGCTGCCTAGAACTGAAATTCAAATGTCAATGTTCAATGTGATCAATGGCATGTTGGAACCTTTATATTGAAAAAATCAAATGGTGATACCTGTAGCGCAATTTTGGGTTCAGGGGTCATCACCACATCGCCTTGCCGTTAAAGGTGGAAGGAACTTAGGTGACGCCTGCAGGAAAACGTCCCCATTCGGCCTCCAACAGCGGAGGTCGCAAGGCAGCCAAGGTTTCTTTCGGGCCTTGGGTGGACCGAGCGATCGAAGGGATTGGGAGCATTGGCTTGCATATATAAATTCATTTCTTTTTGTCTTTAGGACCCCAATGTGGATGATATGAGATTCAATGAAAAGCTTTCTTGATAATTCATTTGTGTTTTCTTGTTGCTTTTAGATACTTGTTACGAAAATTGTCTGAGGAGTTTTGATCCTATGAAAGACGAACATCCTGTCAAATTTGCGGCGGAGACATTAGCTGATGGTACAATTATGGAACCTTTGAAGACATGGGTGCTCAACCTTCTTCCTGGAGCAATGGTCCCAGAAGCTTGCAAGATGTTTGTACCCAAGCTAAATTCAAAGATGAATTGTCCGTGGTTTGGGTAGAGAAAAGGATTTTAGAACTTTACGTTTATATGTGTCCATTCCACCCTTTAGATTCCATTCCTTTAACATCCTCGCACTGGTTACCAGGAGCCAAAGAAAAGTGAAACCACACCCTTTTACCTTCCGCTGCTTTGCTTTGGGGTGGTGAAACCGGAAGATGGGTGGCCGATTTTGGATGATTGGTCGACCCTGGCCAAAGACATCTTTGTAAACTCCTATGAAAGTCACAGGGAATCAGTTGAGCTGAAGATCATAAACCGGTCTTTGAACAACAGTGATCCCTTGACTCCCCTTTGTTTTGAAGCGAACAAGGGCAGTTCTCGAGTTAGTGTTTTGTGGTTTGGGGTTCTTTGGACCTACATGAAGCTGAGCCCCACCATGACTGCGGACATGACATCGGAGTTTGGGAGGCCATAAACACCAAAAGTGTCGTCTTTTGAGGGTGGAAAACTTGGACCCCCAGAAGGTGAGGGTTTCGCTGAAACCATCGTCTTTGCCAAAACATCACCTTTTCATGAATGATTTTATAGAAATTTGGGCCTATTTTTTATATGTTTTGGGAACGGACCTCCACATGAAAAGGCTTAAACTTGGCAAAGGTGAGGGTTTCGCTGAAACCATCGCCTTAACAAGGCTGGAAATCCACAGTCCCAGAAGGTGATGCTTTTGGTTCCCACACATTTGGCCCAGGAACACCTTGGACCAGGAATTGCACTTGAATTTCACAAAAGAATGGCTGGGGTTTTGGTGGGATCCTTTCTGGAGAAGGGCCCAGAAGATGTAACCCCTACATAATGGATTTCCCTCAATTTTGGGGCCATTTTTCAAAAGGTGAGGGTTTCGTTGAAACCATCGTCTTTGGGTGATTCCCAAACCGTCGTCCCAGGATCGAAACCGTCGTCCCAGGATCGAAACCGTCGTCCCAGCCCACATCCGAAACCGTCGTCCCAGCCCACATCCGAAACCGTCGTCCCAGCCCACATCCCACATGATGTAAATGGGGTCAATGTAAAGCTCCTGGAACATAATATGCTATTTATTTTAGTGTTGATGTTTTCCAGCACCAAACCCCAGTGAATGGCAATCCATACAGAATATATTTGGGGCGGCTTCTTTTTTTCAAGTGATGGAGATTGATAATAATGATATGTTGGTAAGAAGTCATTTCCTTCATCCAAGGCTTTTCCCAGTTGGTTTGCCACCACTACAATGACCACCATAATAAGATATATATATATATATGTATGATATAATAATGATAAAAATGTTAATCCATGTGGTATTTTTTCTCTTGTGTGATCACATGTGACCACTGGCTTTTCTTGTGCAATTTGTGCATTGCCTATCGAAAACAATTCTGAAATTTACATACATCTCCCACTGGATGTATCGCATTTTAGTAGTGATTCCAAAACCTCAGATTAGATATCCATGATAGATATACAAGAAGTAAAGAACACTTCCCCTCCAAAAGTTTTGCTCCCAACCCGAGCATTCCAATCAAAGGGCCCAACCGCTCTTTATGCCTCAGACCGCAGGTGGCTGGGCAACGCTTTTCAAGTGTCGTGCGTCTATGTGTTCTTGGAGAGGGAGGAACACTACTTGTATCGTCGAATGCAAATGTCACAGCAAAGAGCTCTCAAACAACAGAAGAATTTGTTGCAGCAAGCTCTGGTTTTCGATTCTAGAGCAAAACAACTGCAGGACCGATATTGATATCTGTTATGTAAAGGAATGGTTGTTGTCAGGTGTTTCCACCAAAAACCCATAACACACCGATTCATTCTGGACAAATTCCCTGTAGGGGCATTTCCCTTGAGGCTTTGGATCCAGCTTTGGGGTACAAGGATGCATTCCTTCGAGCATGTGATGACTATAACAATTATGGCTTTGCTCGTTCCAACCAGAAGATTCAAGTCGATAGCATGCAGGCATTGAAACTCTACAGGCTGAAGGTGGCTCAGCAACCATTGAAAAACATTCACCTATGGGACCTGTTTTTTTTCAAGGAAAAAAGGACAATGAAAGTCTAGCAGTTGACTGGGGTAAAGGGCTAATTGATTCTATCTTCTTTCTGATTCATGTTGTTGTTTTCTAGACGTTCTTATGGGGAATGTACAGAATCAGAACATTGATCAGTCCAATATATCGTGCTGTTTCACGAGGGAACACCAATAAACATTCTTTAGTGCAAGCTATGGATACTTTTGATGTAAAGAATGTTCTTTGTACAATACACGAAATATGTCACATGTACGTAATTGGAACCTATGTACATGAAATATTAAATGATAAATAAACAACCCACCACAGAAACGTGTGTGAGGTGGGTCTGAGTGACGATGTCTGGGCACACATCGAACGGCACTTCCATGTCTACCGGGTGGAAAAATCAGGCATGGTGCGGGGTTGGGGGTTGTGATCTAAATTCTCCAGAAAACATCGAAACTGCTGTGAAACCCTTTGTTTCCCAAGAATCATTGTTCATATTCCTTCACAAGCATTCATGTCTGCCCCTTGCAGCATTTGGTCGTGAACATCTACTTGGAGAACGTTGGTTGTTGGGGAGCCGTTCAACTGGGTTGGATGGGTGCTGGGCAGAAATCACTCTCATTGACAAGGAAAATCAAAAACTATTTCTCGAACGAGTTCTTTTCTTGCATAGTCTAGCTACATCCCGGGCTACCAGTGCTGCCCAACAAGTTCGCCTTCCCATTGCCCAGTGGGAAAAGGAAATTGAGATTGCATGTGTAGCTTCCTATGTACTGAAGGCTATGAAAGATTCTATTGACTCTGAGAATTGCAATGCTCGTGTTTTCTCTGACACTGTCATCCAACAATGCAGAGCCAGGGTGATCGAAGGGTGCCCTGTCTATAAATAGTAAGAAGTTTCAAGAGTTGTTCCTTCCATTATGAACCAACCCCCCATTTCTTAGGCCCTAGTCCAAAGATGATAGTCTACCATCAAAATAAAATCATCAAAAGAATCAGCATCAACCACTGAGGGATTACAATGAGGACTTCGCCACGTTTTTTTCCTCTGCGGACCCTACCTTCCACCCAAGCTGCACAGCAATGTGGTTGGAGCATTCTCCTCAGAAGGCAGAGGCCACGGCAATGTCAAATGCTTTGTGTGAAGCTGAGAAGAAAATCCAGGGTCTGGAGGCCAACCGAAGTGATGCTGCGTGGCAAACAGACACATTGAAACTTTGTCATGACGCTTCCATGTGTGCCAAATTGCTGGCAGCTGCAGTTCAAAATGATAAGACCCGGAAGTTGGCCAAACTGACCCATTTGAAAGAACAAAACTCTATTGGGGCATCTTTGGTGGCTACCTTTACCAAAAAGTTTTGTCATCATGTACCAGCAGCATGCCCTACTTCTGATCAAGAGTTGGCAGAGGATTGGTTTGGGAAATTACAAATGCACACCCCAACGCCACATGTTATCGAAACTGTTTGTCAAGAAATATGGGGGAACATGGAACATTAAGCCCAAAAAATCCAATTACTTTGCTTCCCTGACAGTTCCAGTCGGACATCTACGGCAAGGGTGGCTGCGTAGTGTTTTGGGTGGATCTAATGAAATATGGGCGGATCACTGGCAAGGATTTGGAGGAAATCACATCGCGTATCAAAAAAGGTCTTCCCAGAAAGGCATCGCACGCATGCGCTTTTGTGGTTGCTCCATATTTAGTGAGCGACCGCACCCAGAACGGGCTGCGAGGGGAGATGAGGACACGTGCAAACAAAAACAATCATCCAACACTGTCATTCCCATCAAATCCATCAAATACCCCAGAAGTACAACGATAAGTAACTTATTTGTTTGTGGACATGAGTAGTAGTATATATGAATATAAACTTTATAATATGATTATTATATATTATATCGATATTACAAATGAACAAACAAATGGGTGTTTTAATACAAACATTTTAATGGCTGTTCTAATATGATGTACCAACATCATAGGGTATATTCATCGTTTTCATTGCCACCTTCATTATCAGCTTTCCTGGGGAGGATCACCATTGTTACTTCTTGCGAGGGGCGATCATTTTTGTTGGGGGCGATACCAAACAATACCCTCAAACCAAAATCATCCCTGGAAGGAAAATCGAAGATAAGATGGATGCCAAGAATTTGCAGAGCTTCCTTTGCAGTATCCGTTGTGATCCCCCACCCCAACAGAAAAAGGCGCCCATCAGCTACCCAGCATGGATAGTGATGGCAGATTCTTCAGTAGACAGCAACGTGTTTTGCCAGTCACAGCTATTTCAAGACAGGACCGAATTTGCCCAAAACTAGGTTGAAGGTCATATAATAAACATGTATCAATGAAATAAAACAATTTGGGAAGTGAGAAACTAACGCTGTCCTTATTTTGGGTTTTGGCAGGGCCACTCGTGGAGCACTACCGTTTCTTCCTGAAACTGAGTATGTTATCCCATCCAGTGGAAAAGATGGCACCCCCAGCGCAGCCGAAGGAAGTCGGAGCCTATGATGGAATTTACTTTAGAATTTTTAAGTGATAGTGTTATGTATAATTTACTTTACCTCAATCAACCGTCGCCCATCCATGCATCCGACCACCCAACACCCATCAACGCCAAAGGTCGATGAGTGAAGTCCAGGAAAGTGCACAACTCCTGGCCGGCGAGAAGCTTCCACAAATTGTGCTGGAACCCATTTTTCAAGGGTTGGAGATCAATGCCTCTGTTTCTGGGGTGGTGAATCTAACACCTTACGATGGTTTTCTCGAAAAGGTAGTAGTGAAGTGGCAGCAAAACAATGGTATGGAGGCTCTTGCCTTGAAAAGCTTCAGCATTGGTTCCAACACTGATGCGGTTCTTTACAGCGAAAGGGTTCTGTGCAACATGCTCCTGGAGGAGGGGGCGCTAGAATATGAATGTTTATCTTTGGGGGCCCCCAATTTAGAAATCACATGTAGAAGTGTTCATAAGACTAGGAAGTAAATAGATGTTTTCAGGACAGTGCCAAAACACCTTTAAGATGATCCTTGCTCCAAACGATCAAGCTTCCATCAGATCCCTGCAGCCACTAAAAAGAAATATAACTCAAAATTAGCCAGTAACTATTAGAAAATCGAGCTTCAACTTGGTTAGTTTGAGGAGTTTGCAAACGATTTGAATCAATAGTTGCTCGTATACTCGAATGGCTTTGAAAACCTAAGAGTAGACTAGATGTGGAACAGGTTCTCAGTACTACCCATTAGTTTTGTTGACCACTCCCATGCAGGAGTGGAAGAAAAGCTCTTTCCTGTTCAAGGACTTTCGGAAGTTTGAAGCCGTGGCACCACCGGCCCCAAATGTCAACCCCACAGATTTCCCTATGAAGTTTGTTCAGGTCTCTCGCAATGACCAAGTGCAAGGTCCTACGCAGTTTAGCTTTAGCCTCCCAAACAGTGTGAGGCTTCTTTACTCAAAGGACCCTGTGCATTCAGAAGACTGGAAGAACCTGATTCTAGATTTTGACTCCAAGCCACTAGGCTAAAACAAGGCATCGCAAACCCAAGAAATAAATCGTGATTAAGCTAGAAATAAATCGTCGACTATGTTCCTAGACTGCACCCATCCGCGCTCGATGCAACAGGTTTCAAATGGCGCCTGTTGCGGAAGAGACAGCAATCGTTCCAGAACCTGTGGAGCAAGAAGTGGTGTACTGGGAAGGTGAACCTGCAACTTGTGACGAGTTGTTGGATAAGTACGTGATTGAATCCAAGTTTGCTGCTATGGTACCTGGGGAACTCATCCTTGTGGGATTCTGTCAAGCATACCCCAGTGTATGGGATGCGGTGCTTGACCGCCTCCAAGGCATAGTGGCCACTTGCAGGCGTGAGATCTATGATCGCCACTGCTTGCAAAAAATGGCAAACCTCCATCGCAACCTCAGAAGGCCCCGCATGAAAGAAGGCTGGCACCATGTCCACCTGGCGTGGAGGGCCCTCTGCTTCATGATCCACAGGGCAAGCCCCACCAGGAAGTGGCATGTTACCATCACCCAGCATGGTCTTCTTCTTCAACTTGTAGGGGACATTCCAAACTGAAGTAGTGTCAGACCAGCTTGGCTTGTCGAAGGGTCCAAGAATGTTGCCCCTCGTGTTGCCACTCGTGTGGATACGCGGCTGCACCTCCCGGGCAAACAGCACAAGAAAGACTATACCCCCGACTCAAAAAAATCAAAAAAACTTAAACTCTGGGGAACTTATTCATCCAACCATGACACCATCCAGTGAAACTTGCACACTTCCAGTCATGCTATCCAAACCCTACCGCCCCCACCTTGGCTTGCAAAGGTCCCGCGCATGCAATGAAAGACAGGTTCTCAGTCAACTCCAATGGAGTCTTGGAGGCTCGCTCCATCCTTTTCTCCACCGAAGAATGGCTATAGATCACAGTGTGCTTCACCACGTGATACTTCTTGCCGGGCAGAATCTTGATCAAGCTCTTTTCCTCCCAGTCATTGCCCTTTGAGCCGTCCAAGCCAACCAAAATGTCAGCTTCATCCAAATCCCCATCATCACGAGTTGAAAGGTATGCGCCGAGCAAGCGCTTGACCTGAGCTGAACGAGTCGGTGGCAGCCGGTACTTGGCCTGTGAGCCAGACTCGCAAAGGACTTTGGCGTCGACGATAATGGCCACAAACTGCTGGCCATCACTGCTTCCACGGACTGCAGCAGCTGGACTGTCTTTCAAATCCTTTCCGAGCTTCATCTCATCGGACCCGGAGTCCACCACCAAATGGACAAGGCTCGCAACCTTGCGCTCAGCGACAATGACTCCGCCTTGAAGCCTGACGTATGCGTCACTGGCTTTCTGCTCAGCGCTGGCTGCCCGCAAAAGCTGTTCAGCTTGGGAGAGGTTGGCTTGCAAGCTGACATTCTCAACCACCTGTGCCGCCTGCTCCACAATCTCAGCAGCAGTCATAGGCTCATCTTCCTGGCCAGTCTCTGCCGCGTAGGCTTTCTTGACATTGTCCAAGTAGTGCCTGTCCAAAACATTGCCCAGCTGATATCCCTTACAAAAAAAACTTCCAAAAGCGCACTTTGAAATTTCCAAAACATTCAAAACATTTCGACGCATGAGATATCGAGATCGGTAAAAAGACCCCTTGATCCTTAAAACTCAAGATGGGTCGGGGTCTGTTTGAAATTTCTTACATTCAGTATTATCAGTTCTGAACGATTCTACAAAAGACATGGTTCCCAACTCTTTTAAAACCACTCCAAGAAATCCCCAACAACAACTCCTGCCTGATATCCCTGTGGTGCAAAACTTCATCAATACCCCTGTGGTTTTTGAGCTGAGACTTGATCACTTCGTCATGGAGGTAATCAAACACAAGGGCTTCAAATACCAAAAGAAAGGCATCTGCGCTAGCTGGCCAAGAACCACGAGCAGGGTATGGCTTCAATGACTCCTTATCGCTGAAGTAGCCTAAAGTCTCCCGGCAAACTTCCATAGAGTCTGTGACTTTTCTGATCTCGGAGCGAATGGCAGAATCCCAGGAGCTGAACTGAGAGTCCATCTCTCGCCACAAATGGTCACGAAGCTGGCGCTTGAACAGGGCCAGCTTGACAAGCGAGTAATTCTCTCCTCCGTCTTTCAGCAGCCGGATGGGAATGGGATCAACCCCATCAGTCCGAAGCCATTGGTCAGCAAGCATGCTGAATGCCCAAATCTGGAGGGCTTGTTTTTTGTCACATTGAATGCGAACCTCCCTCAATTTGTAAATGCTGTCCAAAGGGTTGACCTCTTTCTCATCCAAAGACATGAGAACAGTCACCACCTCCGGGATGCTCAAGCAAGAAGTGGCCAACATCGAAGCAACCTCAATGAAAGAGGCTTTCACTGGCTCAGACTTTTTGCAGAAAGTGATCTTCTCATAATGAGCCAGCAATGATTTGTTCGTCTGCTTGCCACCGATGCGCTTCTTGAAGTCCATCACCTCGTAAACACGCATCAAAGACGTGGTGCAAAGGTTCTCCTTCTTGACACCGATGTCTTCACGAGCTTGGACGATAGTTTGGAAAACGGTCTCAATGAGATTCTCCCCATCATGAACCTGTCCAGGCTGGAGTGTTTAATCCCTAATGTTCACCTATTTTTGCCCTGGTTAACCCCCCTAATTTTCACCTATTTAGGGGGGGTTAACCCCACCAAATTATAGGAGCAACGGAGGATTGGCATTCAAGACCTCGAGACCCAAATCTAGTAGACGCATACCAATCAAAGCACCGACTCTT
>OMLO01006065.1_pt1 | contig 10162 bp, 10 predicted proteins | sample 1674811 | NCBI WGS metagenome assembly OMLO01 (sample SAMN06265003, study PRJEB25207) | coral metagenome | isolation source: Coral host | place: Mexico:La Bocana,Puerto Morelos, Mexico | collected 2008-11-13
AGTCATATTCTCCTTAGAATCCCCTGAGTCGAAGAATTGTTGCACCAACACCAACCTCACCCAAACTCAATATCGAGGCACGGAATCTCTCGATCTACATCCAGGCCTTGGTAGGCGATGTATACGCACCCCTTCAAGCTTAGATTCCATTGACGATGTTAAACCATTGAGGCGTGTGATTTCACAATCATCAGATACGGATTATTTATTAATTGTTGATCAATATTTTGGATGGTAGATCTGTACGTAACAATCGTCTATCAAGAAAACAAGGAAAAAAACAATCGAACGATCCTTCCTTCGTTCACTCAATTGTTTGTCCTTCCTTTCGCTGGTGTGTTCCTTCCTTCCTTCGTTCAGTCACTCAGTCACTCTCAAAGCATGAACGCCTGAAGGAGTTTCATGATTTCAATGATTGACTTGATGACTGGAGAAACGACAAGGACATTTGCATACATTTGCGATGTCGGGGGACATCCAAACAACCCATCCTGCCTTCGTTGCCTTCGTTTCGGCCTTAAAACCCCAAGACGAGCTTCGGAACTTCATTGATCCCTTCGAGTCGGAAGCTGACTGTCCCAGCAGTGGCGTATGCACACCTTGTGGCGGGTGGCATGTGCAGTTGCCTCTGCTCAACCTGCCGGAAACCTTACGCAACTTGCAGTTTTAAGACGTTGAATCGATTGAATGATTCTTCCAAAAACTGCCTAAGCTAATCAGCCCACACAACCACACCCTCCATCCACGCCTTCTTCTGCAACATGCACCTCGAATGGCAGGCTCATTACCTTGCTATTGGGCGGCAGCAAACACAACTCCTGTGGTTCATTGGATGCTTCACGCTGTCTCTTTGTACCTCCAGTCATCTAACATCTAAGATATCACTGGAAAATCCACTGTTTAGATGTACTATGATGTATTCTTGATTGAACCCTTGGTGGATTTCCGTTGCTATCTTTCACCGTCTACCTGCTGTGAACTTGCAATCAAGTTGTTTGATCCGGAGAATTCGCTTGAGTTTGGGATGCCAAATGCCACCGGAGCCATACGAAGGCAGGTTGTATGATTCGCATCGGATTCCACACCGAACCAAGGTGCTGTACTTCACAGCTACAATTCATCTGGTCCAGTTGCCATGTTGCGGGCGTCAACAGTTTCAGGGCTACAAGAACCAGCGCTTTGACAGCCTTCTAAACTTATAAAACTCTTTGCATGTCATGTCGATCGTGTCTTACGTGAAACATTGTGCACCAGCTGTGTCCGCCAAGGTATTAGTTGGTTCAGTAAAACTACTTTAACTTTGCTGCGTGTGTAAAAGCTTGGTGACTATGTGAAAGATCCTACTACATAGTATTCACCTTCAATGCTTGCCACGGATGACACAGCCCAACTTTGGAGCATCTACAGGACAGCTGAAGTGGAGATCGGAACGATCGAAAAATTCAGATGGGAAGCTGACTCTCGACATTGGAGCATCTTAAATTTTGGAACCAATTCCGAAGAAATCAGGAAACGTCAGAAACGCGCATTTGGGCCTCTGTCACACGATGGACCTGAAAGGAACTTGGCTCGCACAATAGTTCTTGTGGTAGTTCTTCACGTCCTCCACATCCAAAGGTTGAACAGAGATGAACAGAGTCGGTTGCAAAAGGTTTGTTGTTTTTTCTGCAGACTGGAGTTGACTGGTAGAGAGCTGATGAATCTATGTGTCCTTACATGCCATATAAAATAAAGGATTGTAAAAAATGTTTTTTTTGTAACGTTAACCACTTCGTTTCGTTGTGGGATGGATGCTATGTTGTAAGTTATCCCGGGTAAAAAACTGGCTTCTTCAGGACCATGCCGATACAGGACCACTTCTTCACAGATCCTCCAGCCATGGGGATGCCAAGGGATGTATCTAAAATCTTCATTGAGCTGACCCACCCTCACCATCCCTCATCCATGACTCGTGTGGTTTGATTCTGGTGTGCTTCCTCAAAAAGACACCGCGTTTCTACTATATTAAAATGCTGCGAAAGCCTCCATGTCTTTTGGGCACAGCGCAGCTCCACAATCTGCTGGTCCAGGTTGGTCTGAATTCAGAAGCAAGTTTTGTTGGCTTTGTCAATGAAATGTTCTCAAAAGTTGGACGAAACATGTCCGAAAAGATGTTGTGGATATTTTTGGACCCCTTTCCTTTTGAAGAATCAATCCAGCTCGGATTTGATTGACCTATTTTTGGGGGGAGTCTTTAAAAAAATATGTGAAAAATGGTGCAAATCTCCAAAGGTATTCCTGACATAGAGGTCTGTTCAGTGGCAACGCTCATCTGCTTGGTGAAGGTTTTCATTGGCTTAATAAGAACGGTACCAACAGTTCTTTCGAGATTTTGTCGCTGGTACTTTGAACTATACAATTTCTCGAAGTAAGCAATTGTAAACGCGAAATTCAAAAGCAAATGTACTCAGTTTGGAAGTGGGGACCCAAGGCACACATTTTTTAGTTCATTGTGGTTCACGTGGTGCCTTCAAAACTGTCAACCTTGTTGCGAAGCGACAATTTTCTCTTGACATGCGTTTATCTCGTCCTCAGGTCCCACACTACGTGTCTTCAAAAATGAGTGGACTGAGTAGACCCCACAAACATGGGGAATCAACCATCCCAAAATCTTCCACGGTCAAAATCCCCGTTCCATGAAGATTGAAGGCCCTAGGCACATGCAGAAAGCATTGGAATTCCAGCAAAGGAAACAAACGTCAAAAACCATGCCACACCATTTCTGGACCACAAGTGTTTGAAAACAAACATGCCCCCGAATTTCTGCAACAAAGGCGAAATTCCCATGAATCCGCCCGCTTTCGCCCACCCCCTCCCCTCAAAAAGAGCACGTAATCAAAGTGCGCGGGCTGCACATGAATGTTTTTGGTGGGCTGTTCAGTCACTCGAGAACTAGCAGAAAGAACGCAAGCCTACAATCGCGTACTACAGAATCCAACTTACTCTTTCAGGTTTGCCTAACTATATCTCCAGGTACATCATGGAACGTAGTGATGCCCACTGTGTAGCACATTAGTCCCAGTTCATTGCTAGAAAGAAATGTAGGTGAACGTAAAACCCCAGGGACGGGTGAAGCATTCCCCACTTCCCAGCCTCTTCCATACGAAAGCTCAGAGGTGGAAGATGGTGGAAGCCTTACACCTGCGGATGTGGTCTTCACATGGAAACTAGAAGTGCGCCTGGGGTGCGGCTGCTGACAGATGATCATGTGGAAATCATGTGTAGGGCGTATCTCTCGCTCAGATTTGCCTGTGATCATCGATCTCGAAAACCATTCTGTATTGAGTGAATCGCGTGAGTAATCTGGAAAGATGATGTATGATTGTATGACGCATTCAAAAGCAAACACACCGTTTTCTTGACTTAGCATCACTCTAAACTGGCGGTTGCCAAGGGATCTTCAGACTTGAGGTCGTAGTTTTTGTCCCTGTATTTCACTATCAATTGCTTCAACTTTGGCCAGACATCACGGTTCTTCACATTCTTCATGGCCATTTCAATGGTTTTCTCTTTCAAAGGGGTGCGATAAAAGAATGCTCTTTCCAAATCCGGACACCGTGCGAGGCCCATCAAGAGTGCAGTCACTCCTGTATCTGTGCCAACCTCCGCTGCAAACACCTCCTTCAAAGAACATTCGCCGACCTTCAAGGCCCTGCCCAATGCACTGAGCCCTTCATCTGTGACATCTGTAGAACTGACACTTATACTCTCCAAGCCCTGCTTCTGCATCAATTCTGCCAAAACTTCCGCTGCACCATCTCCAAAGCCCGAATCCCGCGCATAAATCTTCTTCAAGGAGGAGCCTTCACGCGAAACGAACGGCCTCAGAAAGCCAGCGTAGGCCACATCCGCGACGGAATTGTGACCGAGCCTAACCTGCACCAAAGTCGGGAGCATCGCCAAGGCCTTCCCGAGATCTTCAGCTGCACCCTCCAGGTTTGTGTGTTCCAAAACAATTGACTTGAGCTTCAGCGTGGAAGCCTTCGGTGCGAGCACTCGACTGAACTCCTCCAGCCCGTCCTTGGAGATGTCTCGAAGGTCGGGTTGAAATTCTTCCAAGTTGGGAAGGGCAACGACCATCTCAGCCATGGCCTTCATCTCCGGCTGCAATAGCTTGATCTCAATTACATGCCGGACTCCCAGATGAAAGGACACAGTCTTCAACATCGCAGGCCGCGCCCGGCTGATCTCCTTGCAAACCAGCATCAGTCCAGCACTGACTTGGAAGTTGACCCGAAACACCTCCAAGATGTCTAGGTTTAGTGCCTTGCTGCGGACAGAAAAGTTTTGGGATGCTTTTGTTGAAGCAGTAGCCCCCACCGGAGAAGTAGACCGTTTTTGGCAGACCAGGTCCCAAAGTACGGAAGTCACGAGCATCAATGGGAAGCCTTTCAGAGATTTTTAAGGAGGCCAAGGGCGACTCTTCGCAAAGTTTCATCTGCTCCAGCAAATTTCGCAACGACTCTGCGCCGCGAAGACGTTCGGTAAATAAAGGTGTGCCAATCACCAACTCTCTGGTGCAGAGCCAAGGCCCTGTGCCCTTGATTGCAGCTAGAGAAAGCAAGTTGGCACCAAAATTGAGCGAAAGTTGTGAGAAGACGAGTGGTGGGCTAGCTTGCCCTGTCTGGATGAGTTCTCGCAAAACATCCGCGCACCCCACACAATTGCTGGTTGTCGAATAAAACAGCATGGCTTGTGCCAAAGCCCCGTCGAGAATGTGCAAGCTCACGTTCAGCATCGAGAGCCTTTCGCTGGCGCTGCTACTTGTGAGCGCTTTCCAGATGAGATTTGCAATTTCAGAAAATCTCTCTCTCAATCTCGGGTAGGATGAATTGAAACAATGCTTGCCAGCAAGTTGCACTGCTTCCCCACTGTTCGCTCCAAACGCTGCAACCATTGCTTGACGCATGATATCAGCATCAAAAGTCTCAGCTTGGTGCTTCTTGTGGGTTGGGTCCAGTAAGAAAGTGCAAACGTCTCGCACCAGCTTTTCGTCAACTTCACTGTGTTTGGGTGACACGGTTTTGAACAAGTCTTCCAGTTTCAGTGTGCTTCCTCCTATCTCAATCGAGCCGGGGAACAAATGTTGATTTCCAAGTATCCAAACATCTTTGCGGGGCATATCCTCATCAATTGAGAGGGGAGACAACTGGCCCCTAACCCAATCCATTTCTATACCAGCCTTACGAGCACAATGGAGGACTTGAGCGAGCTGGGGGCTAGTCATTTTGCCCTGTGGGCCCTTTTGATCTGGCACTTGTTCGAGTTTCCCTTCTATCCGACGAGTTCGATTGTCACCAATGCTGTAGGATTCAGATTCAGGATCTCGGCCGATCAGTATCGACAGACTTGTGCAATTCGAAAAGAAGTACGTGCAAATGGCAGGAGGTGAGTGGATAAAGGCAAGGATTCCTTCATGAGACGCAGAGTAAACATCCGCTTGGTCTTGGTCTGCTGAGATCTCTCCACCCACCAAGTTCACTTCACATCCTTGCTGTGCAACCGCCCACACAGCAGGCGCTCCTGGCTCTGCCATTGTGATGTGCACACTGCCTCCCCTCACATCCTCCCTGACGTGCCGATCGCCATCTAAACGAAGCACATCAAAACTGAATTGCTGCGTTTGCGGTTGCCAAGGCGACAGGGCCATACTGACGACCTCACTCTTCCATCCTTTCGTTTTTCCACACAAGTGGTACCGAGATGTCAGGAAGACACTCCGCTTGCATTGACCCTCAAACATCTTCTTAGCCTCATGCAACTCCACCGTCCTAGCACCAATGCTGTTGTTCCACGATGCCATGAACCCAGATTCCGCCATCAAGACAGCAATGTACATCGTCACGTTGCAAAGGCGTTGCGGTGGATACTGCCCGAGGGTTACAGTGACAATGCCATTGTCTGCCAGTGCAGCTGCGTTCAGCAGCAGCGGCTGTCCATTCCACGTAAGACCAACGATGTGGACCAAGGCCTCTAGGACCTGCCAGAGTGCAGCTTTGAAATCTGAGGATTGGCTTGGTAAGGGTGGCGTGGTAAAAAAAAACTCAGAAGTGCCAAAGGCAGTCAACTGCAGTGTTGGCAGTGGAAGTGTTCGTCTAAACCCAAGGATCAAACATCAAGAGTCGAGGAGCAACGGTATCGAAAGTATCCAGAGTCAAGAGTCGAGATTGAAAGTCAGCATTGTCAAGCCAGGTCTACAAAATGTCAAGTTCATAGCATCCCAAATTGGTTTCCATTCTCTATCAAAAGTCTTCTGAGAAGAAACTCATTAAATACTGTCTGAAAGGATCTGGACATCAATCAGTCAAGTCAAACCATCGCAGCAAAACTGTAAACTCACACCGCAGGAAAGTCACTAGTCCGAGTTCTCAAATCCAATTGTGTTATCGTATTGCTACCCAACAACACTTTCCATCCAATGCTTCGCACTTCTCCCGGCTGCACACCTGTGGCTGACCAAGTCCAAGGCGAAGAATTTCTGTGTTGCTGTGCAACTTTTGGTCACCCGCCGCTAGCGACAAGGCCAATCTCAACTCGGCAATCCTCAAGGCGTGAAACAGCATGAAGCTAGGCATCGGCATCAACTAGAGAAGGTCAATGTCATTTACCCAGAGGCTAGACATGCATCGTACAATCAAAATCCTGCCCTATATTGAATCATGGAGCACCGGTACTTTCTAGATCTGATGAATTCAAAAATACACTGTTCTGATAAAGTGAGATCCATCACCATCCAAAAGGAGAAGCTGTGCCTGAATAGTTTGTTTTATTTCTGCACGAACCCTGAATGTTCTCCAGGCGAAACCAACGGTAAAAGATGGTGTCGCAAACCAGGCAGAAGCTACTGGATCCTCATGGTTGTGATATTGAAAACTGTAAACTGTAACTCTCCTAATGGTTTTCGATTACGGACACCAAGACCATGGCAATCCATGGCATCGTCAATTCGCTGTCCCTAAATTCAAACAGCCACCTGGCATCCTTGTCCCTTTTACCGCACCCTTCAAATGCCACGCAACTCATTGAGCCACTCCGGGTGCACATCCTCAAAGCCAAGCTGCCAACCTTTTGTTGTGGCTGTGCTACAGGAAGCTGATAGCCCGGAGGGGCAGAGACGGCCTGCAGGCCGAGGGCCAGAAATGAAAGGATTAGTCAAAAACCTCCAGCAACCACTTTGTGTTTGGGGGTTAGTTATATGCATACACACTTGCTGTAACATGGATGCCCTGAAGTTATGCGGCTATGATTGCTATTCTGCTATTCCATTCGACCAGGTATTTTGCGCAAGTCAGCCAAACTCCTGCAAGGTCACAAGTCCAAGCACACTGCCTCAACCTCATCAACCCCTTCATTTGAAATACAACAAATGTCTCAACTTTCACCGGCCACGTCTAAACGAACTTACCGTAAAAAACGTTCCGCACCTGTCAACTCAAGACCACGGTTTTCTGGACGATCAAAGTCTTCACAGGCATCTCCGTGGATGCGGTGGGCATTGAAACACCCTGTCTCGGCAGCAAATGACTTCAAGCAATGGATATCATGGCCACACAGCTCTTCGCAAGACACATCACCTCGGCGAACATGACGCCAAAAAGTTCAAGACGTGATATACGTGATTTTGTGTTTGTAAAATATTAGGACAGAAGAATTCGAACTTGGGGGCTGGGACATTTTTGTGCATTATCAGTTCAAAAAATTCACATGGAGCACTCAAAAGCTGGTTGACCAACGATCACAGGAGCAGCTACCAGGACATGCTCGCCACTCACTGTATCTTCAGTTTCTGATCTTTCTAACCAAGTGGACAGCTAACACAAAATTTCTGTGCGAAGAGTTTCTACTCAAGTATACGTATTGTAGCAGGCTCGTCCATACGCTGCAATGCAAATTTATACAAGCAAATGTGAAGCAACGTCAGGATCCTGCTTGGCAAGCTGGTCTGGGGCATTGCATCCAATCGACAACTGACAAAGCCTGCAGCATATATATATATATACAGTATATACCATAGCATATCAAAATGAAAACATGACTACCACCAATGAGACAGCGCAACTTTCAATCCTGTGGAATCGTTTGGTTTGAATAGATGGTGTGAGCAAATATTACTCCTAAACGGTACACTTCGTCGCTGACTTCCCCCATTCCTGCTGCGGCACTGTCGTGCTGTTCCCTAAACCATGAGACAGGCCACAGGAGCTTGAGTTGCGTTCCATGCAAAGCTGCTGGAAACTGCAAAACTCTGTGGTCACGTTCCTTGGATTGTGGAACATGCCAATGCCGTGAATGCTGTTGAATGAAATCGAGCACCATCATTGATGAGTCGGAGAAACTATATACTTACAAAGTGGCCAGCTGAACGTTTTCCAAACGTTTTCCAAGAGTATAGCATTTCAATCTGATCTCAAAGTACAAACATGTCCGAGCTGTTTGTGCTGAATGAACGAGACAACTGTGACATAACGTGCATTGAATGTGGCCAATAGCAGCAGAAGCCAAACGGCGCTGATATCATGGTACACTTTTTGAGGAATTTCAACAACCGCGACTGTAAGCCTTCAAACCAAACGAGCATACAAGCATCTCACCAGTAGCATCGTTGCTGCCGCAAGATGTTGGGATGGTCAGTTCATAGCTTGTCAGGGCAACTTCTATGGTGAGGTTGGTGAGGTTTAAGACTCCGGATGCGCTCGGTAATGTGATGGTGGAGCCTGCGACAGCGACATCAGCACCCGGGCGTACCGTCGCGGATCAAGGAACATTAATATGCAAAAGCTGTATCCTTTTCATCTTTTTCAACTGCTGCGGTGGGTGGATGGGACTTGACGGCACAATGAAATTTCATTTTGATGTCTTCTGGCCTGGTATTTCTCCCCACGGCACGCAACGTACGAAACCATCGTTGCTGGAAATTTTGACGCTGCTTGGCAAGGTCGCCAATGGCGTGAAGAGAATGGAGTACGTTTCATCTTTCTTCCGCAAGCCCTTGACGCTCAGATTGGCTAAGCGTGGCACGGGCATCCTTGGAAGCTGGTGTCGAGCAGTGTCTGCCGACCCAAGATGACAAAAAAAACAAACAAAACAAACTGATGTATTGACAAAATTGCAAGATGCTGAGCTGGGAAGGTCAACAGTGAAGCGGTCTTAAATTGCATGCTTGTTCATTCTTTTCCACGATCATTCTTCGTGGAAGCAAGTCAGAGATTCTCGACCGAAAACCGAAATGCAAAGGAGAATGAAACCAAATCCAGCCAGAATTAATTCTGACTACACAACTGTCAGCCAGGGAGGCCTTGTTGAAGGATTCGTCAGCACATACCCGTGATGCAGTTGGTATGAGATTCCCTTGACTCTCACACTCGTTCAACTCTCACAGTGGAATCACATCTCCCGTGACAAGGCTCCCAAGGTCCACAGTCCCGTAGATGGTGTTCATGACCTCCCAACACCCACATTTTGGAACTCGAGAAATTCGGATACTGGAAACTCTATACTAGAACATACTACTATGACCGATGACAATAGCATGAAGAACGTATGCATGACTGCTGTCTGGCCTTTCTTTTCGGCATCAAGCCTGAGTCAATGTAATTCGATGTAATTTGCACGTGGTTTTGCAACTCCTCGCCTGGCTTGCATCTGGTGTCGACTTGTTGAGCGGCCGCACCGTAGAAGTGGCTTCAGCACTTGCCAGGACGAAAGCCTCCGAGAAGCTCTGGTCCAGCTTCACCTGCCGTGCCAACTCGAGTTTGGATCCATGCCTCCAATTCCTGATGCATTGAAGCGTTTCCTTTCCAAGTTGGGGGAGAACCATCTCTAAACTATCTTTAAGTAGTACTTTGGCGTTGCACAGCCGTGGGCGACACAGCATGGAAGATTCTATAATCTACCAGTAGTACCGCACAAGGCGGTGCCGGAAGTTTCAAAAGGTAAAAAGTATATATGAACCAGAAGGACACTGTGCCTATAGGAATCGATTGTGATTTGTTGAACCTTTCCCATTCAATGTCCACGTCCCATTCGATTTCACACACGACCCTTTTTTGCTGATGATTCGGCCAAGGTAGCCTGGAAGAAGTACACTGTTGCCTGACTACAAAGTACTACTCCGTGCTACAAA
>OMLO01006066.1_pt1 | contig 10160 bp, 2 predicted proteins | sample 1674811 | NCBI WGS metagenome assembly OMLO01 (sample SAMN06265003, study PRJEB25207) | coral metagenome | isolation source: Coral host | place: Mexico:La Bocana,Puerto Morelos, Mexico | collected 2008-11-13
GCCAAGCTGACCACATGGCTTGGTAGACAATTTCTTTCATGTCATGGCAACCGCTTACCTTTGAAGCTTAAGGGAGGCCACTCAAGAGAATACTAAAACCGACTGAGCTAGCTAATGGATACCTGGTTGATTGATGTAGGTCTTCGTAACTTTAGCGTGGCACTTTTTCTGTTTATTTCGGAATCCCTTTAGCCCGAAGCACGTATTTTTCCAGCTGGATGAAATCCACCACTGAAGGCCCACATTAAAACAGGTGGAAATCAGAACAAGCCAACCAAAAGTCCTTGGTAGAACTGGATGAACAAAATTTTGTATCACTTGGGATCATGAAAAAGCGCTCTAATTTGCCATGAGTTGGATATTTACCATCTATGCCGTGGTCTAACTTTCACATCAGTAAAGTCGCTACAATAGACGGGCGAATGGTCATGAAACTCATATTTGGTTTTTGCACGCATATTAATAGGAACATATATAGTATAGATTTTACAATGAATATTCATACATACCTTCACTAGGACGCCATTTTTACAAAAGTAAACACCAATCATTCCCTCCACTTTGTTGGCAACTTGGAGTCTTTTAAAATCGTGTTGCAACGTCCAACATCGACGGTTGAGGACAAAGAATTGGAACTCTTCGCCGAAGAAATTCCTCCGGTAAGTGCAGGCAATGGACCAGGCGGACGGGAAAAAACAAGTTCGGTGTGGAAGTTTGGGTTGGTGCGTTGTGTTGTTGTTTAGAGTTATCATTCTGTTTTCAACGTAGGGCAGAAATGTGGGTGGATTTATCATTCTGTTTTTAGGTGGGGGGCGACATGTGATTGGATTTGGATGTTTGAGAAACATTTTCACTTTTTCTAAAAAAGGAGAAACACATTTAGAAGGGGACGAAGCTTTGATATATTCATTGCAATGGATCTTTAGTTTCTTTCATCGATGCTGTGACCCCCCATGAACCTTGCAAACTCACACGCGAAGTCTCCGGGGTTGATGAAATGATGAAACCGGGGGTCAACTTTTCCCCTCACTTTTGCAACCTCTGTAACCACAAGTCAATGTGAAATTGAAACTGGTGGTTGCACCACTTTGTTTTTGTTAGAAATTGTTGAATCATAAACTCTGAATAGTCAGCTTGGCGATCTTTACAATCGCCCCCTTCAAAAGGATGATGATGTGTCTAACAGGGGGCAAATATCTACTGTATGATCGTCCTCTTCCACATGACTTCCAACAATGTTTGTTTAAGGGACACGAAATGATGGTTTTGGATATTTGGGGGTTTCCAAAAATATTTTGCTACCCAACAACCATGGGTTTTCCTACTAAACATGATCATTTTGGGGTGTTTTGGGGGTACCACCATTTAAGGAAACACCCATATCTATAAAATGTTGCAATTTCTTATAGGACTATCACACTACTGATATACCCATTCTACGAATATACGGTACTGTCAACGGCTGAGAGCTCTTTTTCTTGATCGAAGTGTACCGTACTTCATCTCGCCTTGTCACCAAACTTCGGCGTTGCAGGTTCCATTGAATGTAAAGACTCTGCGGTCGTCGAAGAACCGCTCGGAACACCTGAAGGGTCGGAAACTAACTAAACTTCGCTCGAGCCTCTCAGAAAGGGATCAAATCAAAATCATCAGAATTCATCAAAATCATCAAAAAACCAACGAAACAAGCTCTGGCCGTTGCATGGTGCTTGAATCAGCTATTCCCCTTAGCCAAGAGACTGCAGACAGAAGCAGAGTCATCCTCACTGTCGCAAAGAGCATCCCCGTCCTCAGCGGTTCCTGGATACGAGTTGGATATGATACGACACTGATGGGAGCTCTACAGAAATCCTTGGTGAATTGTCACGTGGTGCAACTTCAACCAATTATGTTTTCAATTATGTTTTCTTTGCATCAAATAGTACAGTATCAATAGTATTGGCCCTGGACTAATTGAATCACATTTGTCCCTTATATATGTAACTATATATATTGTGAATGGCTCAACCCCTGTTGATGCCAAAACCCAAAGATCCAGCCAAGCACTTGTTTTCACAGCGAGCACCAGATCAAGGATACGAGCCGTCCCACGGCAAAGAAGGAGATGGCCAACTGACCAATCACGAGTGAGCCCCTGGCTCCGCAAATGGCTAAGACCTATGCCACTCCCACCTCACCACGGGCACTCCTGAGCCCAAAGGTCTATACGACCCCTAACATGTTTCAAGTCCAACCGAAACGATTTCGGTTGAGCTTCAAGTGACGTGAACCTGGAAGTGGAACAACGCTGAATTCACATTCCCAGAAAATCTTAGAATTCTTTGTTTTCTCGAGAGGAGTGGCATTGATCATCCTCATTTCGCAACCACTGCAGACGATTTCTATTACAAGCTCTTTGCTTCAAGGTTTCCAATTCATCATGAAGGCGATACCTACCAATGGTCAGTGTTTCTCTCAAGAACGAATTTTCCATTACCTTTGTCAAAGCATCGGCAAGCTGAGCTCCCGAGTGGACCCAACGAAGGTTGGTTCCTTCACGAAGGAAATCCTTGATTGCACGAGCCTGCAACTGTGTCCGGAACTCCTGGCAATTCGGCATCGCCGTTCGGGAAATCAAATCGAACAACGACTTGCAGTCTGTCGTGGCCACATCCAAATCCTGTTGAGACTTCACAGTGACAGTTGAAATGGCTTGAGGGAGTTTCAACAACGTATTTTCAGGTTGTCGCCAGTCGGTTCGAGAATCTAAAATCCATGCCCAGAACAGCTTCAACCATGATAACTGATCAAGGGTGGACGACAATGCCATGGTTTCTGCAGACAAGGTACTAGTCACCACCTTTTGGATCTTCTTACATCCCCATGAAATTGGACTTACAGGACATGATACGTTATTGGAGATATCCTTATGGGTGCCCAAAACGATACACCCAGCATGTGAGTCTGGATTGCTAGGAGATGAAAAGGATGCATCAGAGAATGCTAGAAACCTGAAATCATCACAGTTAATTGGCTGCATGGTGATGGTCAACGAATGGTGTCTTTTGGCTTCATGCAGAACTTTGTTTGCATCAATCAGTGTTTGGACAGTCGCTTTATTGATTTGGGATTGGATCATCGACAACCTGCTTGATATGTCGGGTCTGGTATTTATGGCCGCATATTGAAGACTACCTACAAGAGCACGAAGGTCTTGACGTTCCTGCTCAGTGACTTTCTCATCGTGACTTTGTCTTCGGGATGAATCAATTGAAATGGCTTTAATCTTGCGAATGTACTCACTCTGGGACATCACAATACTCTTATCCCCTTTTTGACACAATTCTACACCCGTGAAAGTGAAAGCACCTATCTTTTCGGCCCCAAACGGATACTTCTTTTGAAGTTTACCAAGGACTTCTAAGAACACATCATCACCCCCACACAGGCCGTCATCAACATGGATTCCAATGATTCCCCTGGGTCTCTTGGTTTCTGGATGACGAAGAATGAATAAACAAGGATCAAAAGGTGAAATCTCAAATCCTAGTTCAACCAATTCAGAGGACAAAGCTTGATACCACAGGAATGGAGCATCTATGAGACCATATGCACTTTTGACCAAACGACAAATCTCACCCTCCTTCAAGGCTAACGCTTGACGGAGTTCAGAGCAGGGTTCCAAACCAATTATCCTATCATCCTGAGGTTTACCTTGCAAAAATGCTGCTTTGATATCAAAACTTCTCAAGTCCCAAGAACAAGATGCAATTAGTTGAAGGAGGAGCATCTTAGAGTGTCTCCCTAAAGTTGGGGAATCACGGGGAATGTTCTCCAAGTTTGGGTCTAAATACCCCAACACAACTAATCTGGCCTTCGCTTTGGTGACCTTGTCTGGATGACTGGGATCACGATCAGAGGCTTCAATTGGCTTCCAAGTCAGAACCCATCGACATCGAAGAATCTCTTCAGGAGATATTTGGTTCTTTAACATCTTGATTACGGTTCCTGTCTTTAGCCAATTCTTGATTTCAGTCTGCTTCGCATCCTGAAACTCATGCCATTCTGACTCGGTCAGATCTGACAAGCGAACCTCTGAACGTTGACGTTTTGCCGCTGAAACAACAAATGCCATGTCGCTTGGATCATCTTCAGACCTCCACTGATCAATTTCTCGGCTTCCAACTTCAATCTCCAATCTCCAGGCTTGGGGCTTTTGAGATTCACACGAGAAAGTTGGGTACTCATCTACACAGTGGAAACCAACACAGATTGTTTCTTCATCAGAACTACTGGGAACTGGGACACCTACTCCATCTTCAGGAGGTGATGATATTCCTAAATCTTGCTCAGCACCTTCTGATGGGGTAGAGCTTGCTTCAGGTTCTTGGTCTGGTTGAGATTCTATCGTTGAGCCAGAAATTGAATTGGAAACGACATTCGGCTGGATGCCCTCAGGCTCCAAAGACACTTGTTGAGCCACCTGTGATTGAATGGTGGACGGTTGCTCTGACGCCAACATTTCTTGTCCTCTCTGGATCATGTCAGATGGAGAAGATGAAACAATTGATCTAGCTTCGAAAGCACTTACCGGACGACACATCTCCGGGGGACTGCGCAACAATTTGTCACCTTGGGTTACCCAAACAACTCTATCACCTTCCTGAGTTACAACTTGAAATGGACCAAACCAACCCTTTCGGTTAACGTTAGATTTCCACATCATGATCCACTCACCAGCCTGATATTTGCCCCTGTGAGGGCATGACCTTCTAAGGATGGCCCTCCGCAGGGCTGCACTGTTGTCGGCAGCATGAAATGCTCGTCGAGCTGACTCTCTAAGGGCTAGGTTTTCACGAAACCGGATTCCACTAGCAGAGTCACTGTCTGCCAGTGAATGGGCTGGCAAAGCATCATCGCCGCTTAAAGACCCAGGCAGCCGGGCAGACTTACCAAAGACTAACATCTCAGGTGAAAATCCTCTTCTCAAACCACATGAATTTTTGGCTTGGGTGGCATGCCAAAGAACCTTCTGGAGGTCATGGTATGACGAAATTGGATTCTCAATGTCTACTTTACGGAGGATTTCCTCTAAGATGGCGCCATGTCTCTCGCATCTTCCATTTTGCCAGTGACCTTCTGGTGGAACTGTGGTGCTACGAATGTTGTGGGATCGAAGGAAATCACTGAAAGTTTCACTAACAAACTCAGTGGCAGAATCCATTATGATCTCACATGGGGGTCCTGCCCAACACAACCACATTTGGACGATAGCTTGAATTGCGCTTTCAGCAGTTCTGCTCGGGGCAATTGTGGCCACGTGGAAACTGGTCGCTAGGTCGATCACATGATAGAGATGAAACACTTGACCCTGACTGTTTGTGAATGTCAATCCATCAATGGCAATTCGATCATTGAAATCTAGTTCTTCCTTTACTGTTCCTGGTCGACTGTGCTTCGGCCGAGCATGCATATGACAAACTGAGCACCGCATGTCGAGAATTCCTGATGTTATCTCACTGGGAAAACCTTGCTGACGAAGAATGAGGCTTAGTTTCTCATTGGAAGGATGGCCAAGATTCTTATGTGCACGAATCAGCATCTCACGATTCTCACGGGATAACTCAAGAAAACGGGGACCATGCTTTTCACTATCAAGGTCAACAGTTTGTGGAACATCGGATTTCTCAACAGAGGGGGACACTTCAGTCGTCGACGGATTGGATCTGGTCTCATTCAAATTCTCTGGGATGGTCGGCAATCGCATTGGCTCTGTCCGAGAACCAGCAACTGCATCTGATGAGAGTTGACTGTTTTCAGCTCTCTGAGGATTGCAAGCAAAGATCGTTATATTCAACTTGCAAGGATGACTCTTCCGTTGGATTTGGGCCTGTGACAACAAATCCCATTGTTCCCATTGATCATCGATGAAAATGGTTCCAGATTCACGATGTTTGAACAAGCATCGTCGGAATGGTGCCTCCCCTTGCACAGTTGCCTTACCAGGTCCCAAAGCACGATCCGTGCCCCGACAGGCGATCACAAATTGAATCATTTTGTCCGGCAACAACTGCTGTAAAGTGGATATGACATCATTATCACGAATGGTCTTCTTTCCGACACGAGGAGTTAACTGGTCAATTTGATCAAAACAGGTTTTCCATTCATCAGAGGTCAAAACTGTGGTCTTTCCACTGATACGCCTGCGTTTCATCTCTGGCAGCTCTGATGGATCAACTGCTCTGGGAATCGATGGCTTCGCTCGAAAGCCAGAACTTCGGGATTGTTTGAGAGCACGAGAGCTGGGTTCATGGGATACCACAAACGAAGGATCATCAAAAGGTCTACTGTTGAAATCATGCAACATTGTCTTAGCTACACTGCGAGCAAACTTTCGAGGATACATTTCAGTGAACTTTGTTCGGGCTATCACCTGACCCTGGTACACAGTACTTCCTTCGATGCGTTGATGCTCATGATTACCGGGACACACGTGACCATGTAGATGATGGTACATCCGTTGTGAAGTCGTGAGGACTTGCATGCTCTTCTTAAGTCGGAGATTGGTTACTGGATCCTGAAGGTCACCCATTACGCACATGTCAAACTGTGCACACTTGGTATGTTGATAAACTTCCTTGAGGAGGGGACTTCGAAACATCAATGACCTACCAGGCTGTTCCCAATGGAAATGATTGTTGCATTGCCTTTGATATCGGATCAAAACAACACCTAAAGCAAGGTCTATCAAATGCTCTCGACGAAGGTTCTGGATGGCTGCAAAAGCTTCGATGGACTTGGAGGCATTCAACTCAGAAAAGGCACACCATGGTTTACAAATTGGACTATACCACAGGTTTCTTGGTCGATGTTGGATGAGAGACACAAACAAGTCATGACGACCACTTTCCGTATGCAAATCACCACGTGTGATGCCAAATCTTTGAATGTGTCCTCCAAGATTCACGCACTGCTGTGACAGTTGACTGCGATCACTGCAAAACACCTCAAACAACAATGATGATTTATGACCCTGGGGTTTGGTGGTGACTAAACACTTATCCAATTCTTTCGACAGCTGACGAACCAATCTTTGGAAACGACTACGTTCAGATTGATCAGAAAGGCTCTGCAGGATATCATCGGGGCAGTCAGTGTCAATGTCGCCGGCATGAATCAAGTGCCATTCAGGGGAAGCGCTCAGTACCCGGTCGGGTTCTTGGGAGGTGCACTCGTCGCTTGAAGATGGGCCATGATGGTCTGCAGCGCATTCTCGATGTTCAGAATACGAGACTGCATCACTTGAACTTCTTCGCGAGTCTCTTGCTGCTCCTTCTCCATGTAGTCCATGGCATGAATCTCTTCCCATGGCTCCGTCTCCTCGGAGACGCTGATCGGGAGGCAAGGTGGATCCACAGACGACTTGGGCTGTGCCTTCTTCTTGGACTGGGCCATCAGGATCTCGGACTTCTCGGGCTCCACCTTCTGACGACCGTCTGTCAGGGGGATCGTGGTCCCTTCCAGCTCGTGACGTTCCACCTTCAACTCGATGAAACGAAGCATCTTTCGATGTTCCAGTTTGGAACTGCTGTGAAAGTGCTCGGTGAACCACTTGATCCACGCCTGATGGTGCGTCCACACCTCCAGGTAACTTTTCCCCTTGTGAGTCGCTCCGAAGTCGACTTTCATCGACTCGAGTTGCTCCATGCTGTACTTGTTCATCTCCTCCAGTGGACTCTCGTCTGGGGCCTGAATCTTCTTGAGTCGGTTCACCAATGACATGATCGAGAACGTCCGATGAGGTTGAACGATCGGAGACTGCACGGTGCAAACTTGAGAGCTTCACTTCACGATCGACTTTCAATGGATCTATGGAAAATTTCGGAACAGGTATGTTATGAGTCTCAACCTGTGGAACCTCACTTCCATGAGTCATCACTGATTTTTGAAACTGATTTGTTGCACTCAACGATTGACTAACGGCTTGAGACCTCAGTGGATTGTTTTCTTCACTTCCGGTGGTCACATACGTCTCTTGAGATGTTCGGCCGTGATTTCCAACTGAAGTTTTTGACAACTGGTTCACGTCAATCATAAACAAACCTTTGGAAGACAACTTCAATGAAATGGGACTTCGAAACCAAGGACTATGCAATTCCCTTTTACAAGTATGGATATCAGCCTTTAATGCACGAACCAGTGTGTTGGATAGGAGGAACGGTGTGTTCCCCGGGACAATCGCTACTTTGAGGTGCATGGGGCCAATTGGAATGATCAATGCATGTTTAGACTCCAAAGTATCCAAGTTCCCAAAACGAAAGGTGACTTCACATGAACCCTTGCGAACCTGTTTACGAACATCGGGATCCAAACTATCCAACAATGGTTTAATCAGATTACTTCCAATGACAGTCTTGGTGGCACCTGTATCTAAGATTCCAAAATTTGGACCGAAGCTCGTGACGGCATGAAAGGCTTCGGTTCCTGGATTGCTGGATTCCACAAAATGAGGAACCTCACTCGAAACAACTTGGGATGAATTGGGCTCACTGATCTGGGATCGTCTCTTCCTGAGATGCATCAGTGCGGCTTGACTATCTAAATTCTCATGGCTTAAGATGGACTTATGTTTATCCCCAACATAACGAAAGCCATTCCCACGAAAAACATCAAAAACGCCAAAGCAAAAACATGATTCCTGGACAATCGGGAGGTGGTCATCAATGGTACCTTCAGTGAATTCCTGAAGATTCAAGAACTCTAACGGCAAAGATGATGGGACCTGAGCAACTGCTGAACCAGTGAAAGATCCAGACTGCGATGGGCCACTCGAGATGCTTGATGCCATAGTCGACGATGAACCACTAACAGCCTGATTGGGGCATTCGTCCTTCCAGTGCCCAAATTGGAGGCACTTACGACACTGAGATCGAAGGATTCTCTGGGCAAGTGGCTTTCGATCACGGAAGAAAGGCTTGCCACCTTTCCCTTTTGAGCCCTTACCAAACGACTTGGACTTGCCCTTGCCAATAGGGAAAAAGCCCCTATGGCGAAATTTCTCGGAGAGACGCCTCCTGGCCTCTGTGTAGGCCGTGTATGCACTTGCTAAACTTGAGTCCTCCTGGACCAGGTCTTGAGCTGCCTGCTCAAACTCTGTGATCAACAAGGCATCATCGTCACCTTCAAAGGTGAGCGCCTCCAAGAATTCATCCTCGCCATAGCCATCTTCACCTTGAACATGGTAAGTCTCTTCATGCTCCTCCGAATCGTCAGCAAACAAGGCTGTGTTGTCGTAAGTCTTGAATTTGGTCTGCTTCTTGCCGGACACCATCTCATGGAAAAATCCGGCCCCCAACATGCGAATCGCCGACTGAACTTTCGGCATCTCCAGTTTTCCTGCAATTGCATCGCTGTCCAAGATGATTCGCTTCTTGTCCTCCGAGGATAACTGTGATCCTCTGAGGACCACGTAGGCCTGTAACTCCTCCAGCTTCATCTCCTTTGACAGGAGATCCTGCCAAAGGACTTCCGATCGAGCGATATATGAATCGTTCGATTCATCGCTCTTCTGCTGGCATCTAAACAGAGCCTTCTCGGCCGACTCGAATCGACGCTCTAGGGGAATCTGACCCCACGTCCCCCCCAGCAGCTCGATGATCCTCTTTACCGCCTTCTTGTCGTTGACGGTCACCTCGCCTTGATGTTGTTGCAGCTTCTGAAATGCCGTGCCGGCTGTATTCAAAACCAGCCTTGTTGCCAGCTCTCCGTATCGGGATTCTGGCCACGCAGCACAAAGTAGTTCTACCTTTTGCTGATATGTCTGCAAATCGTCTTTGGATGGGTCAAACGTCGGCACCAACATCGCAAGATTGTTCGTGCCTCCACCAAAGGACTGACTCTCACCTCCACCGCTTGCTGCACTTGTGGGCTCCATCGTGAGTCACCCGGCAGAAAGCTATCCAGAAATCAAAACGTCCAAAGGCACCTGGAGCAACCGGACTTCCGCGGTAGCTCCGCTACCAATGTGAATGGCTCAACCCCTCTTGATGCCAAAACCCAAAGATCCAGCCAAGCACTTGTTTTCACAGCGAGCACCAGATCAAAGATACGAGCCGTCCCACGGCAAAGAAGGAGATGGCCAACTGACCAATCACGAGTGAGCCCCTGGCTCCGCAAATGGC
>OMLO01006067.1_pt1 | contig 10156 bp, 6 predicted proteins | sample 1674811 | NCBI WGS metagenome assembly OMLO01 (sample SAMN06265003, study PRJEB25207) | coral metagenome | isolation source: Coral host | place: Mexico:La Bocana,Puerto Morelos, Mexico | collected 2008-11-13
ACATTCACTGCTTGTGATGATATGGGTAGGCCATTACTCCCTCTAACGATTCTCGTTACACCCTGTGATGGAACAACATGACATGGAGAACACCATCCGCACAAACAGCAAGTTCATCCCCTGAGATTGCCAAAGAACTAACATTTGTCCAACTGTCTGCGTAGCTGTACACGACGAAAAATGTAATGATTCTATGTATCTACTGAGGTCTAATGATGCAGAATTTTAATTCTTTATTCAAAAGAATAGGCTCAATTAAGCAGTGGTGTCAAAAAAATAGGGTCAGAGAGCGTTAAAAATAAAAATCCCTTTCCCATTGTCGATTTTGTTCATCCCATTTCCAGTGGTCGAATCCCAGTCCCACTACAGTAAATCCCATTTTCTCAGCCCGAAAAAAGGGCAAATCCCAGTTCCCATTTTAACCCTTCACGCCCCTCTTACTTCATGATTAAAAAAAAACTATACTTCTTGACTATCCATCATCAGAAAGGAATGTTCTCTTTGACTCGGGTGTTGAACATCCATGACAACAACAAACAACAAAAACAAAACTTTATTCACGAAATCGTATTTTTTACAATATTTTTTCACCTCCCGCAATTAGCCTAGCTATTCGAGGCGGGAGGTGAAGAAGAAACTAAATATATTTACAAAAAGGTAATACCTTATCTACATTAAAGAAAAGAAAAGAATAGTAATAAGAAAGATAACAGTGAATAACATAGTAATAAATAACAATAACAATGAGTTTAAATAAATTAAGCTAAAGATTTTAGGAAATCAACGATTTTATTGATTTCAATATGGTCATCCTCAGCTGAAAGTAAATTAAACATTGAGATACGAGTTGTTTTTCGGTAAACTGTCTTAGGTTTGTCTCGTAAGGCCGGTGCAACATTATTCGAGAAAAGGACGCTTTTGAATTTCCAGCTTTGCATCTTTTTGAAAGAATTTACCTTTTGCAGCAGATCTTGTATTGTATCGGTGAACTTAGTTTGATTTTAAGAACAGTGCTCGAAGAGGTGATGGTACGGACCATGAGATATGTCATGCATAAGGTTAGCGATAGTTTCAAAATAAATCATAGTTACAGGTAGAATCGTTGATTTGATAAAAAGTGGAATGCAAATTAGTACACCACTTATGGAAATCACATTAATTATGCTGCCCTTAGCAGTGATTCAGTTTTCAGTTTCTTCTTGAATGAGTCTGTCAAGCATCACAGCATGAGTGAACTGGAGCACACAGACAACTAGATCGACAATCTTTTGTTGCTGGAGTTTTTCCACTTCATTCTACTGCTTATAGAGGTGTGGCACTCGATTCCGCTTGTATGAATAATGTCTTTTAAAAATATGAATAATATGACTGACTGCGATAAACCGAAAATGAAATACTTTCTGGATATATGTTTTTTATTATGAAAAGATATTATTTTTAAATAAGTTATGTTTATGATCAGAAGAGCCTTGGTATGTCTGGAAAATTCTGAACAGGGACCAAGCACCAACCGTCCCGTACCTGTACGATCCCCGCACCATACGACAGTTGAGCCCTCCTACCATGGTGATAAAAGGTGCTTTGTTTGTTTTCTGTCTACTCAATGACTGAGCAAATTATGTCGCATCGATGTTGCAACTGTCACAAACCATTCACTGGTAATAAAAGTGAAAGGCGTCACGAACGCTCGGCCTAAAGCAGTTAAGTAAAGCAAAACAGGGCAAAATAATTCGGTATTTCTATTGAAGGCAAACAAGACAATTATTTCACTTCTTTGTGCATTTCTCTAAATAGAAAGTGGTGAATTATATCCATCGAGGTCCTTATCCATTACGAACATGTAACAACCTTTACACAGTCTTTATATTTACGGTTCTTTACGCATCTCATGCACTGCACTAGACTGTTTTTTTTGTCTTGAACCTTAGCATCCAAAAATGCTTCTTTTCTGCAAACTTTCAGATATATATATATCTTTGGCATTTTGCTTATCAGTATCCAAGGTCAGATTAACCACAGTCTCGTAAAAGTCAAGGAAATCACATTCCTTTCAAGTTCAGAGAAAAGTAATCAAATATCTAACATATCGGAAGTATCACATTTTGCTTGAGATATTCGAGTGCCTCAGTGGCCTCACGCCTACCGACCTGCTGGATGACTTTCACTACCCGTTCGATTTTACGCATACAACCCACGGAAGAAGAATGTTCTCCGTCTGCTTCTGGCAAAAACCCGCTAAATACCGAAGTTCTTGTTGCTACAGTGGTGCTAAAGCATGGAGCGCATCACCGAATAACCTCAGGAGAGAAATTAGAGTCAAATAGCTGCAGGTTATTTATTTATTTACTTAATTAGGTATTTATTCAGTTAGATATAAAATAATTATTAATGGCCAATTAATTAATTTTCCGGCCTAAAGAGTCCCGGCCTCAAGAGTCCTCGTGGGCCCGATGAGGATAAGTAAGTAGTTAATTAATTTAATTATTTATTTAATTATTTATTTTAGCTTATGGCCATAACCCTAGGTGGGTATAGGCCGGTATTATTTATTTGGGTAGTTAATTTTGGCCCTCATTCAAACCAGCTTAAGCTGAAATGAACTCGACTTTCTAAAAGTACGTTTCCGATGTTTTGTTTGTCGGGCGAACAACGGGCTCCTACTTGGTGTAGAAGACACAGTCGATGTAAAACAATAGGAAACAAAAGGACAAAAAAACGAGGACTTCTAAAATGAGCGACTTTGTCTTGTCTTGCCTTGTGACAAGTCTAGAAATAGATCTCCCTGTATAAATTTGTACATAAATCATTACTGAAACAAGAAATAAAATAAATAAAATTAAAAAATTGAACAATTTGCCTGAATGCTCCAATATAAGACCTTTCTTTCTGATACTTAGCGAAAAATCATCCTGTTTGACTTATTAAAATGCAATATTTTTGTTTGGTTTGGTTGAATGCCAAAAAATGTGCCATTATGTGCAACGTGCCCATACCATTCTCTGTAGTCGCGTTGCTGTACATGCTCCGCAATAGACCAATTTCGATCTGTTGAGATTAAGCCTACGACAATAGACCTCTGTACCATAACTACAGAGATTGTAGGGCTTATTCCCCGGAGCCTCGTACTGAGGTAAACTGTGTTAGGCTGAATTTTAATAGATCGAAATTGGTCTATTAAAAAAATCATTCGCATAGCTTGAACATTAGAGCCATGGATTGGAAGACGTCTTCTGTATTTCTGGCTTTAACAAAACGGTTTTGTCTTTGAATTGAGTTATTTTTAGCTGAGTAATTCAACCTTTTGTAAAACATCTGTACACATAATAGTTAAACAGTCAATAGTTACATCCTGTATTCATGCGACGCGACAAAAGCTCAGTTGAAAAGGCGTAGAAATGCAGTGTTTGTCTACTGTCTTAGGGTCACTGGTTCAAATCCGCTACAATTTTCTTCTTCCTTTTTTTTGCCTATTATCTCTTTCCGCCGAGAATGAACAGAGGTTGGGTATATTGTTTTCCAAGTCGACGGAGTTTTCTCACAATTTCCTCAGCGCGAGGACGCCATTAATGAAATCATTGTGTGAACATTTTTACCTGACAATTGTACATTTTGACGGTGAACTAGCACAGAGTGCGCTATTAAATGGTGCTTAACTAGACGAGTAAACTCGCACAAGGAAATCCCTCCCTCTTAAATCGGTGTTTGATTAGCGCAGTATCCTAATTGTTCGCAAGTCTAACTTCTCTTGACAAGACATCTGAATTATAAACAAAATATAATCTCTACTAATTCTATGCAGCCAGCCAAACAGTTGAATGAATGTTTAAACCTAATGGCCACTCTCCAATCTAGAAAGTCTGATCATAGCCTTACGCGTGATTGTTTTATTTCAAAAGTTCGTACTTCTGAAAGCGATAGAAACATACATTATTATCTATTGCTTTTTCTAGGGAAAGATACCCTTTTTGTTAAGACCAAATACATCGGTTCGCTCTCATAGGTCATGTTTGTGACCAAACCTAATGATGAGTAATGACGTGTACGCCTCTGTTTTACTAAAATCTCAGTGGAAATTGGGTTTGCTGAATGATTACATAATCAACTAAGAAAAACGAGATGTAACAGGTATATAAGCGAAGAAAAGCAAAGCAAGAGATTTAAGCTTAGTGTTTGGGTCAACAGCTTTAATACTTTGCATCTTTGCAGGATGACTTCCGTGACATTATCGTACACTATTGAATACCTCGAAGACCAGTTACTTAAAAACAAAGCTTCTGGATTGAATATTTAAAGTGTTCTTTTTTTCATTTTCGAGTGGCAGTTACAAAGTCACCACCATTTTCATGTTGCCGCAGCAATCGACAGACCAAGAAAAATTTAAACCATGTCACACCCCTCAGACATGCCTGTTAAAAAAAGCAGTACATTCTGTCCATTTGTCATGATATAAAAGAACTATTTTTGTCTTCAGCGTTGCTTTCGCCACGAAGATAATTACTTTTGTTATATTCGATATCTCTCGTTAACCGTGCAGAATAGCGTAATAATTTCTCTACTTAGAGATAAGAAAACGACACTATTTAACTTAATGCGCCGTTAAAATTGATAAAAAGGTTCGTTAACAAGTTAATCAGCTTTGTGCGATTGAAAATATGTTGTCGTGTCAAACTGAGGGCTCAACGCACCCCAAATGAAATTTCACTTACAATGGATTGCACACAAACCGCCCCAAACGATTAATCCGGTTGACTAACAGCTGTGAAACGGCGGTTTACAAGATCATTCCTAGCTGGCGTTTATTGTCCTTTGTTCATCAGGCCTTGCATGTTTGCCCAATATCTAAATCGTAATTTTGTTTAGAATGCTCCTAAGGTCTCCACTCTTTATCGCCGACTCGATTTTGCACTGGAAAACACGGGATCGGCGTCACTTATCAGGCGGCAAAAGACAAAACAGTCCCCTTATCTGACTTCAGGTTAAATCTTTTCTGATTACCCTATACCAATATCCTTCAGATTAGCTGAAATCCAGTTGACAGGAAATTTGATAAATTTCGTCAGTCTAGCTATGTGGAGATTAAGAGATTACACGCGCACTTTAAAAGAGATTTTCAATTAGTGCTCCAGTCTTCGACATTGCTCAATTGTAATTCTAAAATGACTGGTAGATTATTTGAATGTTATTAGAATTCGCTACTCTTAGCAAATAATACAATACAGAAACCGACTATATTGGATTTTTCTAGAGTTAATTGACTGGTGCAGAGTTTTTTTAGCGATCTTATTATTAAACTTTCTTGGATCCGATGCGAAAATTTGATGCATTACACGGGATTTTGTGCTGTCACATTAAGCCTTAGTAACTTCACAACAATACATTAGGTTGGCAAGATTATAATTAAAGTTTGTCAATGGGCACCCTTTTTATGTTCACAAATTAGCTAGCAAGGTCGGACAAAGTGAACAATAGCCCTAAAACAATACAACAACATTTACTTCACATTAGAGACTAAATCTTTGCAACCACTTAAAAATAATAGCGCCTCTTTTAGTTGCTTTCCTTGACGCCGAGAGTGGTACGGCATTTCCATCTTGGAGTCCTTGCCCTTACGTGCTTTAATAGGAAACTTTAATTCAGTTATTGCTTTGAATTTGCTAAGAGCTGTACTAGGAGAAACTATAACAATTCACTTGTGTAATTGGCCAAAAACTAATATTAGTCACAAGTTGTCGCTAGTATAATGGAGGAAGAGGCGACTACTTGGTTCAGGAAGCAAATGTTATCAGAGTACCGACACAATGTGGATAAGATAATTGTGAGTTTCCTCACAAATCCCATCAATGAACGGCAACACCAACCTTTGTGTTTGGGTCAGGTAATCCGCGAACTTCAGCAAGACGTCATTTCGGTGCACAAACTTGCAATGCGACCATCTGACAATAATTATGCAACTAGCAGACGTTTGCCCAGCATTTCTGATTTACGCCTAACAGAAGTTGCACTACAGCATGCTACTGCATACAAACAAAACTTTAAACCGCTTAAACAATGCAATTCATCTTCGTCATTAGAGAGTATCTTGAATGAAAAACTAAATTATTCGCGACGGAAATGGGGACGTTACACGGACACAAGAAAGTACAATAAAATGTGGCAGTCGCTAGCCAGAGATGTTCGCAATCAACAAGACAGCAGAAAGAGAGAACGAGACAAGGTGCTAGGCAACGATAAAACTTCGTACAATAGCGGGCAGGAGAGGGAGCAACTGACAGCTGCAAAACACAAGAATAAACCAAAGGAAAATCGACCCACTCAGTTTTCGAAACAACGAAAAAACTTGTCATACACAAGCCTGCAATATCGCTGTGCCAATCAAGTGTTACCCAAAATAATTTTACCTGACTGAACTCCTATAGGGTAAAAATCATGACACGAATGCAGAAAAAAGACACACGTCAAGGCGTATAGCGTCATCGATTTCTTCATGACATCTCGTGTTTTTCTTGGAACATCTGGTAAACATCGTTCCTATTTCATGGATACGTGTCTAGGCTGCTGTCATGGATGTCGAACCATGAAAGGAAACAAGCCAAACCACATGACACGCGTGGCACGAGAAGGATTTTCACAGACCGTGATAAAAAAAAAACGGACCGCACTTACACATAACTTTCATAGATCCTAATGAAGTTAGCAGTTAATTAGTTATTGTATATACAGTATGTGATAATTAGTTATTGTGGGTCTGTCCCTTATCCTTTATCAGCAAGATCGATCCGAAAAAAAGTGTCTCGATGACAAATGCACCCTTGAATTTGGTGCCAATATTTCACTTAGTACCGCCGTTTTACAGAGTACTTTGAACCACTGACGTAACACAATATAATATAAATTGCTGCTGGCGATTCACGAACCACTGCACGTTGATGCCAAAAAAAAAAATGTGCGCGTTTATTTTTAGCCATTCCGATCGTATATTTTGCGTTGCAGGAGATATTGACTGCCGAAATGTTTGCATTATAAGATGATAGGTACACGTAATTTAATCCTTCCAAGGTTACCAGAAGTTTCTGCTCTGATCTTTTAATTTTTCTTTTGTTGCTGGTGAGTTGTAATAAAGTGGAACGACCTTCCCTTTACTGTGAATATATTCTGCGAAATACTGAGGCAGAGTCGATAAGCGACCTTTGTTGCGTTCAAATCTATTTATAAGGAAAAAACAGCCTTAAAAATATTACACACTGAAAATAAAAACGCTAAAATTATTTGTTGGAGTCAAGATGAACGTTGAAAACTTCAACACTTGAGATGTTGACATTTTTATTTACATTAATAAATGGCTTTTTCTAATGTTATAAGAGCACTATTCACAAAATAAAGCTGTAGGCATAAATCTAACAAGTGATGTAGTGTTCCTTTTTAACAAAACCGAATATTCAATAGAATGTAGGCTGTTGTACATCTTTTCTTCACAAATTCTCTCTACTTCCGGTCTGGTTTTACTTGGGAATTAATCCTCTTACTTCGGTAAGCTTTATCCTAAAAGTAAGTACTAAGATCTAGAAAGCCCTATAACAGCTCCAGAAATGTACAACTCCACATAGCAACCTACATATAATTTTATCTAAATTGGTTCCTTTTCCTCAAAGTGTTTGACTGAATTTAAAATGTCTCTAGCTGTTGCAGTTTATGTAAACCAAAAAAAGAGTCTATAACCGTATCTTATCGGCTTTGTTTGTGAGGTGAATAATCTTTCAAAGTTACTCGCTCATCCAATGTGGGGACTCGTGCCATCTGTTGTATTTCTGTAAAAGGAAAAGAAATACATTAATTTATTTTTCCCTTTACGAGGTCGTTTACAGATGACAAATAAGGAGACCAAAGTGAAAGCAAAACAGTAACAAGGACACATTATAGCATGATTACTTACCACTGGCCGTCGTCTATCCTGCATAGGATTGTCATTGTCCTCATTTGCTGGTGTGCTTGGCCTTTTTCTTACTGTCTGCCTCCGACTTCTTCTTTTTGGTTTCCCACTAACGCGAACTTCGTGTAAAATAGTTATTTTTCCGTTACCATTTGCTACAATGAAGGACAACAGGATGACTGCTAGTACTAGACAAGTTATTTTCTTCATGTCTATTTCTCCACCAGGCTGCGGCGTTATCAGCAAGGTTCTCTGTTATGCTTCTTGGCTCGTTCCTATGTAGAAGTGATGTACTTCCAAGCAGGACTTGGATATAAGAATGGTCCTCAAAGATTAAGCCGTGTGGTTTCCTCAGCTATCATTAAACTGTCACTTCGCGACGGGCATGAAAGTATTTTTTATTTGTCTTTTCCCCTGCAGTAACTCCCTTTATAACCTTAAGGAGGAAACTTTGACATCAATACCCTGATTGTCTGTTTTCTTTGTAGTACCCGCGACAGTCCGGGAGCAGAAATTTCAGCTACGAGCAAAATGCTCAATATTTTAATTCCACTCTGTCAAGTTAGATGATAATTCCGTCTGGCACTGTGACATGGGCTGACAGTATAATCGGTATTTTGTTGTTGAAATATGTTTACGCACGCCTGAGTGTATAAAGGGTTATAGACAGCTTACGTTCAGTATAATTAATTGCGCGCAGTGTAACCACTACCTCATTTCGCTTAACAGTTAGGTGATCAGTGAATCAATAATTGTAACTGTAATACCTGTTGTGATTCTCAAAACGAAATGAAATACAAAGGAACAATAAGGAAAATGGGTACTTGCAGCTTTTTTAGTACACCAAGTGTTCCTAAAAAGCTACGGCAAAGACAAAATATTTTTCCAAGAATCGTCAAAAAGAATCATGATGATAAGTTAAGTGGAGGCGGATTCCCGCTGGTAAACGTTTGTTTGTATTTTGACCGAATGTTCACGAATATCATCAGAATACTTTGTCACTGTTGTTCGAAGCTGGAAAAATCCGAATACATTTTCATGCCCATATTTTCGCTATCGAGTTATTCTGTCTTTAGCGAAACAAAAAGATTAAGCAGCTTTCAACGTTTTTACGTTTCACGTTCAAGTATTCTCACCTCTTTACCACTCTACACGTTTCCCAATCAATGACTTTTATCACGCCCACACTCATTAGCTCCAGCGTTTGAAAACTGACACATTTTTCCGATTACGACCTTGAAAATTTATTTAAGGTAACTCTGGTGCATCACTGTCTAAATCTGACTGTAGAAACTGACGAGAGCAGAATTTCTTGTGTTACGTTGTGATACTGTATGTCATATTTACAACTTTTTGGTTACTCCACGGACGCTTCAAAAGGTTGATCAATCAATCAAGCGGCCAATTGGTGTGGAAAGATAATCCGATGAGCATTAATAGGATTTTTATAAGCGTGTTATGGCAAGTAAGATTGTGGTTAAGGGGCTCGTGTGCTGACATACAACGCACTTCTCTCGTCAAAAACGTAAATACTAAAATAGGAATTATTCCGGTTAATTACTTGTTAGACGACCTTAACATGTTTCTTTCCTCAGTAACGGAAATAGTGAAGGAGGTAGGACTTCCTATCAATCAACAGCGGCACGCCCATCATCAACAGTTTTGATCTAAATTTAGGTGTGGTTTCCATCTTTGAGACTAGCTATTTTTCAAACGTTGCATTGAGGTCACAGATGAGGTAGCTCCAATTATCGTAACAATCTCCAGTCAAATTAAGCCTTTTAAGAGGTTTATAAACCGCAATTCCTACAAGTCTTTGAATTTACATTAGGCAAATTAGTCTCTTTGCATTGAAAAATGGGCGAAAAACAACTGGCTTTTTGAAGGACGTTGCATGACGTTGTTTCGTGTTGTTTGGTTGTACATTATTTCAATCTGTCAGCACATGAAATCATGAATAATAATTGTTGTCTTTGTAACCTCTAGACTTCTACGGACAGTTCCACGTTCAATATACGGCTTTGCATGATTCTCTTTGATAAATTGATCAATCGTGTCTTTATCTCTTTGACAGATTGTTACATTTTCTCTGAAACCACAGATGAGCTCTTTAGTCCTTATGAACCGATCAACGACTTTGCTGAACACCCGGCGGGGGGGGGGGGTACTCCCTTATATGGGCTATATAGGTATGTGCGGCCCCAAAGGGTATGGTTTTTCAGCCCTTTT
>OMLO01006068.1_pt1 | contig 10154 bp, 9 predicted proteins | sample 1674811 | NCBI WGS metagenome assembly OMLO01 (sample SAMN06265003, study PRJEB25207) | coral metagenome | isolation source: Coral host | place: Mexico:La Bocana,Puerto Morelos, Mexico | collected 2008-11-13
TAAAATCTTTCTGCTTCTGTATTTCTATTTAACAGAAGTGCTACAATTTCTTTTTTTGCGAAGGGATACGGAAAAATGCAAAAATTCGGCCGAAACATCGACTAAATTCCGGCCCGGTTAATAAACAACACAAGTTGCGTCATTGGAATTTTGGCCGTGAGAAGTTTGGTTCAGCTCACCGACATGAAAAAAAAAATAATAAACCAAGGGTAGATTAAGAACCGCGCTCGGCCTATGGCCGCGCGGTTAATAAACCAAGGGTAGATTAAGAACGGCGCTCGGCCCATGGCCGCGCGGTTAATAAACCAAGGGTAGATTAAGTAAGAACCGCGCTCGGCCCATGGCCGCGCGGTTAAAAAAGTATATTTTACACACATTAAAGGAACCAATATCTGTAACATTTTCCCTGTATTAATGTTTCAACAGCTTTTGGCAAGTAAACATCACAGGTTGCGTGATTCAAAATTTGGCCGAGTGGAGGTCTGCGTCTGGTCACCGACATGAAAAAAAAGAAAAAAGAAGATTTTTTAGATCTTATAACCGCGCTCGAAAAAATTAAAATGTATTTTTAGGACCACTGTCGCAACGCAGTGCACATTCCAAAGCAGTCCTTGATGATCCACTTAGTACTATAGACACCACATCACTTGATCAAAACAAACTGTAATTATTGCACCATCGCTCTTAGCCTTCGTGAAATCTATGATGACGTTATGCCCATGAATCATACGAAAAAGAAACGAGTGTCACGCCATTAAAAGAGCTATTAATAAATCTTTCTTAAAAGTCAAAATTTAATTTGTCTGTTTAAAGCAGTCACGCGAGTCACACAATTCGAGATTTTCGCTATCCACGGCTAATTTTAGAAGTGCGTGTTCGGGTAAGCTCTTGTTTACCTCAGGAAATATTTAATTTTCTTTCAAATCTCTGAATTCGCTTCGATGAAACAGCCAAAAAATTCACTTCAATTGCCTAAGCCCACAGCAGAGACTCGCAAAATTAAAAATAAATTAACGACCGTGGGTTCGGCCCATGGCCGCGCGGTTAAAAAATAAAAAAATTAACCAAGGGTAGATTAAGAACCGCGCTCAGCCCATGGCCGCGCGGTTAACTAGGTTTACATAGTCAGGGACGACGGAGCCTCTGTGAAAGTGGGGGGGGGGGGGGGGGGGGGGGGGGGGGCTAGAAACGAGCACGGGAGGCGTGAGTTTGTATGAGGGATCTGGGGGCAACCTCGTCCAGAACATTTTGAAATCTAGAGGCTCAGAAATGGTATTTTCAGCATTCTCCATGAGATCTTTCTTTAAAAAAATACCCTGGATAAGTGTAAAATGCCAGCAATATTTTGGAAGTTTTGTGAACTTAATACATATTTTTCAGCCTTCCCCTTAGTATACTGACCTGCGGTTTTACATAAGTTCCCCCGTGTGTGGGAAGTAAGCGCATAAGGAAGTATGTAAACACAGAAGATTTCCAAAAGGTTTTGAACAAGGTTTTAGCTTTGTAAATTCTCGTCACCAAATGAAGCAAGTGAGATTCAAGCACTTGTTTCATCTGGTGAGTATTCTGTGTATTTTACGTCTTTTCTCAAATAACTATTGAGCATGAATCGAATTAACGTTAACGGAAGAAGTTGTCAAAAATGTTATGAGATATTATTCCTTGCTTAAAAATGACTCTGGAATGACGACAATAACTCTTAGTAACAGTAACTTAATTTACGGTTTCTTTTTTTATTATTATTTCTTCTTACGAACCTCATATTAAACAAAAAAAATGTCATTGTCGTAAAAAGTGGTGGGGGGGGGGACTGAAGCCCCCCAGCCCCCCCCCCTGCTCCGCCGTCCTTGATAGTGGGAATAAGAATGAATTCTGCCAGAGTAAAAGCTTCTTCTCTGGCTAAAGCTGTTAGTAACACAGATTTTGATGCGTAGTATGAACAAGACTTCCGTGTTTAAGGAGAAATTGATAACGAACAAATGACAAACTGTTTATGAATTGTTTCGTCTTTGTGTAGTAATAAGTAATAAGTTGAACCTTATATTAAATTGTTAATGCCTGATGTATTTTACCATGTTTTTAAATAAAGATGATGATGATGATTGTGATGATGATGATGATGATGATGATGAGGTTCTTCTCACTGTCTTCTACTCGTGATTACCGTATATAGAAGTCGCTAGATCACATATCAAAAGCTATCGAACGCTGTTAAAGAATATATTCTGAGGACTTCTAAAAACTGAAAATGATTGTAACTCGGTTCTCAGAAACATTCAAAAACGATTCAGTGATAAAGCTTACAAGAGCTTCCCTGGCTCCGTTTATAGGATGAGCAGACACCGCTAATGTGAAGACCCAAATATTTCCAAGCGACAACGCGACAAGGAAAACTTCATTTCTATCTACGATTAGCCCTTAGCGTTTGTAAAAGCAGAAACAAACCTGCATTCACAGATGTGAAGAAAACGAGACAGCAATACACTGGCAAATTCTCAGCGAGAGAACATTTCGCTACTCCAGAATAGTCTGTTGGTTCTCGAATTTTCTGAAAGAAAGCCGCAGATCAAACAGGAACCCGTTGTCAAGAATAAAATATTGACGTTATAACTCTGGCGCATCTTGTGGACGATAGAGCTTCAACAGATGCGTAACGCAATATGAAAGGCCAAGTTTTGTCATCTGCAATGGTTTTTAACAGGAGATTGATTTGCGGTGCAATTTCACGGTGAATTGAGATGGAAAGGTGTTAAAATAAATCTCCTCTGTTCCCTGCGATTACGTCTTTCAAGATTTCTTGTAGATATTTTCTTTTTGTACCCCCACCCACCCACTCCTGCGGGGTAAAGAGTGTCTCTTGAGCCAGCGAGTAAAACGGACTCACCCTGGCGACCAATAGCAACGAGACGCACGAGAACGAAATACAAACATGGCGGCGGTCTTTTAAGAATTTTTAACTTTAAACAGCTCATGTTTTGAACTGCATAGCTTGAAACTAGCATTTCGGTAGAAAACAGATGTCGTTAACAGGGACTATTCTATCTGAGTGCACAGAGGTGTATAATATTCTCAATCAGGTAAGAAATTCGATAGTTTTGGCTGAGTTTAAAGCTCTTGGTCTCGTGAATCTCTTTACTGTAGTATATGGCCACCTCCATCATCTTCATTTTTTGTGATAGGCAGCCTGTAGGTAATAATGGTCAAGGCTAAAGCTCGTTCAAACTGTACTTACAACACTGCTGGTAAAGCTAAGCTAAGAACCATTCAATTTTATATCCACCCTGAGCCGCATCCCCCAGCCTTTCCTGTGCAGGAGGTTTTATGAAGTGACTACGAGGGTCATTTCTGAGGGCGTTGCTGGATTGAAAATTTTGATCTGTCCGTTGGAAAAAGATTGGGGAAGATGAGAAAAAAAAACCAACAGCTTTGTGACCTGAAAACAACAAAACCACTATACCCTTTGGGGCCGTACATACTATATAGCCCTTATAAGGGAGTATCCTTCCCCTCAGACTCATAGTGTACATAAACTGTATTTGGTCATGATCAATTGAAAGCTGAATTTGCAAAACTTGTCCTTGCATGTTGACCCAGCAGATGTTTGAACCTGGTGCATTTGTAAAAATCACTTGCAAAAGACCAGGTTGAAATAAACAAAGGCCAGTTGAAATAATTATTGTCTTAATTATCTTGCTAGGCCGGGCAGTACCCAAGGCTGAGTGATCCCAATTATTTGCTTCTTTTAGGTATGTTGAAGAGCTGGCTTGATTGCTTTTTATTTACTTTGTTTTACTGCATGTAACTGTTATTAAGAGAATCATATGTGGGGAGATGAGGGGGTCAGAACCTCCTGCTTCCTGTACCTTAACTTTAATCTCTCAACTCTCATCCTTGTTTGTCATTTTGTATTCTCTCCTGATTCCTGCCCTCTTAGAACTCCCACTTTTCATCCCTTTCCTCTATTGCCTTCTAGCCCTTTTTCTTCTGGGTTCCCGCCCCAGATACCCCCCAAATATATGTGTAGTGGTGCTTAGTGGATAAGATTATCAGAAATCACTCTAGCATTTAAATAATGTGTGCTTTAGTTATTTCTACATAAAATCTCTCTTTGTAGAGTTGCAAAGTTGAAAACTCGGTGTGTTGCTTCAAGCACTTGTGAAAAAAAAGTTCATATGGAGATAAATGGGAATAAGATTGAGTATTTTCTTGTCAGATTTAACCTGGTGCTGACCACATAGAATTGATTCTTAATGCAACATTTACCTTGTTTCTAAAAGTTTCATGTCATTAGCTCACAAACTGGTTCCCCCAAAATAATGACAATATAGTATTCAGGGTAATATCACATGCATGGGTAAAAGATTGTGGCTCACTTCTAGATAAGGGACAATATTATCAAACTCTGTTAAAAAAGTCTGACATAACAGACTTGAGTAGGAAAAACACTAATCCTCTTAGTAACTTCGTAAATGGGCTGTACTGAGGAATTATTAATATTGGCCTGAGGTGTTGGCAGTACAAACTGAGCATAACAAAGACTATACTAAAAAAGGTTTATGACGGTTTCAATGGAAAAGGTCTGCATGGCAAAATCCTGGCCTCAAGATTACCTTGCGTTATAATAATCAAATAAACCATATTATTAATCCAGATTTGGGTAGGGAGGTGATCATATTTATCATTATTTAGGAAGAGGAACTTGTAACCATCATGTATGCTATCTTAAGTAAAACCGTTAAGTAATTAATAAGGTAAATGGTAGGTATTTGAGCTGAGCAAAAGTATAGATTGAAAATTATGATGGGAAAAAGTACCACCTTATTTGAAAGGGTCATTAAAATCATTTCCAACGGGTACACCTAACAGCGAATTCATCTTAGATTTCTTAGGGACTAGCTACTTTAATCCAAGAAGATTATTGAAAGGGGTGCAATGTGTTTATACTGTAGGAACATTTTTTGAAGAGTCAAAATAATGTGAAGTTGTTTTAAAGGGTTATATTTTCAGTGACTCCCATACATGATAATTAAAGGTTGGGGATGCTCTTTGGAAAATTTGAATTAAATTGCTAAAGGATACCAAACTAGGCACAGTTTGAGGTTTATTTGACCCCTTTGAAGACCATAAAAAACACCATTTAAAATGTAATAGGCGCTATTTAGGAAAGGAGCCCACCCAAGTAGACCGCACTGGAGAGACCAGCGGAAATTGAGCCTAAAATGAAAATATTGGCATTTCTGTCAATTACTATTCCTTTGAGTGCACCTTAAGAGATACTTTGACAGCTAAAATAGAGGTATTTTATCTTGAATGCCCTAAGCGATACCCTTGACTTATCATCCGTTATCAGCCTGTGGGGACTCGATATAAAAAGATTGAGGATGCTTGTCGTCTTGCTAAATATAAGGCCTATACTAAGCAACACAGCGATCTGAGATCTGCGACCTGTTCATATGGAAGTCCTCTCCCACGATCATGTCTTCCAAGGTACAAGATGAAATTAGTTACTCTCTGGTTGATTTACTTTTTTTTTGCAGATACAAGACAACGTCATGACTACAATGAAAGCCACATTATAACAGCAAAATTTGCCCCAAGGGTTAGTGAACTAAAACACATACAGTGATAATTGAATTTGTCTTGGATGCTAATTTATTTTTCAGGTAGTTCAAGGAGGCAGCTGGTTGCATGCTTATAATTTACTAAGTCAGTATTAAGTATCAATATAATTATACTAGGGATAGGCTGCTTAGTTCTTTTTTCAGCATTAACCGGCTCGCAATTTTCTTGTTGTAGCTCTTCAAATGAACAACAATAGAATCATAATAATTCAAGAAATGTTACTCAATAACAGAAGCTAGACTCATTTGATTCATTTTGGTAATTACTTTCATTGGTACATGTACATGTATCTTACTCACTGACCACTTTTTGAAATGAACCAAGGGTGATAAATCAAATCATTGCGGTAAACTTATAGTAGCTTAACGTTAAACCGTGAATAATTGAAATATAAAATAGTATTATAATTACTAACAATATTTTGTGTCAATTGTTTGCTTGATTAGTAAGATTATAATATTTATCACACGAAACAAATGTTGTATTACACCTCCAATTTCTATGATCTCTAGAGTGCATGCAGGCGTAAGCTAGTGCAATTATCAGGCTGAGAGGTTTTTGTGTAGTTAATTGTGATGTCACTATTAGTTGGTAACTAATGTATGACTTCAATAAAATGAACTCAAGGCATAACAGAAAATATACAGTAATAATAATAGTAATAATTATAATAACAATAATAATAGTAATAATAATAATAATATTATTTAAACGATAATAATAAATAATTGTTTGAAGCTACTTGAGCTTTCCATTCAGTGATGCTAATTGTGTGGTTGTAGAATGTGTCCATACTTTCCTCATGATCATGCACAGAATGTTTTTTGTTTTGATCTTTCCACTCTTCCAAAAACTCCAATTTAACATGGCTTTAGTCCCTCCTATGGAAAATTTGGGTTTTGTGACCCTCTGACCCCTTCAGAATTTCCAGTTATCCTTCATGGGATGGATGTGGATATTTGCTGGAACCAGACGTTACATGTAATTATAATTAACATCTGGTTAAAATGTTATTTTAATTTTTATGGCACTTTACTTTACTTTACATGTACTTTCAGCAAAAATTATTAATAAATTTTTAATTGCTTGTTTCCCTTTAGAATGACATTGGTGCTTTCACTGTTCCTCATGATGCAGAATTGCAGACCAAGGAACATGTTGTAGTTTATGACAGTAACACTAGTTTACTTAAAGACAAAAGTGAGTATTAAAGGCAAAAAGACAAAAGTGACTGTCTTCCAGTTTATGGATGTTGCAATGAAAAATGAATCAAGGTGGTGAAAAATAACATTCCAAAAAATCAAAACTGACAAATCAAATCAAAATTAAGACAAATCAAACAAACAGGAATTTTTGTTATATTTTCTAATGTATGATTTTCGTAAAATGAGGGGCATCGTGTGTACTAGCGGTCTCCATGGTTGAGTGTTGATTGATATTCTCAATTGATACTCTCATTTGACACCTGATTGATACTCAGTCAGGATTAATAAGCTTTTTTTAATTGGTACACTTCAGAGGTGGTCTTGCCATGGGTGTTTTAGCTTGACCAAGTTTCATCAAGAGATAACCATGGCTCACCAAACATGCCTGATAAATTTGCCTCGAAAACATACTGAAAAGGTATGACTAGGTATAAAAATTACACTGCTGATATCCAATTCAAGTAGTATTACATAACTGTAATTACAAACAACTTTGTTCTGTTCAAATATCTCAAGTGATGACTATTATAATTACCAGTATTAATACCACCTCTGGTTTTTTCTGAGTTATGATTAGTTTGACATTGTGATCTGATACATGTAATAACTTAAAGATATAATTTTGCAGACAGCACTGCTTTGTCTTGTGCCAAGCTGATGTGGGAAATGGGAAGCAAGAATCCTGTAAAAATTATAAAAGGTATCAGTTGTTGGAATATTTGTTTTGTTATACATGTAATTATTACAAGATGCTTGACTATTGTGAAACGTAGAGCATCATAATCAGAGACTCATATTTATGTGAATATCAAATGGTCATGGTCATTGTAAACATATTAGGTCTGTGGTCTTATATAATTAGGGCTTGCACATGTATCGCCGGAGTGAGATGGTTCAGTTCGAGCTGGTTGTTTCACCATTGTGTGGAATAAAAACTTAAGTTATAGACCCCAAGGACTCAGGAAAACATCTTTACAGTCATGACAAAAGCTGGGTGGAAATGACAATTCCATAGACTTAAAAAGTTAAACAGGCCACTTCCAAGTTACCTTGTGCTTCTCTTTTAAAACCAGTCTTCATGTAAAACTTTTGGAGACATATGAAAATGAGTTTGATTTGTTCCAAAATGAACTCTTTGGCAGAACACATTTTTCATATGAAGAGGTGTCAGGAAACTCTCCACTCTCATGTGTGTTTCTCAAACATCGGCCTTCCAGGCTAGTTTAAAGGGCACAGAGATACAGTGCTTATTTCTCTTACTATTAATTTTCAGGTGGATATGAGGAATTTTCGGCATTGTACCCATTTCTTCGTACTCAGAAGATTATTTACATGCCCAGGGTAAGTTTGTGCACCATGTAAATTAAATTCTTTTGGCTTCTTGCAACTTCTCACCTATTTTAATTTGTAGACAATAATATCGTTTTTCAAGATGAAGGTCATTTCCAAAAATGCTATAATAAGCAGAATAATTATTATTAAATTAATTAATGAATTTTTCATCTCATTAACTATAATAAAGAGATCTTCTAAGCATCTCAATCTTTGTCTTCCAATGTGATTGCATTTTACAATGTAGATATCGATTCCTGGTATCATGTTTACTGTAGGTACCCGTAGCATCAGCTGACACAATAGACCGATATACATGTATAGGTCAACACTTAGTCGATATGTCAACCCAGAGTATTGGTTAACACTTGGCTGATACATGGCCAATATACAATTTTAACAGCCGACAGGTGGTCGAATATCGGTCCAGTATCAATTGGTTGATTGTCAATCAAGTATCAGTCCAGTATCAGTTGATATGTCGGCTGTTACTCAACTGACACTTCACTGAGAGACATATTGGCCAACAACATTAACCAGCGATTAGCCTGCCTAGCAAGCGTTTACGTGGGGTTTGGGAGCAAAGAAAGACAGAGGAATGGGATTTTCAGTGTTTTTGCTGTGCAAAAAATAGGGCAAGAGCCAAAAAACGAAAGAGGGGGGTAGGGGAGCTGATGGAAGCTGATTTTGAAAAACCTCCATTCGCCAGCGAACAGAGCTCATGATTGGCTTAGGCTAGTCGAATGTTATTGACATTTGTTGATCAAAGAACTAAACTTCTGAGGCGGTCGAAGATTGTTTGCAAAAAGCTTTAATTTTTCTCAACGTACGAGGATTCTGTAAAACATACAGCTCTTCACAGAAGGAGATTTACCTGCAGTGTCATTTACCTGTAGTGCAAAGCCGATGCTGCACATTAATTCAGAAGCAAGTGCCTTCAGGAAGATTATCTATATTCCGATAATGTCAAGATTATCGTTATTTTACTTCTCAGATGTTTGAAGCCTTTCCCGCTCAAATTCCAACGTTTTTCGAGAGAACTTTCCATTGTTTGATTTTGTCACAGGCAATAACACTCGAACCGATTTGCGAATGGGCCTTTTTCCCTCTGGCATGTCCAGCAAACGTTCCTTTACTGGATTGTAGGAGTTGACTTGCTAATTTTACCCTGCATTCATATGTGGTGATCCAAGATTTCGAATCTTGCGATCACAAGGATTTCAAATGCCAATTAAATACATGTCACGTTACCACTCTGGTAGATTAGAGTTAAAATTTCACCCTTGAAGTTCTTACTTTTAGACGGGTTGAATCTAATTTTGAAATTTTGCTTGTTGTTTTGGACATATCTTGACAAGTCCTCGAAAATTCTGACAGCCGATGACAACATGAGATCTTAGTGTGCGCACTCAGGCATGAAAGGTCAAGTAGGTTGTTTTCAAAATCCAGGGGTTTGTCTGCAAGCGTTTCCTTCCTTCCCCTCCCCCTCTTTCCTCTGTTTGGTTCTCGCACCATTTTTCATGTGGGCAACACCAACCCCACAGAAACACTTGCTACTCAGGCTAACCGGCGATACTCAACTGATACCCAACCGACAGCCAGTTCATAGTTGACTGAGTGTTGTTTGACTTGAATGACTCGATGGCTTGTCAGCAAAAATAAGTTGACTCTTGAGTGGATGTCAACGAAGAGGTATATCAAGTGTCAACCCAGGTGTCGATCAAGTATGGATCGAATATACATTAAGTGTCGGCTCTGAACTGAGATGTTAATTTATTTCTGTTGTATTTTTTTATGTTTAATGCAGCATTGTTTTCTATAGCTTTTACATTTTTATTTGATAATTAAGTTGTAATATTCTCTACAGGGCCATTCTGAAAACCACTCTATGTGAGATCACCCCCTGTTTAAATATTATTAATTATTTTTTTCTTGGCTTGTGAGCGGGCGGAATTCTCTAAATCCTGCAATCTGATTGGTTCCGGGAGCGGGCGG
>OMLO01006070.1_pt1 | contig 10152 bp, 9 predicted proteins | sample 1674811 | NCBI WGS metagenome assembly OMLO01 (sample SAMN06265003, study PRJEB25207) | coral metagenome | isolation source: Coral host | place: Mexico:La Bocana,Puerto Morelos, Mexico | collected 2008-11-13
TGACTAACTGGCGTACAAGCACATTTACATAAAATTAAAAATTGCAAGCAACGCGTAACTCGGAAGAAAGAAAAATAAAATTAAAAGTGCATATTTTCTTACATACAATTTCATATAACAAGAAAATAAAAATTATTGATAGTGACGGCAGTGACATCAAATATTACTCATTGAGTACTTAAAAGGTACAGTTTGTATTGCTGATAGAAGGTTTGCGCAGCTTGAAAAGTTTAACCTAAATTTTTCAAGTTCGTCATTTGTGAATCTTTGTCAATCTTATAAATACTAGTTCCTTTATCATGTATTAGTATTTTTCTATTTAAGTAAACTACTATTTACAGGTCTGCTTCAATTTAAAGGTAATTTTGTACAAGACCAAAATTAACTCAAAACGCTGAGCTCCCTTAACGTAGTGTTTTGATATAGCAACTCTTAACTCCACTTAGTTGTTTAAAAGATGTTTTTTGTAAAAAGCGCCTCGTCTTAATAAGCAAATGAATCACTTTCGTTCTTTTTGAATCGTATAGTTCCCAGTGCCGCTCCTGAGAATATCCAGAGTAAAGGACTGGACTCGACTAGCCTGGAAATCAGTTGGGATCCACCTCCCCCGAGACATCGCAACGGACGCATAACAAACTACACCGTCAAGTACAGAGAGAAGGGGGGACGTGCAAGGTAAGTCTGAAAATACTTGGTACGCGTGTCATTTATAAAGGAAATTCTTCACCGTGCGTCTGAGTTTTGTTTCTTACTTTGTGGCTGATGATGAAATGATACGAAAATTATACATAACATGGTATTTAGAAGCACAGTGAAGCCCAGCTTTATGGCCATCTTGTTATTATGGCCACGTAAATCTGGCCGGAACAAAAACTGTAAATTTCTTATTTGTCGCGTTAATACAGCCAGATTTTTCTGGCCAGGTAGTGACCGATTGACGGGATTCCACTGTGCATAGGTGTTGCTCGAAAACGACCACGCAATTAGACGCCTTTGATAATCCTCCGGAGAAAACAAGGATAGTGATTGGTACATTTACTCATAATGTTCCGCGCACTTTCGCTTTCACTATAATTAATGAAAGCTGCATCTAAATCCATAGATTTAAAGTTAGCTTATATGGAATTTAGGTTCTTTGTTTGTGAGGTTCATAACGCGCCTTCGCTTTTCTTAACAGTTTTGTAAACGTGGATGGAATAAAGTCCTCTATTCGCCTTCACAACCTGAAGAAGTACACCACATATTTTGTATGGATATCGGCGAGCACCTCTGTTGGCGTTGGTCCTATGTCTAGCAAGCACACTTTCTCCACAGCAGAGGATGGTGAGTGTATTTACAGTTTCCACTCTGTGTGAGTGTATTTACAGTTTCCACTGTGTAATTCCCACTGCTCCGCCCCCAGGGGAGTCCCATATGGAAAGGTCGGAGATACCCGTCGGAAAGTTTGAATTAGACCTAGCTATCGTAGCAAGGGTTTCTGTAGGGTTGAGAAGTAAAGAAAGATCGAGAAGACCAATCTGGGCGTGGCTCGAGGCTTTTTGGACCTCCAACAGATACCAGAATTGGCTCGATTACCATCCACCGGTCATGTCGGGAAAATCGGCGTAAAACGAGCCTAGAAACGAAAATAAGAGCTTTTCATTATTACTTTTTCGAGGGCATTGTAAATGATACTTTGACAGCTAAAACTAGGGCGTTTCGATGTGAACATCCTGAGTGAGACCAGAATCCATGATTTGTACTCCTAATGGAGACTACGAGGATCGTCGACTCCTCATATAGGAGTCGCCCGCATTGATTTGAATGGTCATATATAAGCGTTTCATCCCGACAGAATTAGGAGGTACAACCATCTTGTGCAGTATATAATGGAAGGAAGCACATGAAAGTATTGCCCGTTTGCTAAATTGCTTTCAGTCACGCAGGAATGAATTTTTAGCCCAAAAACAAACAGTTCCTGTTTTACTGCCTCGCTTATGCGTTTACAAGTCATTCGCCGGGAGGCGGATCATTCAGATTACTCATTAATCAAATCCTATATCGATATCACGACTTTGCTACTTTCTAGCAGTTGAGGACGTCTGTCTGTCTGTCTGTCTGTCTGTCTTACTATAAAATATGTTATGCACCGATCTTATACGCGCCGTTAGCATTACATAACACACATAACTAACCTAGCATTACATAACTATTACATAATTAACATAACTAAGAATCTCTGAAGACCACAGGATCGTGAACTCTGTATAAAGTAATTCCTCTGCTGGATTAGTTAAACAACGCCCCTGAAGAAAATTAAGTTCACGCGCGAGTACCAAGATACAGACTACAAAGTTCAATGAACTCGAAGTTTGGGAATTCGGATCATAAACGATGCTTGGGATCTTATACTCGCCGTCCGTATCAGTGACATAAGCACCCGGGCGTTAATTTCTTAAGACCACAGGATAACGAACTCTGTTTAAAGTAATTGCCTCTGCTGATTAGTTAAACAACGCCCCTATGAGTACAAGAACTGATATAGACAACAAAGTTCAATAAACTCAACGTTTGGGAATTCACTAACAAAGATCATTTAGTTAACGGGGCGTGGGAAAGGTTTTCCTACGCATTTGCTGGGTGCTATGCGAGGTGTAAACTGCACAGGGCCTTGTTTGTCAGGAGAAATTTGAGTGAAATTCTCTGTAAATTGTTCAAACAGGAAATTGGATATTGAGGCTAATTTCTTGAGAACTTATCATTTTTGAAGCTGTAGAAAGTCAAATAATACTTAAGTATTTTTTTTAAATTGTCACAGTTTGCTATTTTTCTCAGGGCGCATCGCTGATAAGGGTCGTTTGTGGTTATTTCCAAAGCATTTTGTGGCGTGTTATACCGGTTGTGAACTGCAGACACTATTTTTGTCAAGAGGAACAAGGATAAAATTATATCTAAATCGGTCAGGAAACTAATCAGCTATTGAAACTCATTACTCGGGAACTTGTCCTTTTTTGGCGGTTGTGAAATAATACCTTTGTATATGTCAGTTTTAAATTGTCTAAATTTGTTATCATTTTATTGACTTGATAGGGGTGGTCGCTATTTTCGGTCTCGATCTTGCATTGAAACATTTTCAAATTGACATTCCAAGATTTCAAGCTATTAATTTTTTTTGTGCAGTGCTTTCCGCATTGAGTCTTTGGACCATTTATCTAAGCTTATTCCTATTCGTAATCTCACTCAGGCACACAGATAACTGAACGCTGTAAAGAAGGCTAACAGACCCCCTATTCATTCGTTAGATTAGACCGACATTCGCCAGGCGGTCATTGTGGCGTATGGCATCGTGTTTGTTGGTTATCATTGGCATAAAATGTGTCTTGAATTCTTTCAGTTTTGTGTATTTCCGATTTTGTCTGATCTTTGCCCTGTAATGGGCGAGCCAGATTTTTTTCTTTACTCTTTAATGGCCGAGATAGTGAAGGGTCGTGTTGACCATTATAGTTCATATCTGTCTGAATTTTTTGCAATTTGTGTACTTCCGATCTCGTCTGCTCTTTGCTTAATGAGCAAACCATATTTTGTCATTGCCCTATATTGAATTCGTAATTTTAGAGTGCTGTTCTGGAACGTCTGTTCTGAGAAATTTCATCCTTGTTTCATTAGGTGTTTTAACTGAGTTTATAGGAGAATCAACATCTGCCTCACCAGCATAAGTTTCTGATGGAGCTATTAAGTTGTATATATCGAAAGTGCACAGTAGATATAGCTGTCACAAGGAAATTGCGCCCGATATATTGAACACTTTTGTGCGACGCGGGTTGAAGAATTCAAAATTTTACAAAGAATGTTTCAGCTCGTTGGCGCTTTTCACAACCAAAGAATTTTGCAGTTTTTGAAAGTCAATTTCTTCTCGAATATTCCACCCAGAGCCAAACATTTCACCAATTACCAATTCTTAAAAATGTTTGTAGTCAACTTGTGTCTAGCTTGATGCCTTCTCTACGCAAAGGAAGTAAAGTGTACAAATGTAAAAGATCCGCCTGTAATCTCCTCTATTTTTCCTTTCCAGTCCCCAGTGGAGCGCCGCGTCAGCTCAAATTCAGAGTGGTGAATTCTTCCTCCATAGTAGTCCGCTGGTCAGAGCCACTGCAGCAACAGGATGGCCGTATCCAAGGTTACTCAGTGTTCTACCAGAAAGTGGATGATCAAGGAAACCAACTGAATCCACCACCCCTCCCTGAGGTCAAATACTCTGAATCTTGGAATTCCTTGGTAAGCATTCCGTGTTTGAAATTCCAAAAGGTAGTTTTCGACGAAGAGCATTTACGAACTTGGTATTTTGACCACATAAAAAATTACCTCTAAATTGAATGATACTTGAGAATAATAGATAGAATGGTTAAAGATGAAGATTGACACGGATTACAAACGACGAACTTGAAACGTTTTGGCTAAACATTTTAACATATACAAACCTTTAAGAGACCAAAGTATTTGTGAGTGAAATGAGCTCTATGGGTCCTATGTGCAAAGTCGCGAGTTCATTTAATAAAGCAATTACCATTCGCGCTGTTAAGGGCTAACCGCAAACATGCTAGCCCTTCTTCTAGATCATCCGAGTTTTATTCAGGATATCCAGTCTAAACTAACCATTTTCAAGGCTAGCTAAAATGCTATTTAGGCCAGCAAAAATGTTAACTGGAGCGCTATTTAGGCCAACCTGAGTAATCTTAAGGCCTGAAAGGGGGTGGGGTAGTACGCCCTTATATGGGCTACCGTATGTAGGTATTTGTGACCTGAAAGGTTGTGGGTTTTGAACGATTTTAGTTTGAAAAAGGATATAGATTATTTTTTTTCATTTTGGTGTGAAATAAGATACGTGTTTCCCTCTGGCTTGGCGTACTTGGTTTAGAAGGAACTAATTTTTTTCTGCAACAAAATTGGCAAATTTGTAGCTGTTCTCAAATGCTTACGCAAATGGGCACCGTTTCTGGTTAATGGCGGTCATATGTTATAGCCGTGTACTAGTTTTAGTGGTCTGAAGTGGGGTATCGATTTTTGTTTCATGTCTGAAACAGGGCTTGGAAAATCGCAGATCCTAGCTACATCTACTTTCCTTTTCTCCAAGCATCCGATGAGCAGTTGTTACTAAAACGCACAAACATTACTTGGTTCTTCATATAATGTTCCCGTTTTACAATCTACAGAGTGTTATTTTAACCGAATTGGAGGCCGAGACGACGTACCAGATCGAGGTTGCAGCATACACCATAAAAGGAGACGGTGCCCGCAGTGTACCAGCGTTAGCTAAGACTTTAGCGAAAGCCCCGGATGCACCATATATTTTCAGCACTAAACCGGTTTCCACTCCAAGCACGGGGTTAACAATCAAATGGAGGACTTCCGTCAGGAATGTGCTGTCTTACAAGCTGCGATACGGAAAGTCCTTACAGCGCCTGCGCGGAAGGGATCCACCTGTCAAGATGAAAGAAATGACGTTTCTTTCGCAGACAAAAGAGCATCCATTTAGCGACCTTAGTAAGTGGGTGTAGTATTACAAATGAGTCTATGGAGCGGCGGAGTTTATACTTTTTTATCTTATCTCTCATCCCGTTTTTTTTGTCTTTCTTTTATCGTTTTCTTTTATCAGTCAGTCTGTCGGTCTGCCGCACGGTCGGTTGCTCTGTCGGACGTTCGGTTGGTCCGTCGCAAAGACAGAGAGTCAGTGAATCAGTCCGTCAGTCAGTCAGTCAGTCAGTCGGTGAATCAGTCCGTGAATCAGTCAGTCCGTTAGTCAGTCAGTCCGCCAGTCAGTCAGTCCGTGAATCACACAGTGAATCAGTCAGTCAGTAAGTAAATCAGTCAGTCAGTCAGTCGGTCATTTAATAACTCAGTCACTCTGTTGGGCAGGCAAGTGTTCAAACAGTCAGTCTCACCCAGTGATAGAATGAGGCAACTAGACAGTCAATTCTTCTTTATTTCACTTTTTGTTTTATTTCCTGTTTTTCTATTGTTCTATTGTCCTTTTGCCCCTTTCTTGACTTCGCTTGCATTTTTAACATCCAGCAACTCCTCCTTCCAATAGCTGACCCTTCTCTCTGTTCTTTTCAGATCCTGGAGTTTGGTATCTGTTCAAAGTATCTACACGAACCAAAGCTGGTTGGTCACCAGAAACGTCCCATTGGGTTGAGATGCCACCCGGTCCTCCCTCAGGTCCTCCTCTTCAAGTGAGGGCCTCTTCTGTGTCATCAACATCGATTCGTGTGACGTGGCTGGAGCCAGACGTGTGGAAGAAAAACGGTCCTCTGACTGGATACTCTGTGTTTTACAATCCTCTTAATCGAAGGGGCCAATCGTTGGTGAAAAATATCACCAACCCGAATCAAACTAGGGTGCTCTTGACGGGCCTAAGGATGTTCACTGATTATGAGATTCGTGTGCGAGCCCTAGGACTAAAGGGACCTGGTCCCTTGAGTCGCCCTGTCGTTGAAAAGACAAACGAAGATGGTAGGTATTTCGCTTGACTAGATGTTAATAAATTACATCTGCCATGTTAACGCATTCAGTCTTGTTTAGTTTTTTACTTTGGGCATCTTAAATCATGTTTGCGCTGCAATAAATAGAAGTAAAGTAATTTATGTCGTATGTCGTGTTAGTTAATGTTTTTATTATTAAGTGACGAAACTGCTCTAGATAAGCTTTTAAAACCTGTAAGCTGCTTGGTAAACACCGCATGCCTTAACCGCTATACCTGTGTTGCTTTCAGTTCCCAGTCCTCCACGCAATCTCGTGGCTAAGGCCCGTAGCACCGACTCTGTTGCGGTGTCCTGGAAATCGCCCCAGTTCCCGAACGGAAAGGTGTTGAGTTATTTAGTTATCTACTCGGACGATTCAAACATTCCCCTTGCTCAGTGGAGCTCAATGGGAGCCAAAGGACTTAACGCTAGTTTAAAGGCCCTGTCACGTGACACGATGTACTGGATTCGTGTGGCCGCTGAGACGCAAGTTGGCCTGGGCAATTACTCTTTACCAGTCTCCGCAAAGACCCTTAGATATGACTGTAAGTAAAGGGCACCCCGCACCACATTTCCCCCCAAAATTCTCGTTCCCAGGGTCTTGTTTTGAACCGGCGTGAAACTAGGTGAACCAAGGTCCTTGGAACGAGGCTCTCCACTTTCGTTATGAGGACCAGAATATACTGCATAAATTATGTGTTCGTAGATAATTATGACTTTTTTGTTTTATAATTAATGCTTCTGTGTATTTGTTTTGTGTCTGGAAAACCGTTAAAATTCTTAAGTGCCGTTTAGGCGTAGAAGTGCTTGTTTGTATAAACGCATACATTATTTCTTTATGCTTTGTTTGCAAATAAACTATGCTGCTGCTGTGTGAACGTTTGAATTAATATTTTTATTTTGTGTTTTGCAGTGCCCGAATCGTGCCGAGAACTGGAAGTCGATAATGGCGGTAGTGACTCGGTTGTGTTAATCTGGATGCCGCCGGTCACAGATGCTGGGATAACAAAGTACCAGGTAATGTTCTCAGTGAAAAGGACGTCACACAACATTTTACGATGAAGGAGTTGCGTGATGCTGAGAAGAAGTGAAACGTGACGTCCCAAATAACTTCTTGAAGTAGGCCAACAAAATCTGCAATAAACTGATGGAAAAATAAGAGGAATTTTTTTATTCCAAACATCATATTTTGAGAGCGAATAGACTAAGGGGACTTTCTTCTAGGCGAGTAAAAAAAACTGCTTTCTACTTATGTATCCTTAATGTGAATCTTTTAACTTTGATTTTTTACCTTTGGATTGAGGAATTCTTTCAAGATAACTGATATTAAATAACTTAGCTGGAAAAACATTAGAGAGGCTATAATAAACAAGAACAGGCATGGTTAAGATTGGAAGAAGCTGAAAGGGAAAACGAAAGATTAACTTGAACATTTTAGTCGGCCGTAACATAGCTTCTGAAAATATCAAGGGTGTAGTCCGGAGGAATTTACAACTCCAATTACTTTTGTTTTTTTCCATCTACAGATTATATATTCGGGAACAAAATCATACAAAGAAAAAGGTGAATTCAAACAGATGTCGCACACTCGTGAAGTGAAATTAGACGCGGTTTCCTCGGGTCTACAGTCGCACACGCTAGAAGGCCTTGTTCCTTACACAACCTACCAGATAGAATTGTCAGCTTTTAACTCCATGGGTGAAGGACCGAGGATAAAACTGACTTTAAAAACAGACAAAGGCAGACCTCCACCGCTACAGAGGCCGGGGATTATGGAAAACGAATTTTCTGACGAGTTTGTTTCAATAGAGCTGGAGCCTGCCTCAGAGAGAAACGGGCCGATCAGGTACGATAGAACTCATTTTTCTCATTTTTCTCACAAAATCATTGCAAAGTAATGCAGCTGAGTGGTGAGAATATCAAACACGATCAACTAGTGCAACTCTATAGATTTAAAGAAAAGTGAGAGGATGAAAGACGTATTTAATTCACCTTTGCAGCGCTCAAACGTACCGCGATGAAAGCCTTTATGCAATATGATAACATTTTGGTGTTTTTTACATACAGCTACTACATAGTGGTTGTAGTACCGCTGAGGAAAAGTAACCAACTGCCCAAAAATAAGATCCCGGATGATTTCTTCAAAGAAGTGAGGCGCAGACGAGAGACCAGCAAAAGGGACCTTGACGAGCCCTATATTGCCGCCAAATTCAGTCCCTCCGAATTACCAAAGAGATTTAACGTGGGAGATAAAAATTTCAAAAATCTCTACGGTTATTACAACAAGGAGCTGTCCAAGGGATCCTATTACACAATGTTTACAAGAGCCTATGTCAAAAACGACAAAGGGGTGAGTAAGAGGTGTGCGGAGGGAGTGGTCTGGACCACGCTTCAGTAAAGAATAAGTATATACAACAGATTTATTACGTTTTGTCTGGTTCATGAGTTAGATCTTAATTACTTTGCGTTAAAATGAGGACAATACCACAACTATCCCAGCTTTTAAAAAAACGACAACAAGAACAAAGAAAATTAAGAGAGCGGAAACCAATTTTCCTTTGTGATATCAAATTCAGTAGAACTCATTAACCACTTGAGTGGAGAGAAGCGCTGTGAGAATTAAGTGTCTTACCCATAACTAACACAATTATCTCAGCCAGGGCTCGAACCTTGACTACTTGATCCATTAACCTTTAAGCCACCTCGTTTCGCAACGCACTATAAATCTCCACTTAATTAACGGTTCTTAAACTCACAACAAATGGCTCTTTTTCTCGCAGGAGGCATTATACACATCTAGTCCCTTTGTAACACCTGTTAAGTTCGGTAAGTATGTTTCGGCATATTATTTTTTTAATTGGTTAGGTTGGAAGATAATATTAGTTGTCTTTCCTTTTGTTTCCCTTTTTGGTTATGTGGCAAAAAGTGATTCTAACTCTTTCGTCTGTGGATGCAACCCTAGTGTGTGACCATTCAAATGATAGCTTCTGAGCCATATTTTCATGTAGGGTCGTTGATTTTTTGTGAAGTTTATAATTTTGCTATAACTGTTGCTAACCCCAGTTCATTATATCAACCAGGTGCAAGCAACCAAGACAGAGAACTAAACGCTGGGGCCAGACAAGACCCAGAGGAACATACCGGAGGAGAACTGAATCTAATTTTTGTCATCATCCCAGTTGTGGCAGTTGTCGTTATCACAGCCATCATTGTTTTTGTTGTACTAGTGTGCAGAAGGTGAGGATAATGTTGTTCATGAGAACATGCAGTTGAATTACTCCAGCCAATCACAAAGGACCCAGACAATCCAATGAACCAATCAAAACTCCATGTAAAAACTTGTAGCTGTCGCAAAGCGCGGGAAATCTCGTTCGTTTGATATTATTTCTGATTGGATGGAAAAGTGGCGCGAGTTTTTTCTAAGAAAATCACGTCGCGTGGCAACGCAAAACGAAGTAGTTTTAACACCTAGGTGAAAACCCTCTCAATTTGAAACTTGTTTCAAGCCAGAAACCTACAGTAATTAAATGTGGACTTCTCTCTTGAATTTTAGGAAGAAGAGGAGAGGCAAAAAGCCGAAATCTGCGGATGAAGACAAATCAGAACCATCGGACCCAGTGGAAATGAAGAGAATGACAATTCAGACGCCAGGTAA
>OMLO01006071.1_pt1 | contig 10151 bp, 8 predicted proteins | sample 1674811 | NCBI WGS metagenome assembly OMLO01 (sample SAMN06265003, study PRJEB25207) | coral metagenome | isolation source: Coral host | place: Mexico:La Bocana,Puerto Morelos, Mexico | collected 2008-11-13
AGGATATCAAAATCCCAAGAAGTTTAGATTCCTGTTTTTTTTTGAAAACGTGGCTATTTTTTGTTATGACCATGGGTGGTTTCTTTTATGTTGCTATAGGGGTTGTGGGGGTTCTTTTGGTTGGGGCACCTGGAGGTGGCCAAGTAGTGAAAGAATTCGCCTTCTTGTAGGTGATCCTTGCCTCTCATTCATCACATGATGGGATTTAAGTGATTCAAAAAAACGAACAGATCTTGGGCAACAAAGTTCGTTACACCCACTTCATGGATAGGTATATATGATGTATGGGACATAAGCATTTGAAATATACATCTGCATATTTTTCTGTACACACCGGATCCCACCAAAAAAATCGCTTAAATTCATGCCGACAATCATCGCCTCAGAAATTCCCCCCCTTTCCCCACTTTCACAACTCCAAGGTGCTGGTAGAGAATTTGATTAAAAGCGGGATGTGTGGCACTCATCTCTTTCAAGGCTTCCTCGCGTGCATCTGCAAAACTGCTGGGCGAATTCTGGGCCACGGCCAGTTTCACCGAGTTTGGCTCCTGCAGCGGAGCCGTGACAGCGGGCTGAAAGGTGGAAAATCTGAGGGGATTTCCTCAACCCCCAGATTTGTATCAAAATGCCACCGCAAAAATGCAGGAAGTAGCTTATTAAGCCATATATTTCTTGGGGTTTTAGATGGCATAAGGGGGGTGGATCCCCTTAGATGAAAATAAATTGGTTCACCACTCCTGCTGGTGAATAATCACTTGGATTCAATGGCCTTGGAAATTCTGGCTGGCCAAAGGCTGCACTCAATAACACCCCTTACTGAAAAAAAAACATATTCATGTTTCTGTAAATGCAAATATAGAGATTTAAAAAAAAAAAGTATGTATATACTATAAATATATATATATATATTTATCTATTTAATATACCTAGCCACCTCCAAACCACAACAACAAACCACCACCCGACCAAAAAAGCCATCTCAACTTCACCACCCAACTGCGAAGGTTTTCAACTCAACTCGTGCCGACGACTCGACGACTGTTGGGTCCAGGCCGGTGATCTCTGAAATCTGCTGCACGCTGTGCTTGGCTCGTTGCAACCTTCTTGCAATATCAGCCACCTCTTCAGCCACAGGACGGATGTTGCCTTGCAAAATCCCAAGGTGTCTTTTTTTTTTGTTTCTGTGATTTTTTCCGGGGTTAGAAAAAGCCAACCCCTGCCCTCCAAAAAAAAAACATTGCCATAGCAGCTGCCAGGTTCAGCCATCCCAAAAGGAAACGATCGTCTTCCAACCATTCATTTTCAGGGTCAAGCTGTTAGTTTCAAGGAGGGGTAAAAGCAACCTAGGTAATTTATTATAGATCCTTAACCTGAATCAAAGCCATTTTGGGCAGGATTCCCTTACTAAACTACCTTTTTTGGGATAAAAGCAATGTCTTCTTAAGGAATGACAGGCTGATCTTCACGCATCGATTCATCGACTGCTTGGAGGATCAGGGTGTATGATCCAAGTCTCGAATCGGAGATATGGGGGGCATTATAAATTACATTGCGTATCTAGGTTTGTATACATCTATGAAAATAGAAACAGCACTAGAAATATGTAAATATAGAAAAACACGATGAAATATAATGAAATATAAATATAAAATACATCAATTTGAAAACCATGTAAAAAGATATCTAAACGGACAAATCTGCAAATACATAAATCTACACATACATATATATATATATATATGCTTAATCTGATGGTGCTGACACACAAGCCTTTTTCCTCAAGGGCCTTTGTGAGTAATGTGTGGCGTGCCATTGTCAGCCACCACAACTGCAAGAAAGAAATGCTTCGCATCCATTCAGCTGAATGTAGTTTCAAAATCCAGCTTGCGAAACAAAAAGTTGCAGTCTTCCACCCACTATCCACGAGCGCCCTCAGCAGCAAACGTAGAGCTGCTTGCGCAGCTGTTTCCCAAAGGATCTGCTAGGAAAAAAGACTTGGCACATTGAGCATTTGAATTCTAAAAGGAAGAAACTTCGCACAAACTCGCAGATCATCACAACAACCTGGGGGCAGTCTAGAGAGGGCTGAATCTGCCGCCATCTCTTGCAAATAACTTTCTAATGTTGCTATGTGTTTCAATCGCAACCTCCAAAGAACGTCAGGAATAGCTAAGCCAGCATGGTACATGTAGGTTGCACCGCCGCCTCTCAACCCCCCCGGCGTCAGTTGAGCACTCCGAGGAATCCTGAAATGTTCTAGAAGTTTGTCCCACCTGCGGCGATACGTGGCCGGGGATCCAGCATACAGGCGTTCTGAAGGCTCCAATGACCCAAAAATCTTGTCAGCAAGAGTCACTATCATTTCCTCAGTTACCTTACTGTGCTGAACTCTGCCTCGTCCTCGCTGTCCAGGTTTCGGCGACTTGATCTTCAAAAACAACACTTTGGATTCGACCCATGAATCTCGTGGAAGCACTAGGTCTGCACGGGTGGCCTGCAAAGGCTCGCCGACCCTCATCCCGCCGTAAAAAGCCAAGGCAGTAAGCCCTGCCCATCTTCGCCAACCCCATTGTAGCGACATAGTGATGAGGCTATCTACCAAAAGCCGAGGCGTTGCAGGTCTATGGTTGACCGGCACCGCTATTTCCCATCTGGTCAAAAGGTCCCAGGCAGGAGAGAGAAGGCTTCGCTCGCCTGGCCACGTCTGCTGAAAGTGAACCACCAAATGTCGAAACATATACATGGCCTGATGCTGCTGAAACATCCAGTTACCAAAGGATCTGAGAAAAAGCAGGTAGAGTTGCGGCATGCGGTCCAAACTCGCGATAACATCAGGAGACAGATTTTGCATCAACCAGCGAGAATACTTCTCCAGAGCTCGAGCCTGAATGAGCCTCGTCGCTGGTCTCACTGTATCTACCATCTCCAGATCTGTAACGAATGGATCTGCCGGCAGGCGAACTCGAGGTCCAGGGTGAGCTGCTTCGCCGATCCGCATGCCACGTCCTGACTGCTTAGCACAAGAAGCAATGTCAAGCTTCACACGTCTTCCCTCCGGTTTAAGTGTTTCTGCTACCGCCAAAGCCAAAAATTTGCAAAGACTAGCCGGGTACGGCTGAGCCACCAATGTCCAGCTGCACCCATGTTGCCGGCTGTATCCAACCAACTTAATGTGAGGTCTGTTGCAAGCACAATGAAGGGATTCCCCGCAGCACACCAGATTCCCTAAGAAGCGAGTTCGCTTCCGATAGGGCGTTCCCCACCGGCAGTAATCAGTGCTGAGGAAGGCAACACCGTCCAATGCCTGTAACTCTCTCCACTCCGGTTGATGCCATAAATAGCTGCCGGATGGATTCTCCACCCACCACGTCAGTTTTGCAGCATGACATTGAGCTATGAATGATGCTAACCAGATCGACATCTGGTTGCCCTCTCGTACCTTCGTTGTCATACTGGCTGACAGATTCGAAAAGCCTCTCGGCTCAGTGGACGACCGAACCGCAGGTCTGACTGCTCGTGAGAATGACGAGCACACTGGTCCCGCAGAAACCGAAATGAAAGCGTTTGCAGCCACCAGCTGCGACAGTAAGTTCTGCACTTTCTCATCCAAAAGGTTCTCTGACGGGTCGTGACAAATGTCGAAAGTCAAAACCCATCTGCCAGTGGTGTTTGCCAATGATCTAGCAAACCCTTTCGCTCCAGAAAAAAGGTCTAAATGACCAGGCAGTTGTCCGACGTCCTTCCACGACTTTCCAGTAGGCAGAACGAACTGACTGCGAGGGATCGTAGATAGCAGCTGTTGGGCAGTCACCGTCAGAGCAGTCTTAGGCAGCCATGGCGACCCGGAAAACGCGGCGACTGGTGGTTTAACACGACGACCCCGTGTCCCCGCCCCTGAAAGTCCTGTCCTCTTCCGTAGAGCTCGAAGTTGTTGCCTGACACTGAGAGGAGAGACTGGAGGTGTAGGCAAGGACGTAGGTCTCGGCAAACGTGCAATAGAAGAATCATCCACTCCAGCTTGCAACAGCCGTGCATGCCCAATCCGGAAGTTTCTGATCAGGGTCTCGGCATCTTCGGCATCTTGTTGGATCATCCGCCACATTGTCACGGGTATGAATGTACTGTGGACAGAGATATGTGTTGAAACCCAGCCAAGTAGGTAAAGCCTTCCTCAAACGAGCATTCAGAGATGAGCTGCTGCTGCGACCACGCACCAATGCACCAAGCACCACCTGCGAATCCGATCCAAGCAGTAGACGAGCGCTAGGACACGCTCGCGATCTTCTCGCTTCTGAATCCAAAGCGGCAGACAACTCTGAAATGTTAATGTGCGTCCTTCTACGGATCCTCTTCTTCCTTTCCAAAGAAAAAACATTGCTTCTTACCACTTCGCGCCATAAAGGGTGTTGGCGCACCGCTTCTTCTCCTTCTGGGACTTCCTCCTCTGGCGATGATCTCTCATGAATTCGATTCAGCTCCTGCAAAGGGCTAAGCAACCGAGACCACGACGCTTTGTTGAGCTTCTGCCGGGCCATCTCGCCTGCTAGCGGCTGAGGCAACTGAGTGCTGACCTCCGCTTCCCATCCATCGGAAGCATCAACTAAGCTCAGAGTCCTGTCAACATCCGCTCTAAGATCGGTGACGAACAAAGGGGCCAAAACTGCTAAGCACCAAAGTTCGTCGACCGTCTCAGAAGCCATCTTGAAGTTCACACCATAGTCACATCGCTGTATATCTGCAAAGATAGATTCCAGCAAACACATTCCTCTTTTGCGAAATTGTAATGCTGCCGTCCACGCTCCAGCAATCATCTCAAGTAGCTTCCTGTTGCACCAGCCAAGACGAGCCACCTGGGATGACAGCATAGCCAACGGCACCACTTTCTCCACCTGTGCTTGCACTAGGCCCGACTCTCCGTCTAGGAACATACCCCAGAACTTCGATTGTAGCTCGTCTCTGAACCGCTTCTTGTCATTGGGTTTAAGGCCAACCTGATGGTAAACTGCTACCATGCTATCCGCAACCCCGGCAGCCACACTGGAAGACAGCTGTTCTGCAGGCATGTGCTCGACTATCACCAGATCATCAATCACTATGCCCACTGCCCAATCTTGCCGAGGTGTCCTGCCACGAAGTGTCAAAAAGTCCGAAGTCTTGAGGCCGAGATGTTGCGCTAAACGGAAGTGACTTTGCTGATCATACTCTACCGAGTTAACATCACCCATGGCCATGCTGTTGAGGGCCGGGATGAACTTCTGCTCGCTGGAAGCGTTCTTCGGGAAGCAGCCAAAAGTCGAGGCCTCTGCTCGGGAGAGTGTCATAGCCATTGAATTTCTCCTTGCTCTCTCCTCCGACACCAGGAAAAAGTAGTAAAAATCTTTGAGATCTTCGCCGCAAGCCCGAAGAACGTTTCCAGGCCGCAGCACCACATCCAACAGGGGCACTGGTGATGCCATGGTTTGTGTATAGGAACTCAAAGATTCCTCGAGCTGGTTCGCCGGCCTCGAATCTAGGATGAGGCGGTCAACATGCAAGTCCTTCATCAAGGCGAACATGCCCGCCCGATGAGTCATCCTGACTGAAGAAGCTGGGAATATAGCTAAGCGTCCTGAAGAGTCCAACGCACGAAGAAGTTTCATAACTTCAGAACGATCACCTTTGACTTGCACAGCAGGAGGGGTTTCCAAACTCTCCTCAGGAGGGAGAGAACACTGCAACGGCTGTTGATACCAAGTTTTGGCCGGCTCAGTCAGCCAATCCTCAGGAGCGAAAGTGGGGCGTCCTGTGAACTTCAATCTGTCGGCTTCTATGTCTTTCGCCACTGTCTCCTGGTACATGTTGTCACTCTTAGGGACCTTGTAGTCAGCAGCTTTGTTCTTGCCAGATCCTTGATCCACCAGAAGCGCAGCAGCGGAAGTGACGGTAGTCAACATCACTTCAAGCTTCTCCACCTTGCCAGCTGAACGACCCATGTCGGCCGCTGTCACTGGTCCGCACTGTCGCCATGCAGTAGCCAACCTCCGCAATCGAGCAATCACTCCTCTTTGTTCTCCAGTGAGAGGTTCTCGAAGCTGAAAGTCTGCAGGACATCGCGAGGGAGATCCAAGATGCAACCAATTCATCACCAGTACTGCGGCATTGAGAAACCGTCGCAGCGCCACCTCAGACTGAGAGCATCCTGCCATGTCGCCATAAGGAAGCGGCATAGGCCATACTGGCCTAGAAGTACGAGGGATGTTCACCTCGTTGACCCTCTTGTGTAGCGAGGAATGCAAAAAACCACGTAGTCTGCTTCGAGGTCCACGCAGCATCCATCTCAGCATTGAATTCCAAATCTGCCCAACCTCCACTGTAGTAGCTGCAGCTCCAGGGACTTGACGGCAAGTCTCAGTGACCGCTGCTGCAGGCCCCTTTGAAACCGGGTCTGGCTGGAGTTGGGAACGGGAGGCATAGTGGCAGCCCCAAGGCTTTCGTCCTAAGTCCGAGTTCACAGTACCCCGACGTGAGGTCTGTGCTGTAGTAGAAGTCGACGGGGACTCAAGACGAACAGCCTGGGGACTGTCACTCGCCAGCATGCAACTAGTCGGTGGTGCAGCACTATGTGAGGGAAGGTCAGTCAAAACCTCATCTCCAAAACAAGGCTCCTCTGCTTCACGGAAATAGTCCTCAGCACTGCCACCACCACTATTCTCACCCAATTCGGCGGGGCTTAGTGCGGCACCTCTCGCCGCCTTCGGCGCCACCACTGCCTTCTTGCTTTGTCTTGCCTTTCCCATTGCCCTTCTTTGGCGGTTTGACTGGCGGGTCTGGATTGGGAGGAATGTTCTTGCGAGCTGCCAACTTGCGCTTTTTGTCTGCAAGATTCTCGTAGTCGTTCAGCTTCTGCAGGAACAAGTCGATCCAGCGCCCGTCCACCAGCTTGGTGTACGGGGCCTCGTTGTCTTGAGGTAGCACATGATGAGAGAAGCTGCTGAGCGGAGGAGGATCCTCCAGACTGATCTCCGCAGCTAACAGCCACGACCCTCTGTCGATTGACAGCTGGTCGCCCATTGCCAGCAACAGCCCCAAACGGGCCCTTGCTTCCTCCGGACGTTGTTGAATCAGGCAATCTAATGCACCAGCTATGCCCCACAGCAGTCGAACTGGCGTCTGGAAATTTTGCACCTTTGACCTCATCTCCAACCAGGCTCTCGCTGTAAGTTGAACTGCTGCAGACCCTGGCACCTGTCCCTGCAAGTTGAAGTCGTTGCGCATGTTCCCCTCCAGGATCTTTGAAATCTCGGCAGGCTGGGACGACACCGCTTTCCTGAGGGCACGAAGAGCAGCTGCATACTTCCTGGTGCCGCCCAAACCTGCTGTCTCTGTGTTTCCCGATCCAACACCGTCGAGAAGTGCCTCCAAAGACTTTGACTTTGTCCTCTGCTCTGTCAGATGGCCAGCGATCTTGGTAAGCTTGCTCACCGCAGCAGCTAAGGTTTTGCTTTCGGTTTGAGCACCTGCACTCTGCTCGGCATCGCCCTCCTCCTCCCCACTGGAATCTTCTGACTCTGACAAAGGACCTGACGTAGTCTTTCGGGCTCTCTGCGCAGGAAGATCGGAGAGCTTCGGTTTGCCTCGGGCGATCAACTGGCTCATCTGCATGATGTGATCTTCGGGTATTCCGGCTAGTTGAGCAGCACGAAGCACATCCGCATCCAAACCACCTGACTTTGTAGGAAGTGCCAACCCCGGCGGAGGACATGGTTCCACGGGCTTCTTCAACGCAGACGGCCTTGAAGGAGCTCCAGTCTGCTGCTTCAAACTCTCCGCAATGGCAGCAACGGAGTTCTCAAGGGCTTGCAATCTGTTATCCAGAGTCGACCCAGGTAATGGAGCAGCAGTACTCTTAGAAGGAGCAGCTCCACCAACACCTCCACCACTCGTAGCCGACACGAAGCCAAAATGGCGCTCAAAAGCCTCCACCAGTGATGCAGCCAACGGAGCACAATAGGGGGCTCCAGGCAAAAACTTGTAGTCCACGTCGGCCAAGTCCAGGGAGGCCTCAAAAACCACGTAGTCCTCAAACTCTGGAGCCAGCACGCCAAGCCAACACTTCTGATGACTAACTGCAGCCTCTGCGTCAGCTCGATCTACAAAGGGCAGCTCCAAAACCAAAGGCTTGATAAGAGCTTTTGGGGGCAGGACTCTCTTGTTCAAAACTCGATGCCAGCACTGAAAGGGATGCAGGCAACCAATCTGTGATCCAGCTCAGCCACAAGCACAATCGCAACAGTAGCAGGATCTGTAGAATCTGTGGCTGGAATTTCAAAGCAGCCTACTGGAAAATCGTCGTCAGTGAGGGACGGTCCTCCTTCTTGAGAAATCAAAACTGTGCACTGCCGCAGCAGCACCGGTGGGGGGGCTTCTGGCTCCCCCGGTTCACTGGGCTGCTCCTCCTCCTCCTCCGAGGGATCCACTGCCTCCATGAGAAGGGACTTGTAGACCAGCCTCTCTGATTGCTACTTCTGCCTCCCAAAACGATGGCAGGCCCACAAATATACTGTCACCGCAGTCAGAGCCCACTTTGACGTGGGGCTTGATAGAGGACCAACTGGAAAAAATACGGACAGGGTTGAACCGCTGTCCCGTGATGTCCTGGCACAAGACGTAGCAGCGAGACGGCAGTCTCAGCGAAGATCGACCGCTGTCACCTCGTACCTCACCAACCAATGCCCTCCTCAAGAATTGGCCAACTCGAACGGCAGCCTCACGACGCTGCACCTCTGAGTACTGCACGGACCCAGCTGTGGCATTGGAAGCCGGGGAAGAAAACTCAGTAGCACTCAATCTCTCTCCTGGACTGCCAAAAGGAAAAGGGGGCAGCGCAGGATATTGTTGTTGAGCTCCAGAAGCGAAGCTGTAGTTGACGGTCACGGGAGAAGCAAAAGGAACCGCTTCTGATGGACCCCCAGCACTCTCCAAAGCCAAAACTCTGGCCTGTAGATCGGCCACCTCTCTCCGCAAAGCTTGTAACTCTGCGACCACAGAGCCCAAAGAGCCACTCATCCAAGTCGGCTCTTGATAGCCAAGTAGTTTCGAAAACCAGCAGCAGGGGACTGGAGTTGAAGGCGAACCCAATGACGTAGGAGCACCACAAAGTCCAGCACCTGCGCCAGAAGAATCCCCACCAAGATGCCAGCCAAGAAGGTCGACCAGCAGATCCTGTCAGGGGGTACGAGGTCCTGACAAAACAACGGAGGAGTGACAGGATCCCTCAGAAACGACGACACAAGAGCCGCCGCTAAACCACCAGTCGCAACCGGGGGCAAAGCGGGAGGCATGCTCGTGCCAAAAAACTGACACACCCACGATGAAGCATTGGAACATGTATATTTGTATGAATGTGCAAACCTAGAAAGTAGAAACATAAAATGTCAATGTAAATGCATATGTAGGACATATCCTCCAAGTTTTTCGTGTCATCAAAATCCAGCACCTCGTGATGTCAACTGACTAAAGGCCTGGAGGAGTGCTTTTCTTCGAATGCATCTGATGTTCTCCACATGTAATCTTCACTTGGAATGGTGGCTTGTATTTCCGTGGAAGATCCACAATGCCTCGGGGGGGAAGGGGGCACAACTACTAACAACACGGTTTTAGATGCAAAGCAACAAGCTTCAAAGCTGCTTAAAGCCAGGGGTCAAACCGAGCAAGCTACATCAAATATGGATCTGGAATTTTGGTCTCCATTTTTCTTGCTTCGTTGTACTATCTCGCTATAGGACATGTTTGATGCACATTACACATCATTACACTAGTAGATCGTATCGAAGGAGCTGTCTGATCTGTTCTACGTTTGAGAAATCAATGTTTATAGAAATATATACAAGAACGTCCCACTCTTTCTTTCATCCTGCTCTTCAAAAAATAGTTCACCTTTCGAGTCAAAACAATCATCATCAGCAACTATACCATCTACACCACCGGTTTCCCCCATGGAACGGCTACAGCTACGAGGAGATACCTTGGATCTTCACCACCAAGAGGAGCTGTGAAGGCCCACGTGCCACAGCGCTGGGGAAGCTACGTGGTACATGTGGGCTCAACTCGAACCAACGACAACTCAGCTTCAACTCACCAGCAGGTTTGCCTGCTAACAGGTGGCAAACGTC
>OMLO01006072.1_pt1 | contig 10150 bp, 3 predicted proteins | sample 1674811 | NCBI WGS metagenome assembly OMLO01 (sample SAMN06265003, study PRJEB25207) | coral metagenome | isolation source: Coral host | place: Mexico:La Bocana,Puerto Morelos, Mexico | collected 2008-11-13
CCCCCAGTATTAAATTTGCTGGTACCCAGTTATACATCTGGGTCAGGTGGAGAGAAGCACTGTGAGAGTTAAGTGTCTTGTTCAAGAACACAACACAATGTCCGCGGCGAGTGCTTAAACCCAGACCGCCTGGTCCGGCGTGAGCGCACTAACCATAAGGCCACCGCGCCTCCACAACTATATGAACCATACGGCTTTTATTTCCATGCTGTACCTGCCTAAAGGGAAAATTTTTTTTTCCTTATGGTAGAAACCCATTGGCATACTTGCTCTCTTAGATGAAGAAAGTCGTTTTCCAAAGGCCACCGACTCTTCTCTCGTGGGTGAGTACAGTACTAATTAGCATGCGGAATCTCCTTGTAGGTCTTCATACATTTCTCTCACACCTGGTTGGGAGAATTGAATCAAACGTTAACCAAAAACGTAAACATTAATCCAATTTAAAAATTGATGATTTATAAAGAAATTTGCCGTTTCTATTCATTTCATGTGGAGCTACTCAAATATTGCAGGGTGATAAACCAATAGTCTCTTTCCGTCCATAGAAAAATTTCACAAGAACATCGAAAGTCCGCACTATGAGCGACCCAAAGAGAATGATGTGTATCCATCGTTTGTCATTTCACATTACGCTGGCCGGGTAAGCTGACTGTTTTGTGTTATCGTAGCAAAATCATTCATTTCAAAGTGTGTATATGTAAAGCTTATCTAAATCTGTTTAAAATCCGTGAAATATTTTCGCTCCCGCGATTGGTCTAATCCCTCACATGACTGAAGATCCGAGTAATATTCCCCAATTTTTAAAACTGTTGATGTTGCGAAAAAATTTTGAAGATGATGCCTAACAAAGACAGTGGCTCCATTTGACGCGAAAATATGTTCGAACTTTTGTCCCTGGACATTACATGTGTCTTTTCCTCAAAGCTCACAGTTTTCCTCGACCTTCTCTTCCGGGAAAGCCGCTCGCTGTTCGCTGTTCGTTGCGCTAGTCTATTTTTATTTTTTTTTGTGCCCGATTACTCCTTAAATTCATAGGATCTTACCTAGTAACAGGCAAATCAGTGAGGCACTTGCCTCAATCATTTATTTTCTTTTTTGTTAAATTTTTGCTAGCAAATAAATTAACAAACAAAGAAATATTGCCTCAGTTACATTTGTTTTCGGCTACGGCCTTGACTCAGTCGTTTTAGCATTAAAATGACGTGGTTTAAAGAATTATCTCCTGTTAATTTACCAGGTAAAATATGATGCTACCAACTTCTTGGAAAAGAATCGCGACACTCTGTCTCCTGACATCATACATGTGTTGCGGTCGAGTGGTAAGGAGTTTGCAGTTTTACTGTGAACTATTAAGATTTTGCACCACTAGCTTTTCGTTTCGTGTTAGCTAACGTCTAAACTGCTTTCTTGGTCTGTCAAAGGTGCGCTGATTTAAGAAAATCACTGTCTTAAAATATGTGTAAACGGAGAGAAGCCACATGCAATCGCTCTGAAAGCCAAATGGGTAATCAAATTGCGATGAAGGAAATGAGAAAATAATTTTGTCAAAATTTTAATAATTCTCTAATCCTGTAGGCAAGTGAAATTTCGCGTCAAACACGAAATTTTGTATTTTCACTTGTGAAATTTTAAATCAGTGCTACAATGGTATTGTATGTAATTAATTTATTGTTATCTGTGGGACAGGTGCAAGGTGTTATTGGTGGCTTTCAGTAGCTCACTTACAAATTATCGAATTTATAGTTATATTTGATGTCTTTTTGTAACAGATAATCGTCTGGTCCGAACTCTAATGCAGCATCCGTTGTCAGGATCAGGTTAGTTGCTTTGAACGCCAAAATCACTGTGCATGTTATACCTAACAAAAAGAAAATCATCCTTTAGACAGGGAAACACCTTGAGTAAAAGGACAGGTATACTAAATGCACCATAATGTTATAACACTTACGGAGGGTTTATCGCTACATTGGAGGCGAGGTGGCCTCATGGTTCTTGGGGCAAGACGTTTTACTCTCACAGTGCCTCCTTCCATGCAGGTGTTTAAATGGGTACCGACGAACTTAATGCTGGGGGTGACCCAGCGATGGACTAGCATCCCATCCAGGGGGGAGTAGAAATACTCCTAGTCGCTTCATGCTACAGAAACTGGTACTAATCGACAGTCTGATGGATCACTTTACTGGCTTTACTGACCACTGGCTTTATTTTGACATCATGTGGTACTTCTCCCACCCAGCCATTTTTTGATATAATCGAATTTCTTTCATTTATGGTATCGAGAAAATGTTGGAGATGGACATTAATGGCTGTAAACGCTGTTGGCACAAAACATGTCCAAGGAACCTCTGAGTTATGGCTTTTCATTCTTTTTCCTTTTCAGCAGCTTCACTGGTTATTTCATTCAATGCTGACCTTTGAAGTCTTCTTTCCTTTATATCGTTCACCTTAGTACACGAGATTTTCGCGACATTTAAAGTTTCGTGTAAAAGAAAAGCCTGTTATATTCTTGTCACCTACTTGGCCCAACAGCTGTTATTATTATTTTTTCCTTTCTCTATTTCTTCTTATTTTTCTGTTTTACCTTACTATTTTCTGTCTGTTCTTTTTGCATATCTGCTCTCTTGGTATTCTACTTTCTTTATCTCACTATCTTACCCAGATCTCTCGCATATCGACACCGATGATGGCACACGCACGTTAGATCCCCACTGGTGGAGGGTGAACAAACCCTCTCAAGGGGTCCCAGAGGCTTTGTTAGATTACAGACCCAAAGAAGGCTGGCTTAAAGGAATTCTGATTAAGAGAAAGAGTCGCGGTAAGACAACATGATGGCAAAGCGAGAAATTTAATCTTGCCTTGGAGTCCTTTTTGGTTCCTCTTACTTTCACTCTCAAGTGTTTCTTGTCCCTTTCGCCTCATCTTAACAATTACAGCCTTTGAATCTCTAGACAACAGGATACCCTAGGTTCGAATTATTTATCGTCTCTCTACAACCTAAGAATCGCACGTCACTTTTCTCATGTATTAATCCTTGAGAATCCGCACTGAAAATCCACACTGAAAATCAGTTGTTCTCTCTTCTTTCCTCGAGATTTTCCTTCCTATAGCAACATCACCCAAATCTATCAGCGCTCATGAATCTAATGTCATTGCCATCATTTTATCATTATTACTCTCCAACAATCACTCGTCTTCTTTCCGAAAGGTTTTCCCCATGAACAGCCCGTTTTTCAAATCCGCAGAACTTCGTATCCATAACCACACCTCACTTTGACAAACCCTCATCGTTCGACACCAATAGAAGTTCTTTTCTATATCTGCATACACCTTTCAAGGATCCCTGTTCTGTCCATTCCTCTCAAAGTGTTCCTCTCTCTCTGACTGTTTGGAATTGTTCTTTTTTCCAGTTGGTTGTTAGAAATTGGCTTGTCGTTGGTTCCTCTGTATCCTTCTGCCATGTGTGGGCTCGTAAATTTATTTCGCAACCCATCTTCTAGGAATCCGTCTATTCCAAGAGTTCTTATTTGGCCTCTCCCTTCCCAAAGAATCGCAGAAATCTCAACAAAGTACTCCCTCAGTTTTTAATTGCAGGGTCTTTGGAAGCACGCGTATTTGTAATATGGTAATTTCATTTCCATGGAATCATCGTCGTTATGATTTTATCGTTTAATTGCCGGTAGAAAGCAATATCCGTTTTTCTTTGAAGGATAAATATTTTGTTTAAATGTTGTTTTTTTCTCGCCAGGTGTTAGTATAAAGAAGAACAGCTCACAACCCATTATGCTACAGTCGGAGAAAGACAAAGTATGAAACATAATTCCAAGAATTACTTGATTAATGTTCAAATTGTTTTGTGTCTTCCAAATCAGAATTCTGATAAAGCGAATGACGTAAATAATTCTACATTTTATGTCAATCAGTTAGTCGACTAATGGACAGTCTGTCTGTCTTTCTTTCTGCCTGCCTATCTATGTGCTTGTGTCTGTCCGTCTGTCTCTCCGTCAGCTGATCTCTGTGTGTGTCTGTCTGTCTGTCTGCTTATCTGTATGTCTTTCTGCCTCTCTGTCTGTATTTAGTTCTGTCTCTATTTTTTGTCACTGTCTGTCTGTCTATTTCTGTGTCTGTCTGTCACCTGATCAAGCTAGTCTTGATCTTTCTATCATTAAGGCGAACGATCAGTTTCTTCGTCTAACATTTCCAGTCCGTCAGCACTAAAAAGAAGGTTATGTATTACTAGAATTGTCATGAGGAGAAACGTTCTATAATGTTACCTCTACAGAAAATGAATGGCTTGTTAAGCTTGCCTGAAACAAGGCAGAGCCCAGGCTTGTATTCACACTCCACATCAAGATTGCAACAGACAGTTTCAGTTCACTTCAGAGTAAGTGTTTCTCATTTGTTGTAAGTATCGCCCTAGAGAAGCAAGTTAATCAACTAAACCTCATTCCAGCTATGCCTGCTTGTAATGTTTTCAATGCATGATAAAGTATTTAGAGAAAAAGCAATCTTAGCTCGAAAAAGACCCGTTCTGTGCCCACAGATTTCGACAGGGTTGTTGCTAAGCCGTAAACGTCAGGTTTACGTGACGCGTTTAAAATTTCCCAGGAATATTTATAAATACATCGGTTAAACTGCTTAAAGTTGTCTTTTTTTCTTTTTCTTAGTATTCGCTCCGTGATCTATTGGCCAAGCTCCTGCCAGCGGAATCTCACTTTGTGCGGTAAGAAAAAACGTTTAAAGAAAATTAAAAGAAAGAAAAATCTCCTTGTGTGGTACTAGAACTTTTATATGATTTGCTGCTACTGAGTGTATTTTGTCGTAACAGGTGCATTCGACCGAATGAACAGATGGTTGCTGGTAATTTTGACCAGGACAAAGTCCAAACCCAGCTGAGATACACTGGAGTGCTGGAAACGACTAGAATTCGTCGGCAGGTCAGTAATTAAGACTGGGGTTTATCCACAGAATTAAAAACTAGCACTTAGGGTTGTACAGCATACTAAACAGTACCACATGAAAGTACGGCTAATAGCTTTCATTTGAATGGTCACACACTAGGGATTCATCCACAGACTTCAAAGTTAGAACCACCTTGTACAGCATAATTAACAGTACCACATGAAAGACTGCTCAATAGCTTTCATTTGAATGGTGACATACTAGGGTTTCATCCACGAACTTAGAAGTTAGAATAATCTTATACAATTGAATTCTCAGTTTTATTTGTTGTTTAATGTTTTAGGGATACTCGGAGAGAATTGCCTTTGCAGAATTTATGAAAAGGTGAATGAATGAATGAATGAATGATAACTTTATTTAAGCACGATAAAATATTCAGCATAGCTGGTGGGGTCGTACATTTAAATTATTAAGTAAATGATAATGTAAATATCAGTAAAAACGTTAAACGTTAAAAAGTGCGTTCACTGTAACTGAACATGTTGTTTGGGTTTTAAGAATGTTTCCGGAAAACTACCTTATTTGCAGTTGTAAATCAATACGCAAAAAAAAGTCTGGCTGCCATGGGATTTGTACCTGTGACCTTTCGATAACGTCAAAAATCTCGGCTTTACTTCTGGGTTATGTGGCCTGTGGGAACTGTTTTTGTTGGTGTTGTTCTTCCATTTGTTTTGTTTCGTTTTTTTTTTCTGTGTGCCACTATTTAACTAATTACTGCAGCAATATAGAGTGTTTTTCACTTGAATGTCGAAAAGTATTTGCGTACTTGGCTTAGCTACTTGATTGACATGTGAAACTCGTGCCAACTGAATTTTTCATGCAATCAGAAGTAAAATCAAACTAACCGTGACTCGTTCGCGCACGTTTTCCCGCCCTTTTCGTCAGCTCCACGTAATTACTTCGAGATTTGATTGGTTCCCTGTATTGTCTATGTACTTAGTGATTGGCTAGAGTGATTTCTTTGGTTTTGCCGGGTTTTACGACACTCAGTTGAAAACCGCTATAATCTTCAGTCTTCAAGAATCAGTCCGTTAAACGATTTGTCTGAGGAGAATTGTCAAAATTCATTTTTTGTACGTTTCGGTTTTTATCTATGACTGCTATCACTCTCGTCTAAATCTGGGTTTCTTTTCTTTCTTGACTCCCTCAGGTATCAAGTACTTGCTTATCCGCTTCACAAGAAAGTCCCTGGCGATGCCGCGACGTGTGGTAAAATATTAACTAAAAGCAAGCTAGAGAACTGGCTCTTAGGTCGAACCAAAGTTTTTCTCAAGTACTACCATGTGGAGGAACTCGCCAGGCTTCTTGAACTACATAGGAGAAAAGTCGTCACTGTACAGACAGGTTGGTTTGTGTTTCAAGCTCATGTTTGTTACTTTTGTAACAAAACAAGCTCTGCTGTTTCAAAATTACTTTCCTTTTGTCGTCATCGATTGTTATGCTCCCCTCCTATTGGTCAAGGTCAGTTCTATCAAACCATTATTTTATTTCCAATAACAAAAGTTAAGTTACTACTTTTTGCTAACCTGGGGATTGAAATAACTCGCGTTAATCTCTGCATGCTGTGTCATGAATCGACTGAAAATGTTCAAGTTTACTCCCCCCCCCCCCCCCCCCCCCCCCACTAGATGGGGTGCTAGTTCATCGTAGGGTTTCCCCCAGCATTAAATTCACCAGTACCAATTTGTACGCCTGGGGGGAGAGAGGCACTGTGAGAGTCAAGTGTCTTGCCAAGAAACGCAACACAATGAACAAGACCACACTCACACCTAGACCTCTGGAGCCCAGAATCTAATGCACGAAAGATGTCGAAGTTGAAGGCCTTTTTAATTCTCTGTTGTCGCTTAGTGAATTGTTTACTAAAGAGAATATTCCTTTTTTTTCCCGCAGTTGTGAGAGGCTGGTTAATACGAAGGCGCTACGCAGTTCTGAGACGAGAAAGGCAACAGGCGGCAATTGTCATTCAAAAACGTAAGTAAATTACACGAGATTCGATAAATAACAGATTACTATTAAAAATTAAATGACACTACTGCGTATCTTGGAACATTTTGATCAAGGCTCTGTGAGCCAACCTGTGTATGAGGAGATGAATGCCTTTAGGATCTTGAAATCGCATGACAAACCTGCTTCCAGTCAGCAAAGAGTTACAAACTAATGAATACGACTAGTGGAGAGAGCTTGCTGAAATAAGCAAGACTACTAAGATCTCTGACGCTACTGACGTTTTAGATTTAGATTTTCGGTCTTAACAGCTGGATTAAGATTTGGAAGATCTCCCTAAAAATTTAAAAACCTCTTTAGCCATAGAGACAACAGTGCATATACACTCTGTAATGAGTTGTGGTAGGCTTATCACAATATAGTTCTGAATAAATGCTATATGTTTAAGGACCAAACCAAAGTATCTCATGTCTCATTATAAAAAATTAAGAACCTGCTTAGCTTAAATTGTTAATAAATACCCCAAAGAACAGGAACCTGTTTTGCCAGACATCATAACAGTAGGTTCTTACACGCGGGTTTTTGCTGAACTCTCCTCCTTTGCATGGTTGTCTGGCAGATTCGCGTGGTTACCTAGCCCGGAAGCGTTTTCAACAGGAATTGAAGAAGGCGAGGAAAGAAAAACGAGTCAAGAGTGCCATCAGAATTCAAACAGGTAATAGTTGTCAACACTTTTGAAAGCCGGGAAGTGATGAGAATAAAGAAAATCATCGACGTTTATTGTCTTCATCTACCACCGAATTACACTGTTGATCTTTTAACGGGTTTATCGAGCAGGACTTGGGTTTCTTTTTCTTCACAGTGGTACGTGGTTATCTTGCAAGGAGACGTTACCTGCGCATGCGTCGTTTGAAGCACAAGAACGCGACCACAATCCAAGCAGGTGAGTAGTAGTTTGTCCACAGACGTTTTTTGCCGCGAGTTAGTTTTCGAGCACGCGAGTGATGCGAGCGGCGGCGAAGGGGGTTTAATTCGTGTCTTTCCCCTGGGCTACTTCCTTGCGTTCTGGCTTTTTCAAATCTCCTGCGATTAATACTTTTGGTTGCGATCTCGAAGAATCGACTACGTATTTATTAGAGGGTCTGAGGACAGGCTAGGTGAATGGATATTTTGGTGTAGTTAAAGGTTGCTTCAGATCAGGTATGGTATGGTATGGTATGGTATTTATTTTTAAAGTCGCTAACGTAGGGAGTGGTTGCCCAATCTCCCGAGCCAGGGGCTCATGTTACAAACGCGCGACTATTTAACAGCACAATGGATAAAGACCAGTCCACTACACCGGGAACTACACGCCCTACTGCTTAGCCAGGCAGTGATTGACTGGAACATCTTCCATTATAATAAGTGGGCCTATCTGTAGAGCTTTGTGAAGCTTACAGTATTTTGGGAAATAACGGTATTCCTTGCAAGCAGAAAGTTTGATTTTGGACTTTTGGTGAATCTCTTGAAAATCTTCAAAAATCTCAAATCTTGTGATTTTATCCTTTTGTAGTAAAGTTTCATCTCCTATCACATGCCATCTGCTTCCAGTTTTTAATAAACAAGAATAAGATACAGATAATGTTGGAAAATAACTACAATGTTGTGAACAGCTTCAGGGAAGCCTGAGGGCAATTTACTTGAGTGTTTTCCTAAACTCATTTTGTCTTCTGTCACAGCTTATCGTGGTTACCGTGTAAGACGACATATGACAGCCATTAGAAGGAGACAAAAGAGAGCGAAAGAAAAACAAAGTAAGACATTATACTTCTCGGTGTCACGGCATCGTTTATAAAACAAAACACTTCATCCAAAATGGCTCTACATGAGAGGGCTTAGCCAAGCCTTTGCGCACGTCACGCAAACGTTTTTTAAGACGTCACCAAATTCGCTCACGGATCGTCACGCAAACATTCTTATCGGACTGTTACGCACTGCTCCACATTCTGACAAGCCGAAAGGACGCGTGCCTAGAGAGGCTAAAGAAAGGGCCTGGAACTGAGGTTTTGCTAAGATAGCTCTTAGTTTCATTTACTCGCCCCAGCACGTACCACGTGGACGGTTTAATTTCTTGAATCACTCTGCAATCTGCAATAAAATGATATTCGTTGGTGTAGTTTGTCATGCGAATTCTGTGAGGTTTATTGTGTGAATTCTATTTTCAACAGGGGCGAAAGTCAGAGCAGCAGTTCAGATTCAGTCCAGTAAGTAATACTGTAGGAAAACGTTAGGAAATCTTGCACAACTTTGTTACACCCTGACTGGTTCACCGGCTGTCACTCTAACACATGTCACGCAGGCTCCGTTGGAATTTTAATGACTTCCTTTCTTTGTTGCGGAACAAATTCAAATTCCTCCAGCTGGCAACGCATCAGAATTCAGTAATAACGGTTGCTTTTGCAAACTGTGTTTTTTTTTCCTGTTTTCAGACTATCGTGGTTACAAAGACCGCAAAGATGTTTCCAAGATCAAATCGATGGCAGCAAAAATGGAAACCAAAACGATTTACTTTTTGCAGCAGGTGAGAATCTTGGTTTAAAAAAAGTGTTTGAAAACACTTCCTTTTGCAAGAAGGACTTACAGATTTGGCGAATAAATGTTTGGTTTTGTTTATACATATTATGGGCAACTCCGAAGTCAATGTACTCTGCGACTGAGTGACGTTTGTTCTACAATTTTGAAATGGTACAGTTTTCTTCATTTCATCACAGTGTTCTAGCAAATATGACTATTTCCATTGTTCCTTTCAGGTCGAGGACTCGTCAGACGTGTTGCTTAGAGCTCAGAAAGGACACAAAAGTGTACGAAAATGCATTTATTTTTTTTGTAGTTGAATCTCGTTGATACGACCACCATTGGGCCATGAAAATATGGTTGTATTAAAGGCTTGGTCTTATATAGGACGCACCAATATTGTTTTGAGGGGGGGAGGGAGGTTGGGCAATTTCCAAATAAAAAAATTCATGCACAGAAAAAGCTGCTGAAAAAAAAGATAGTGCAAGGGAAGCTATGGTAAATACCGAGCAAGTGCTTTCAGCTCTACAGGTCCTGTGTTTGACTTTAAAAAATATCTTGCACAAGCTACTGCCCAGTAAAAAAAATCCTACTCAGCCTAAAAATGCCCCAGAAAATTGCTGAACGCCCCCCCCCCCCCCCCCCAAAAAAAAATTTTTAATAAAAAAAAAAAAAAAAAACGACGGAAAATTAG
>OMLO01006073.1_pt1 | contig 10150 bp, 11 predicted proteins | sample 1674811 | NCBI WGS metagenome assembly OMLO01 (sample SAMN06265003, study PRJEB25207) | coral metagenome | isolation source: Coral host | place: Mexico:La Bocana,Puerto Morelos, Mexico | collected 2008-11-13
GAAGCGTCAAAAGTAAGTGGGAGACCCGACAAATAGTTTTAATTACTCTAAGAAACATCGGACCCGAAAGAGGGGTTGGTCTCTGTTTTCTGCAGAGTTCTGGGATCTCCAAACCACCAGCTTTGAGATCCCATGATACTTATATGTATATATATATATAGATATCAATATACATAAAGCACAACCCCACACAATAGACTTTTCCTGGGGAGTCATTTTTGGGTTCCATGTCAAACTTCAGCTGCGTACATCAAGCCTAGTTGCAAGACAGCTGAGCTGGACTTGGGAGTGGAAATACATATCACCTGTCATGTAAGCAGTAAGGCCTGTATGAGAGAAACAGGCTCGAGGATTGCGTCTAGATATTGATAAATATATACCAAAACCTATCTCGACTCACAGAGACAATAATTCAAAAGACGCACACTCTAGATGGTTTTGACCAAAAAGAAGTCCTCAAATTATAAAAAACTCTTAACACAAAAAAAAGATGGCAATTCCCTGTCACATCCCATCCCCTACATCTCCTTCTGGGCACTCAAACTTGCCACTATCCTCGATGACATCCAAGGCCTTGCCGTTTTTTTCGAAAAGAAAACCGGGAATGATGGATGATGATGGCTTGATTTCAATGTTGGGCTTTGCAAAAAAATACATACATATTTATGTAGACTTACATTTGGTACACATTTGATACCGATACATCATGATTAGATCATATTAAATACTACTATTTAAACATGTTAAGGAAACCCATCAACTTCTTTTGAGTGTATATATATATATATAGAGTAGTTGGTGGTTTCAACCCATCTGAAAAATATAAGTCAAAATGGGTATCTTCCCCAAGACGGATGAAAATAAAATCTGTTTGAAACCACCACCTAGTAGAAGTTTGTTCTTAGACCCAGGGAACCCAGTGGTCTTCCATCCCACATTTTCCACCATGAAGGGCTCCGTGCGGCATCGCGAATTTCTATTTTGGAGATTCGGATAAACAACAAATCCGCACTTCCGAAACAACTATTCGTAATTCTTTGCGTATTATAGTTTGATTTCTATACCCATAGGATCCATGTATGGCATTTTTACCTATATTTGCCATAAATTTGCGCCAAAATTAAGCATCGTCTTTTTTGAATAACCATCATCGGCCCAGTGTGTACAGACCAGTACATGCAAAAAAACACTACTAAATGTAGGCAAGTATGGATCCAATGAGATATAACTAGCAGCAACCTTGCGCCAAATATCCCCCGGCAGCTTTTTCCCAAGGAAACAGGATAAAGCCATGTTCAAAAAAAAGGTTTCCGAATCTTGGATTTGCTGAAAAAATGCCTGGACAGTATTCAAGGGTTGTCCTAGCATTTTGTGATACAATTGTGATATGAAACACTCAAATGTTATGAGATATTCAAAGAAACTGACGAAAAAACTGCATGGAACATGATGACATCTTGTCGATCCACAATCAAACATTGTCCCATAGTAGTCATAGTGACAATAGTGTTGAGTGTTGATCGTTATTCCTTTAGGATCCAACGACCCGTCCGATGTCCTGCTCCATGTCGTCCTGATGGTAATGACCATTATGTGAAAATTGCGCCAAGAATTTGGGTAAACTGAACTTTGACAAGAATTCAAACATCCAGTGCACACCTGAGAGGCCAAAAGCGCGGCTTTCATTTTCTCCTTGGGAAGTTTGGAAAACTGCATGACTTGTCCAAAAAAACAGAGCAAAACAAGATGCACAAAATTGGGCATCAATATCCCCAAAGTCATCCTCCCATAGGCATCGGTTTTCGTAGTTCGCCAAATCGCTTTACAGTGTTCGGGGCACGCAGGTATGATATCGTACTACAGAGGTCAGAAATATGTATAAAAATGAAATTGTCTGTGCTCATGATTGCCGGTTCATATAATGGGTTCTTGCTTAATGCAGGCAATGTGTTGCGGACATCACGAGATCGCATCCACAGCTGGAACTCTACAAGAGGGAATTTGTGAGCATTTATGCACCAAAAGGGTATCGCTACGGGTATCGCTTTGGGACTGGCGAGACCTTGGAAAATAGGTCTAGTTTCACCACGAACGCAAACATAGATGAACTATACAAATGTGTTTCAAGATATTGCAAGGTATCGCTTTTGGTACTTCACCATGTCATATATATCGCTTTCCATAGTTTGGAGCCACTCTCAAGACAACAAAGCACTTCACATACAGACTCCTTCACCAACACTTTTGCCGATTGTTCACATCCCGCCTCTTTGTCATCTGCAGCCTTTTTGCGGGCTTTCCGGGTTTTCTTATTCCCATTGGTTCCTGTCCTCAGATTGCCAAACAACAAAATCAACACAACCAAATGGCGGCAGAAACAATACAAGCAAAAAGTAGCAGAAAGAACAAAGGCAAAAAAAGGCCGAGGCCCCCGCCCGCTACGAAGCGACTCCAGATCCATGCTGGCAGGGGAAGTTGGAAAATCGTTCTTACACCTCACACCTCAGGACACTTCAGCGTTGACCTTTCTTAAGGAAATTATGCACAAGCTATGCAACTCATCAGCCGATCCAATATACAAACTTGAAATTTTGCCTACCGTACTTGCAGTTGGTTATGTCCGGTGCTGATGGTTCGCAAATTTGCATGTGAGTGCGAGATACATGCCTCCCGGAAGCATGGCAGTATTGAGCCAAAATAGCACAAAAACGGTGTCAAAAAATCTAACCCTAGCTTCCTTTCACCCAAAGTCATCATTTCTATAGCATGATCTCTATGCCTTTCATTGACCCCTTTATACTTTTGGGTTGTCCGCCGTCCGCCTAAAGGCTTGGATGATTTGCCTTGGAAGTGGTGGGTGCAAGCGCAATCCGTCCTTTTTGATGGATGTCCGAAAGCTACTCGACGTCAGGAAGTGAAACACGAATGTCACACTGCCACCTTGAGGATCACCCGATAGGAACTGCCTGCAGCAGGCAAGTGTTGCAGTGTTGCACTTCTAACATCATGGAAAATCTCTAATTGCAAAACACAAACAAAAATAGAAACTTGAGAACCCGGGGTGAACGAAAACTGTTGTTGTTGTTGTTGTTGTTGTTGTTGTTGTTGGAGGGTGTGTCGCCTGTGTCGCCTTTAGGGCTATATAGGGTTTCTGGCGGTGTTGCTGGTGGTGTTTGGTTGTGTATGTGGGTGGGGAGCGTTGCTGGTGGCGCTTGATTGCGGATGTGGCAGAGAGGTGTCGCGGAGGATGTTGTGTGGGGTGTTGCTGGTGGTGTTCAATGGCGGATTTGGGTGGGAGGTGTTGTGCTGGGAGATGGCTTGGCGTGTTCCTGGTGGGTGTAAATTAAGGTGTTGCTGGTGGTGCGTGAATGGGACGTGGCCGAATTTTGCAAATTCAACCTCACGGCGCAAAAAAAGGTACCATTTCATGCTATTTGGGGTCTATGCTTGTGTAATTTTTCGGCAACAACAAATACATTGAGTTACTAACAACGACGTCATATCGCACAGGCGGATTCTATCGCACAGGTTGATGTTTTTGCTGCCTTTTTGATTTGAGGTTAAGATCAAAGCATCATCCTTATCCAGAGTTGCACAGTAACGCTTGTAATAATGTTGCTAGCCACAACTCTTTTACTTGTTCAGAGTCCCGGACTAGTGCCGCAAGGTTAATCGCCTGCATGAAGTCGACTCCTGGCAAATGCACGCGATCAAAAAAATTATCAGGAACCGTGGTTACCATGTGTGAGGCGCAGTGCGACGCCCCGCCCGTCCTTCCGAAGAAGGAGATTCCAGCCAACGGATCGCTGCCCTCCACACGCAGCGATCCTAGAGCGGGGAAGTTCATTTCAATTTCAATGCTTTCCATTTCACTTCAAACCGCCTCATTTTCGAGGCGCCGAAGACATTACATTCATAAGGTTTGACATGGGATAAAAATGATCAAAATCAGCAAAATCTTTGTATAGAAAAAAATCAACACTTGAGCCAAAATGGCTACGGTAAAAGCAAGAAATGGCAAGAGTATATACTTTTATTTTCGCTGCCTTTAGTTGTAAAATATTAAATGTCATTAGAACTTATGTATATACATTTTTTAAAACGACGACTTAGCGACGTCATCCACGACTTAAGGACGAATGGCGACGTCAAGGCCATGACGTCATGACGTGACTTAAGACGGTGACTACGTCATGATGACGGGCCAGTAATGGTTGGTTACTATACGGATCTAAAAAACCAGGATGTTGCACTTGTTTATTAATAAGTGTCTTGATATTAATTTATCTGAAAAAGAGAAATACGAGTATATCATCAGAATTAATGAACTTGTTCATTTTATGTTTATCTGGAAGCTGATCATCGGAGATGGGAATTCTTATCATGTCGATGATCTTTGAAAAGTTGGTGTTTTCAACCCATGTGAGAAATATGCTTATGAAGTTGGATCATCTTGCCAGGGATCGGCGTGAAAATTCAAAACATTCCCAAAACGGTAGTTTAATGGTGATTTACCATGGTAGAAAGTATAGAAATCACCTTCAAAAAACGAGTTCTGGTAGATTGATAAATTCTTATACTGGACAACTCAGGGGTAGTTAAGGTGGGCCCCGAACCGATGGTTGTAAAATAGAGATATGCAAAACCTCAATAAATGTCCGAAAATAAAAAGATTTCCCTGCATTGAAATTTCACCCCGAAATCAGTGGAATTATTTCACCCTATGACAGGATCAAAGTTGAAGGTGTCGACTGGAAGCACTTCACCACAAAACTGGACAAGTTGGTGCCTTTTTTTTTCCCAAAGCCCAATTGAAAAGGGGGGAATTTTTGGAACCAACATGTGCTGAAGATTCAATCATGATTTTGTTCAGTCAGGTCTGGGTAAAGATCTTTAAAACAACACCCCGTAACAGACAAATCCGCGAAAAAGCTGCATCCAAGCTAAGGGATGGCGAATTGACACCCTGTAACGGAACCATGCGAGGCACCCAAACTGGAAGGTGCAGGTATAGGTGGTGTTTTTGTTTGAAGCTTTGTCGATTTTTTCAACATCTAAATCAACAATATTTTCCCATCATTTGAAGCTTTGTGGAGGTGATGTGGAAAATCCCCCCAACAGCAACATTCACCCACCCAGCGAGTATATGAAATAGAAGTTTGCAAACATTATTTTTTTACTGAATATGTAATCCCCACACGTTTAAAGCCTAGCCAGTAACTGAGTAAGCCACATCAACCTCTACTTTCTCTCTGCTCGTTCATGTGGTGTTCATTTTCCCATGGAAAATCGTCATCCCGCCCTAATTTGCACCATCCAAATACCCATAGGATCCATGTATGATGTATGATACATGTACCTACTCATTGACCCAATAAAAATCAAGACTTCCTGTTACACCATACAAGTCTTGATTGGATCCTTCATGGGATATAGCTGGGACGAAAACGATCGTGATAAATGGAATGTAAAAACCCTATAAATGGCCAACAAATAAATGGGTTTCACTCTCTTTGGATTCACCAAAAGCGACCAAAACACCACCTGCCAAGGAACGCATACAGATGGACCATCTTCATCCACGCCCTGAAACCAAGCGGCATCTAAAATTGGGGATCCCTTTTTCCCAAAAATTCAAGGTGAAAATTCAAAGACAAAGATATACATCCCTAGACATCCAAATACCTCCCAAGAAGGTCCTTTAGTTTTTTTTGGCAGTCCAAAATACCAGACAAAAAAGGAGGTGTATGGATGTCTAGGGGTATGTTGATGCTTCAAAAGATCCAGGCTTCTAGCTTAAGTCATGGTATATGGTACGGAAATATTCTATATTTTGTGGAGGGGGTTTCACAGCTACGTATGCAACAGTGAACGGGGGGCCCTTTACTGTGTGAGTTGGATAAATCGAATATGTTTCGGGGATTTGAAAAATATCTTCCCTTTTGTTGGGTGATCATTTTCTAGGACGTGGTTTGTGGTTGGGGCACAAAAGTGATCCATTTTCCTTTTTGGTTCAAGGATCTCAGAGGGACATATTTTTAGTACTACTGGATTATACCAACCCTTAAGCCTTAGCAATGTTAGCGGTTCTAGTGGCATCTTTGCAACACTTGTGGTGGAAAATCTACCGGAACACTGTATCTGTTATTGTTATTTTTATCAGCTTCTGCGGCTCCAAGAGGAGGGGTAACAGGGAACCCTACAATTTCTTGGAGAACCGTGGGGAATGATAGGAAATCACGTTTGGGAGGCCCCCTGAACACGCCCTTCTTCAGAATCCTTCAAAATCCCCAACCAATTTCTAAGTTACCCTCTCTAAAACGAACAAACATCGCTCCTGAAAATAGACCGGCTCCTAAAAGGAAAAACTGGTCTCCCGACCCCGATGGCTTTCAAGGGTTTTTGCTGTTAGTTTCAGGGAGGTTAATTGAAATTGCCCTTTATCCAATGATTTTCGACAAAAATTCCCTTTGACAAGTGCTACTCCTTGGACATTAGGTCACCAAAAAATTTCCTGAAGAAATCCGTTGAAAAACAAAACTTGTGCTTTTTCCGCCTTGGCGGCTTTTCTCCACGAATTTTCTAAACCATAGGATCCATATATGGTACGTTTACCTGCTAAGGTACCACCAAAAAAACCAACCACTCATGTAGCTACGTAAACTAGTCCCATGGATCCTGTGAAAAACCGGCAAGTTGGGATTGGGAATCTTCCGCAACTTTTTGGGAGGTAGAATGTAGAAAAAAAACAAGATCTTGGAAACCCACCTAACCTTAGATTTGCTTAAGTTTGTTGGAAACAAGAATCCGTAAATGGTGGTTTAATGGTGATTTACTATGGTAGAAAGTAAAACATCGCCTTAAACAAACACAAGTAACCTGGTTGGGAGATTTGGCGCATTTTGTTTTGAATCGCCAAAAGTTGTGGCTGTTGTCATTCTTCTTCTTCTTCTTATTGTTGTTGGCGCTTTTTTCATTGCTATTGTTATTGTTGCTGCTTTTACTGCTGTTGTTTGGTGTTGTTACTGGTGTTGTTGTTCTATTGCTGCTCTCTCCTAATGCTGTTATCACCTGTTGCCGTTGCTTTGTGGCTGTGTTGTTGCTTCTATTGTTGTTCCTGCTGGTGCTGATGCAAGAAAAAAATCTGGTGTTGGGAGAGGTCGGCGGGCTAGCCCGAAATTGGTGGGTGCATTCAATCGTATGGCTAAGTGGGGGTAGAAAAATGCGTGTGTTAAGAATGCAATTCATCTACTTTGTATAGTGTTCATCATGTCTTGCCCTCCAGGGAACGAACGGGAAACTCATCTTCCTAACACTTTTTAAGAGAACACATGTTAGTCATTATCACAATTCATATTTTCATGTTACTTTGCAAATCCTCAACTTTGGCTTTAACTGCTTGGCATATGTTTTTGGGTGGTCCTAAAACCGTTCCGTTTTTCACCACTTCTCACCCCGTTCGGCCCCACCGAAAGTAGAAAATACGGAGCATGGCCCGGTAGGTGGATGGTGGTTTCTATCCAGGCATTTTCAAGAAAAAATATGTATATCCCATTCTTAAAGGATGGGACTGGTACATCTACCTATATTTACCATAAAAATCCGCCATTCATGTGGGTAAATATACCACACATGGATCCTATGGGGTTGCAAATTCCCTGGTCTTCCAAATAGATGCTGAGATTTGATCTTTTGGGTAGGTTTCTGAGATCCAAATACCTCCTCACGTTTGGTGTCTGGAAGCCCAGGGATTAGTTCATTGAACCCAAACTTTCCCAGCATTACAAAAATACAAAAACATCCTTGAACATCAGTAATCTTAATGATGTATACCTGAGACATCTTGGGGCTGCGAATTTATATCTTGTCAGCAAGTGGCAATGGATGTTTTTAAGGATAATGATTTTGAACTGGTGGGATTCTCCAGCGGTAATTGCTTGGATCTACCCCCCGACCCCCTCCGAGCATGCGCGTGGCAAATGAAGGGTTTTTATTTCGGAATTGCATATTAAATCAAACACATCGTATATATATTTATATTTAAATTTCTATCTATATTTAAATTTATATTTATATTCATATATACCAATTATGATCAATTTGGACGTGACTAGCATCCTGGGTGTGGGGGCCAAGGGTATATATAGCCTTCCCCTTCTTCCGCGATTTTCCTCCACAATCCAAGGCGCCGATCTCCCTGGCGCCAACCCGTTGAGGCAAAACGCCCTGATGATCATGCAGCCGGGCACGACTCGTGGTGTCCTTAGGCTAGCTTTTCAATGAGGTTCCAAGATCTTATGGAAACTGGTGAGTTTAACAATTGAAAATCAATGGTTGGAAAATAAATTATCCTTTTGTGGCCATGGTTGGAAGATGAAATTCCTGGGGATGGATGGCCTAGTTTCAGGGCGGGTCAACTCCATGAAACCTTAGCATGGATTTTGTCAAAAGGAAGATCGTTACGTATCAACGAAAAAAATCGAATTTGGCCTTCCGTGGTTCCCGTATTTTTTTTTTGGAGCGTTCAAAAATATTGTCTTTAAAAATTAACAATACGTTTTTGTCCACAAATGCTGTGCGAGTAAATTAGGGGCCATAGGATGCATTTCTGCAAATCAGCACACCAAAAATATTATAAGCTTGATATACATCCCTGCTTTGTTTATTGGATAAGACACCTTGAAAAGTTCGGGATATCACAAATGGAAAATGAACTAGGTGGAAGGGTTGAATGGATGATTTCTTCAAAAAATATCCATAACCATACCGCCCTAAAAACATCTAAAGAAATAACCCCTGAATATATTAGTGAAATGGTGGAAGAAAAAACTGAAGTGAAAAAAAGTTCAAAATGCAAAGTCTTACAACCAATGAGTAGATACGTAGAAGGTAGAACTCAATGTAATATGTCTATCATCAAAACAAAGTTATAGAGAAACCACAAAGAAGAACTAAAACAAAAACACAAGGAATACCGAAAGCAAAACAAAGAAACATTGAATGAGAAGGTAGAATGTTATGTTCCTAAATGTCTTGTTCATAAAGCTGGCTTGTTGAAACACGGACAGTCAATAAACACCAAAGACATTTAAGCAGTATAACGACACAATAACCTACAACCCAAAAATGTTTGTGTATGAAAATTATTCATCCAGTAAAGTACTAATAAATGAGACACATTGCACTTGCAAAAAAGTGAAATGATATTCTGTAAAAGAATAAGATAAAAGAAACTTGGAAAAATAGGGGATACACCTACACACAAAATACTGAATACGGCTAGTTGAAAAGTTCGTGATATGGCAAATGGAACATGCAAGAGCTGGACACATAAAATATTGAGAAAATGGATGAGGAGGCGCTGAAAAGTTTTTTTGAATGAAAATTTATGATAATGAATGTGGTGGGCATTAACCCATAAAACCCCAAGTCCCCGGAATCACCCTTTCTACAATTTTTTGGGGGCAAGCGCCCGCCACTTTCCAAACAACCTGGAAAAATGTCTTCTGAACAAGTGTATGCTTCTGAACAAGTGTATTCCGGGCCAATTACGCCAATTAAAGGCACCTCGCCAAGGAAAATGGCCTCCAAATATATTGAATCGCCGAAGAAATATCCCAAGTTGAGACAAACACCTGGAAGAAATTAGCCTTCAGCTTCATGTCCAAAATCTCCGAAGCCATGTTGGCATTGGCCTACACAAATGCTTGTGGCCTCATCGTCTTCGTATGAGGCCGCCGAACACTCCTCTCAGGCTTGTGATGGCTGTGAGGGGACAACGGTGGTTCAGTTTGCAAAGACCAGTACAAGGCCCCCAAAACAAACAAATTATCATGGCAAATGAAGAAACAACTCATCACTTGTTGGACTGCCAGTACACATTGTCAATCTCCTCCGATGAGCCACGAACCTGCTACCCATCAAGCCTCCCATTTTAGGCACCACAGCTCCGCAAGCTGCTCCTGAAGGTCATCAGATTAAAAGACTTGATTGGGTATGTAGAAATCTGGGGTTCTGCCATTAAATATCCAACTAGTTTCCAACTAGTTGACATTCTTTCCATAAGATACATTGTCTGGAAGCCAACACCTCAATTAGAGCGCCCCTTTTTCGAGTTGATCATTTTTTGGTATTGGCGCAGATTTCCCTC
>OMLO01006074.1_pt1 | contig 10149 bp, 7 predicted proteins | sample 1674811 | NCBI WGS metagenome assembly OMLO01 (sample SAMN06265003, study PRJEB25207) | coral metagenome | isolation source: Coral host | place: Mexico:La Bocana,Puerto Morelos, Mexico | collected 2008-11-13
GTTACCTTTCCTAACATATCTTTATAATAACAGAATAAAGGCATCAATACACTGTGTTTAATAATAGAGAAAAATAGCGCAGAAAGTGCGGGTTTTGAATAAATAAAATGATCGCTCTATTGATGACATGTTTGTTTTTGCAATCCTTGTGCGCGCGCTGAATCACATCAGCAAAATCGCGCGCGAAAACTCTACTCAGCAATCCATGTTTGAAGATATTGCTCTTGAACCCCACCTAGTGAGGCTTCAGTATCTTTCTAAATTCATTGGTATTGACCAAATATTACTTATAATTAGCCAAATTCAGTTGCTCATCTTACTAACCAAAAGATACCTATATAGCTGTACAATAAATGAAAAAATCTTAATAGTTTACAATTTATAAATAAGATAAAAATGCAATGAGAAATTTAGAACACCCCTTCACACCTTTGTTTTTCGTCCGCTTCAGAAAAGATATTCCGTAAATCTTCAATTTTAGCGTCGACGTGTAAGACTTTGTCCATGACCGCTTTGTGTCTCATCAACAGCTGTTTTCGTGACCAGTTCTTGACTTTACCTCGCTTCTTCATCGTACTCTGGGAGATTGAAGTTGGAATAGGTTCCGCAGTCTTGGACCCAGCTCCCTGAATCACCATCATGCCTTCCCGGGACAGTCCCACCAGCGCTACAGACTTCCTGCGTCCAAACGTCTGATAGCTGGATTCTTGTGGAATGATTGGCGGGAACAGGGTAGATTCCTAACGAAAAGCGAACTTGTTTAGTCGCTTCGAGATTTAAAAATATCCAACCTTATTCCCAGAGTCTCTCTCCTCTGCCTTCCTTGTCGTTGGGAGGAGACCCTAGGAACGAGGTTGCATAACATGATGCGAAAAAAAAAGTCAGACTTAAATGTTACTATGAATTTATGGTTGATCATCGCAATTATACACACAACTTGAGCAGTTGTGAAATTAGAGCCTGAAGGAAAAAAAATTCAGGCCTGAACGGGTTTCGAACCCATGACCTCTGCACCGGTATCATGGGTTCGAATCCCGTTCAGGCCTGAATTTTTTCCAGGCTTTAATTTCACAACTGCTTTAGTTGTGTGTATAACTGCGATGATCAACCATAAATTCATATCTTTCTCCGCAGTTCAATATATGATCTTTCATATATTCATTTACTTGTATGTTACTGTTAACATGAAGTCCCGCCGTTGCGTTTGCCGTTAATTTTGATGCCATTAATCACAGAATTTAGTTGTCGCGATATATGCGCAGCTCAAAATCGCGAAATTAGCGTGTCGCGAAAATTTCATGTAATAAGGTAGTTTGCTTTCCAGCCTTTTTCTCATCTATCAGTTTGAATTTCAGCCCATCTCTTCCCTGTCAGTAATTTTTCCAGATCTTAGATCTTGCCGGCTATCAGTAAAAAAACGCATCGTATCTCAGCTGACAGTAAAAATTTTGAGGAATTCCTAGCTTCAATAATTTAAACCCAATGATCCAGTCCCGATCAGATGAGTTTTGCTGCCGTGTAAAAGATGCATGATGTGAAGCTACGGTGCTGCAAATACCCCGTTTTGTGGTCTTGTTTCTTGTCCTATCGCATTGCTCTATTGTTTATAGTGGTCAATGTGCTTAGCTACGCTTAGCTAGTTCACAGACTTGCCACTCAAAACTGAAAGAAACAAATATGTAAACTAAACACATTAGGCTTAAAAATCTCAACTGGTGAGAGGCAGACCAGCGCAGTGCTCCTGTGGGCTTTATCGGTAAGTGGTTTTAGCTCCGGGTTTTAGCTTTAGGTTCACGTAATATTATGCCGTGTTCGTAAAGTTAGTCTTACCTCGGTTTTAAAAGCATCATTTCCCCTAAATCAGTGAAGTAAAAATAGAATAACAAAAGTATGTAATGATTAGTTTACATGACGGGAAATTGTAACCGAAGGCAAAGCAACGACTGGCTCTACAGTATCTACGATTATTAGTTGAGAAAGGCACAACGGAACTTTGAAGACGGAGATTTGGACCTAAAAACGGGAATCTTTCCTGGTTTCCAGTCAGGTAACAATAGAGCCGAACGTCGTTTATGATTTCGCGCGCTTTGCTTCTTATGAGGGCCGACAAGTTGCCATTGGAAACAGAGCAAGTTGTTCGTGACAAAAATGCGGTTTTAACATTACAAACTTGTTACTAAACTACCGCGCTGATACTCAAATGGTAATTGTTTATGATGTACAGAAAAAAAAGTTTATCGTGACTGGTCAGTAGTAAAACGTAGAGAATGAGTTCGTTTTAAAGTCAGTAACTGAGCACGGCAAAGACTTGGTGCAACAACAACAACAAGAATTAATGAAACGCTAGGAAACCCGCTCAAAGCAGAGAAGAGTAGTACTATTTTTCGTGACATCGAGCTTAATGCTTTCCTTTGTAACAATTAAGAACATTTTGATCATATTTACCTTTCATCTAGCGTCGATAGAATCTCGAAAAAGAACAAAAATAATACGTCATTAGTTTGGATTCAAGGTGCTACTTTGTGTATAAACCACACAAATTAAAAGGTAAACGCGCAAGTGTGGTGCTTTCGTCAGCTAAGTGCATCTTACTTTTACTCCAACGACTGGCACTTCATCGCTTCTGTCCAGAATACTGGATGGTCGTTTTTCCTGAAAGAAAATCACAAGATATCTGGGTCATCATGTCAATGTCGTGGTAAGGAACTGCGCACAGACAAAAATTTATAGATACTGCAGAAAATACACGGCTAATACCATGACAACTGACAACAGTCACCTTCTCACGGACTGAGAAAAATGGCCGGCCGTAGAGAGGTGGCCGTTACGGGGAGGTAGGGAGATGTCTCACCACACTTTTTTTGCAAAAAATTCTTATTTTATCGGCATATATAAATCAAAATATATCAACAACGCAGTACCAGAGCTTTACAAAGAACGGTAAGGATCACATATAGTGACCTTTTACAATAAAAAATTGGGTTTTCTATACACCGTTCGTCAGTTATTGATTAACTTGTCGCTGCCGAGGACAATAGCAGTTGGACGAGTCTTAGTGGCCTTTGCGCTGCGGAGAGGTAGCCGTCTTAGAGAGGTTAAAATAAGTGTGAATGTATGGACTGTCCGCCAGGACAAAAAACAGTGGCCCTTTGTGGAGGTTCGACTACATCTATTTTTGATTCATTGTTCATTTTGACGTTATGCCCAGCTGTTTGTTTAACAATTCACAACTCCCTTTATTTTTAGTTTGTTTACTCACATCTCTGCACTTCTCCCAGAGCCTGTAGAATTTCTCGTACAAAGTCAGCTGTAAAGAAAAAGAAATGGCGATTTATTGTATGCCCAGTCATGCCAGTGGGAGAGACTCTCGGGGCAGGGTACTTCCTTATATGGGCTATATATACGACCTGCTGGTCTGAAAAAGATTATACATTTTGATGTGAAGCAATAGAACATGTTTTTCACTCCGGCTTGGATAAGGGTATTGTTTACAACAAACTACTACAAAAACTACCCGGGGTCAACATTGCCCAGTACCGCTTGAAAAAGCTAGATTGACAAGGGGTTTATTAAAATGGGACCGACTCCATGGAAACAGCAAATCTTCGATTTCCGGCTTTTGAAAACAAAAAATACACGGCTTATGAAAACAGCCCGTATGGCAAAATCCCGACCAAAATTGAAGAAACCGTCAGAAAGTTCAGGTTTAGTGTAAAACAGTCGTTTTTTTCTTCCCGTAATCCTCGCGCGTGAGCGGGCATCCATATTGACCCCACACTTGGTCAATAATCCTTATTTATTATACATTGAACTCAGTATCTCTTTTCCGATTGTCCGAAAGCATACGGTGAATTTTTTAAATCAGCGCTGTGATGTCATAACTGCAGATTATACAATAATCATGTCAAGGACACTCAAGGTCACGGGTAATCATGTCATGTATGACGGCGGTGCATGATTTCTAAGGGTAATCATGTCAACTTCGCGCGCTTTGTGTTGCTTGCCGTCAGCGAAGAAACAAAACATGACTGTTTTTTGTTTCGTTCAATGTATAATAAAACAATTATTAGATTCGATTGTTGTGATATCCAGAATATTCAAGGTCTCGGTAAGGGTTATCTTCTCCTTTAATCATCTTGGTGTTTTTGGAATCGATCTAGTCTGCAGTTGCTGACATTAGACTTAACACCATGTTAAACATTAATATTAAACAATCAATTCGAAGAGGATTGGCGAGTGATTGACATTAACTGGATATCCACCTCTTCTTCCAGCTGATTTCTCATTACTTGAGCTGTGGATTGAATCGCTACCAGGAAACAAACAAACAGAATAAAATCAGTGACCAAGTACCGGTACAAATTTCCTGAATTAAATGGAAGGAAACTGAGAAGCAAAAACGACAGCAAGTGGGAGAAGAAAATTATTTAGAATATTCTCACTTCTGAAGTTCTTCGAATGCATTCTATTTTTCCCGCTGTGCATATGATACATTTTAAAATATTTAAAATTGTTAGTTACTTACTATCGATGGCGTGTTGCGCCATAACTGTGACCTGTTTCTTTATTTGATCCTCTGAAGGGATCTCCCCAGACCCCTGAGCGATATTTTTCACCTCGTCCAGCACATGTGAGCAGCCTCCGCCCAAGAAGGGCTGGAGCGAGTCAAAAAAGTTTGTTAGCGTGGACCACTTGTTCTTTTTAACGAAGGCTGCGTCTTCAGGGACTAGTAATGAAGCAGCTTCTTTATCCTGCGTGAACACACTTTGGCCAGTTTCGTCCACTACCTTTGTACCGCGGTCATCATCGCTTTCTTTGGCCGGCTGCGGTTCTTTTGAGCTGCGGTTATTTTCTTGCGTCTGAGCAGCTTCATCGGGGAAAAGAGGGTTTCGACGAACTTCTGGCGGTCCCTGTTCAGTTTGGGTTTCATTAACAGCCGAAGCAAGTGTGTCTCCTTTCTGTTCTGCAAGGCTGTCACGCTCAGGATGCGCGTTGTCCATCTCTGTGCTGATACTGTCTTCTCTTTTCCGTCCAAACATTCCATCAGTCGGTGTATCTTTCGAGTCTCTTCGGATATTTCCTTTTCGTTCCAGCTGTAGGGATGGACGTCGCTTTTTGCTCGCAAGCGATAAACTTTGTCTGCGGTGATCAGATGACATCAGAGCTTTTGGAGCTTTAGCTCTGTCAGTCTGGAAGATTGAAATGCAGGTAGTAGTACACTAGTAATAGTAGAAGTAGTTAACGATCGAAATAAGAGGCGCCATTGAGTTGCCATAAACAAGGCTGTTTACAACGGGTGAACGAGAGTGAAGTTTCCAGGGTGAATTAAAACAGTTCCCTAAATCAGTATGGTAGTGTTAAATAGAAGTCAATCGCTTTTAATGAAGTCTATGATTGTTTACATGCAATACAAAATTGACTTAAGTTTTTTTCGAAAAATGTGTTGTTACCTCTTAAGTGTGTTAGCAACCAGAGCTAAGCATATGCGCTCGGTGCCAACAGCGGAAAACAGGCGTTGCCAAGCGCGAGAACATGAGCCTGGTGCATACCAAGCGCGAAAGAACGCTGGGCGCGTGAGCCAAGTTGCGATTGGCTTCAAATTTGCTGCTCTAGTAGCTGATTTAAAAAAAAAATTGCACGATTTTTACTGTCGATAACACACCACAGTAGTAAAGTTATTGATCTTTTTGATTTATTACCGATAAAGGTCCGTTGTCGGAGGATTCCAGCAGTTCCGTAGCTTTCTCACCAAGATGTCTATCAATCAATAATCGATTGCTCTTTGCTGTAAAGAGAAAGAGAGAAGATTATTTCTCATGCTTATCTAACAAATCAGTTATATTAATTTACGAATTCAGTGGGAGCGCACAAAAGCGCCTTCACGAAATCATCACAATTAACTACAACATTCTCCCGACCGAAAAAGGGAGTTGCTAGGTAACCTTGACTGATCTATGTGACGTCATCTTAGAAGAAGCTTCTTTATTTGTCAATGCATTTGAGTTAAAAATGCTGACAAACGAAGCGAAAACGTCTCTACAAGGCCAAATTGAACCTTTTGCCTCATTTGCATACCAAAACACTGATAACTGATATGATTACACATCGAACTCACTCTCACTCTCACATCTCTTTTCTGATTGGCCAAGAGTGCACAATAAATTTTCGAAATCAGCGCCTGTGACGTCATTTAGCTGCAGATTATACAATAATTATGTCAAGGACACTCAAGGTCCAGGTAATCATGTCATGTGTGACCGCGGTGTCTGATTTCCAATGGTAATCATCTCTAGTTCGCGTGCTTTGCATGTGCTGTTGTTTTCAATTTTGATCACCTCTACCGGGACCTTGATTATTCTGGATATCACAAAAACCTCATCCAATAATAATTGTTTATGGTCAAATGTGAATCATTTTGGTTACAAGCTGATAATTCCTATATTTTGTTGATCACTGATGTCGTGGTACCTCCTTGCTGAACGAAGTCAAAACCATATTCCAAAAAACCAGAGATTTCGTCGCACAGTCGGTCCGCCTATGAAAGCAAAAAGAATCCTGATCATTGATTACTTTGTGTAGATCATCGCAGTTGTGAAAATAACGGAAGCCTAGAAAAATTTAGACTTAAATGGGATTCAAACCCGTGTGATACCGGTGTGATACCGTGTGATACCGTGTGATACCGTGTGATACCGGTGCAGTGCTCTACCAACTAAGCTATCAAGCCAACTGGGAGCTGTACGTATTAGTATATGTGTATACTGTATGTGCCGCTGAGAAAGAGATATGGCTTTCAGGAAGGGTAAAGAAATCAGTTTTGGTCTGGAATAAGATTGCAAAATCAAGCTAATCATGATGTAGTATAGGGTAAGGGTTTCATTGTAATAGCGGCACCCCCCCCCACACCACTCACCCAAACATTTACAGAATACTGTTCTGAGGAGATTCTTCGCTCACCTCGTCCTTTATAAACATCGTAGCAGAGTTCGTTTCTTCCTCTACAGCACTTGGCACTTCTCCCGCCATGATGGTTTCTGCCAGTGGTCTACGCCGATGTTGCAGCTGTCGCACTACTGACTGACGCCGGCTGTTTCCTTCTAATGCCTTGCGATCATAATCACTGGTCTGGGTTTCCTTTATTTAATTTATTTAAGTATCAAACGTATTTAGTACTGTTGTACTACTTAGGGACACTGTAAACGAGGAAATATCTATTGCAAATAGAACATAAACTATTAGGAATTCCAACTGGTGGGAGGCTGAACAGTTCAATATTAACACGACGCGGTGCAGGATCTGAACCACGGACCTCCAGATTTGAAACCCAGCGTCCTAAACCACTCGACCACACTCCCCACATTACCTTAGAACTAAAATACTTATTTAGGACCATCTATCGTTACAATTCTAACTGGGTCATGTTTTCTTGAACATTTAGAGAATTCAACCACATCGAAGGAAATAAATAACATTTGCTTTTTGTTTAGAGTTTTTTTCAGAGCAAGTTATCAAGAGAAAATTAGCGGACAGAGCGGGTCATCTCGCGCACTGGACGAGATGAAAATATTAAGTTAGTTTTTGAGTTGGTTCACTTCATGCAGATTATTCTAATTTCTGAAAATTTATAACTTAAAAGTTATAACTATAGGTTCTTATAAAAGCAATTAAAATGCCATGTTTGCTTACTTTGTCGGCTAGCTTGACCATCCTCGCCTCTCGTACAGTCACGTACGGTGCCTTCTCCTCCCTCCATTTACCAACTGCTAGCCCACGCCGTTTGGATTCAGATCCTTTCTTTTCCATTTTGTTGAGTGATGCTGCTTCTTTTTTATTTCCTTCTTCGACAACTTCTTCTTCATAATCTTCATCGTCGCCTTTTTCGTCTTCCTTACTTTCCTCTTTTGCTTTCCGGACCTTTCTGCGCCTCGTTGGGGATTTTAAGGCCTTTTGTTTCGTTTTCTTTCCTGGCTTCAATAACGTCGACGTCTTCTTCGGTTTGTCTTTGATCGGTTCCTCTTCTGGCTCTGCATCGCGATCAGAGGAGGCCTGGGATGCAGTGGTCGCTGTCTCCACAACAGCTGTAACAAAACATATTACCCTTAGCTCAGTTCAAACGTCGAACGTTACATGAGGCGAACTGAACTGAGCGAATTAAGTTCATGATAAGTTGATGTTTGATTCAACTGAGTTCGTGCGACTGAATTTAGCCGGATCGACCAACGCGAATTAAGGTGGGGTTTCACCTGAATTTGAGTGAAATTTTAAGCAGTTTAAAGAAGGGATAGAAGGAAGAAAATTATTTTTGAAACACCACCAGACAGCAACGCGAGAGCATCCCAGGCTGTCAGGGGACTGTTTGGGTGTCCATCTACTAATTTTTAACTTCAAATTCTAATTTTAAAATCACATTAAATCCTCACCATTTCTTATTTCTCTACTGATTTCACTAATCCATTGAGAAAAACTATCTTCTCCCAAATATCCCCAAAATCACCCCAAAATTTACAAAACTCCGCAAAACATAGATTCGTGAGATGAATGAACAGTTTTTCGATCACTTGAAACGCGAACGAGATATTCGCATTAAATCCAAGTTACGCGACGGAAAAACGGCCTTCAGGTAGAACCCCACCTTAAGTTTGACGTTAAGTTACCCGTTTGGATCGACTCAAATTTAAGTTTAGTTCATCTCATGCAAAAATCCACGTTATAACGCTTCTTTACCTTGAATGGATGAAGTTGTGTCAGACTGTTTGCCAGACTGTAATCTCTCTTCTTTTATTTCTTCCTCGGCCAAGGCTTGCTCTGATTTGGCGTCATCAGATTCCTGAAAAAAAACATAAGGGTGAGGCAAACTCACACGTATCATAACTTGCCCATTTATGGGACACTATTATGGCCAAGAAAAGAAAAACTAGAATTTTGTCTGCAAACAGGAAAGAGGGAATACCTTCATTTAGAACAAATACCTTCTCAGATGTAGACAGCTGTCCTCTTAGTTTGCTGAGATCTTCTTTTAAGCTTTTAATGAGTTCACTTTTTTCTTCTAGTTCTTCTAGACAGTTGGTAAGTCTTGCTTTGTACGAAAAGCACTTTGGGCAGTCCTCGACATGCGCAGATTTGGTATCACGCGCTTCAGGTGACGCTAGACTTGTGCTTTCCTCACCTGCTGGTGCCTTCAAATAGGAGAACATCAATTATCAATCGTCAGTATGTAGTTACCACGCACATTAATAAAGTATTACTTAACTTATTTGGGTTTGAAAATTTCTTTTAGAAAAAGCATTGAGGGTAACCTGCGGAAAATACTCAAAGACAATATTTTTTTTATACCGCCAAGCATTCTAACCTGTGAGCAGGCTCTCTAGTCGAGGATGGGAGAAAAAAAGGAGAAAAAAGAGGAGGGGAGAGAGGCTTGTTAACACTCCGACCTCGAGCCCAACCCCATGCCTCTCTCGGCCACTTCGCTCTCAGCCAGTTCCTCTCGGCCGTTCAAGCCGCGGTCAAACACCGGAGCCTTTTCTCTGCATTCCATATAAGGTCTATAACGGAGTTTTGATTCAGGAAGAAAACCTCGGTATTTTGAGCAAATCCTCTTGAGCCAAGCTAAGCCTTTGAACTGATTGGTTCCAAACGTAGATGAACATCACTATTTCAACCTCGTTCCCAGGGCATACTATAGGCAATTGTTAGTATGGAGCTCCGCACTTTACTTCATATCCAAATTTGTTTTACAATCTTTTGATTACCCAGTAAAATCTGCCATAACTCGGTTTATTGATCCTTTTCACATACCCCCGTATCAACAGCCACAGGAAGTGAAGCTAGCTTTCTTTTAAGTTCTTTGTTTTCCTGTTACATAAAAATGATTACATAAGGTCAGTAGTAGAAGTAACAGCGGTATTTCCATTCTAATTTTACCATATTACCGCACAGGTATGCTAAGGTATAAACTATATAGAATCCAGTAAGCCGTGTAAATATCTGAAACCTCTTAAATAATTAGTTCTCTTTGGAAGGTGAAAATCGTTTGGAAATATTTTAAAAGTTTCGTAACACAGCCTCCCCCAAATATATAAAGGGTGAAAGTTTCTAAAGAAACTGTGGTGCTGCGTCGGTGGGGGTAACAAGGTAATTTGGTTATATCAA